>Ga0163217_1022409_pt1 | contig 10196 bp, 3 predicted proteins | sample SynspAceP_FD_185933 | JGI IMG/M metagenome (GOLD analysis project Ga0163217, IMG submission 185933) | Saline lake microbial communities from Ace Lake in Antarctica - Synechococcus sp. Ace-P (PacBio error correction) | ecosystem: Environmental > Aquatic > Non-marine Saline and Alkaline > Saline ...
ATCGTCTTTTAATTGTAGGGAAGAGGTGAAACATTAAGCTAGTCGAATCATTTCACTGGTGTCGTAATACGTAAAACGTTAGAACGAAAGCAAACGTCCGTCTTTGGACCAACCTTTGAACTGGCTGTCAAATAAAATGCGCAAATGCTAAAAGTTTTTGTGTCGGAGCAGGGAACAAGCTGTATCAGAGAAGCTTTTCCAGCGCACGGTGTAAAACGCAGCTCTTTTCTGTGCTCTTACAAACACGCAGTCTACATCAGCATTAATTTTGGGGGTTAAGAGTGCTGCGACGAGTTCATGTTTGTGAACAGACCGTCAAATGGGCGAAGAGGTATCCTAGAATGGCAGTAAAATATTTGGAGGGAGGTAATAGGCAACTCCCGTAAGGAATATATAAGTTTTGCGATCACGAGGACTGCGCAGTCGGGTTGCAGAAGAAGTGCGATCCCCTAAATAAAAGGCCGACCAGAATGCCTGGAGATGAATAGATAAAGGCGATTGCGCACCGGAATTCTCGTCTGCACCATGGACTGAAAAAACAGGCCAGTCCCAAAGATCCCGTCATGAACTCGTAAATATGGATCGTATGGGCTTGCTTTGGAAAAGTTGGCTCGGGTTTCGGCAATAACCTTTGACGAGCATCACGGACTCGTTTCTAGGTGGGGCAGGAAAGGGACAAATCGGGTTTTGAATTCAAGTGTTTTTGCATCAGTTGAGATAATTTGAATAACACACATTAAAAGCATCATATCTATCTTCAGGTTTACGGAAAACAAACAATCACAGAAGCGTTGCAACGGGGTAATGCTAAAAAAAAGGCTGATGTAATTTTTTGTTTGCTAACCAGTGCTTTTAATGGCAATTAGGCGCCGTGAATGCACAAATTTTACTTTTGCACGACCGATAGAGTGTCAAAGTTCTTCATCATCCTTTATAAGCAAGATCACACATAAGCGGAAAATTAATTGGGTGGATCTCAATCAATCAGGGCACTGCCGAATCGCTCGACCAAGTCGACTCAACATTCGGTGGGTCATCAATGTATACATATCGATAAATTGTGGGGAAATTAAGAATTATTCCAATCCACTTGCAGACCGTTGAGAGATCTTTTACGCGGTATAATACTAGCCTACAACGGAGAAGAGAGCACATGCTTGACAAGTGGGAAGGAGTAAAGGGTAACACCACTTATAAATTGGAAAGTATATCCCAAGTGTAGTAAAGTGATTGCTAAGTACTGGTGACATGGGCGCGGCAACTAACAGGAGTTCATAAAAGTGCACAATGCATCATTATTGTACAAGGCTGATACTAATAAAAAGGAGGAGTATTATGAGAACAGCAGCATCGGCAACCTAGTAGACAGCATACTTTATAGTATATTGAGTGGAATGTCAGCCGTCATCTATGGAAAAAGGCGGATGGATAATCCTGGAATCATAGTGTCGTTGTAATCAACTCTTACATACGTCGCAGGAAGCCCATAGCGAGAACAATTTCAATCATAGTAGAGTGTGTTAATGTTACTAGTTGTGCGGCATAGAAAGGACGCATACGCTATCAACAGCGTGTTGCGCAAATGTTGTAAAATTATACGGAGAGAACTTATAAACATTTATTATCACAATGATCTTTGAGGAGCTGGAGCAAATCAGTGTTACTAGTCTGCATTAATATAGGGACGTTTAAGTGAAGCACTAAGCGGTCATTTTAAATCCGAAGTTCATCATAAGAATTCTCAGATAATTATGAGGTATTGATTCCAGACTATAGATCATAGACACTAATACAATAACAGAATCCATAATTATCTGAAATAATTTATTTTCCATGTATGAAGTTTTTTGATCAAACTGAGGTGCTGGTAGGAGGTTTAGGATCTACACGTAAGTCGCAAATCTCCTAAAAAAAATCAATAACTGTATTTATATGCAGAAAAGCATGAAATTGAAAAAATAAGGTTGTTAGGGTCCCACTTAGCTTGAGACCGACTCTTGCATTGTAATCCGAGGCATTGTGCCCGCTCGAGGGAATCAATGATAGGAGACTAAAGTTATCGAAGGGTCTGCTGCTTCGCGTTACAACACGCACAAGGAAGAATGAAGATTATTCAAGAGATATTCCCATATAAATGAATTCAGCTCCGCAGGATCGCTTTGATGATAGAGGCGCTATATGAGGCAGCAGTACGTCTCGTTTTAAGATCTGGGATCAAGATTTAGAATGCATGCAAGACGATACATGTGGAAAGATGGCACGAGTATTTCAAGTCCAAGCTCATGTGCTGATGAGCTTAGTTGCCAAAGGTACGGTGTTTTCGTGAACTCTATATTCTGTGTGATCTCCGGATTGCCGCACGTAGATCTGTAAAAACCCAACTTCATTACGAGTTGCATTTTCTTTAGGAAACTCGAATGGTCAGAGTTCAGATCCATAAGTAATTAATATAGAGCGTAATGTGAGAAGAAATCATGGATGTCATACAAGTAAAATTATATTTTGGAATGCGCTGGCTAGTGCGTGTAGTACTAGAGGGTAGCTAAGAGTCAATCTATAGAACGTATGGTTTAGAAGCGCACATGCAATAATCGGCCGTGAGGTGGGATTGGAAAATGAGGTAGGCATAGAGAAGGTGTGCTCGCGATGCCCTGTAGAGTCTGACTCTGCTTGTTTATTTTGTTTGTTGCATGCTTTAAGGGTGCCGGTCCGCAGCCACAGTTACACAGAATGCCTTGTGTTGTGGAGTATTTAGGCTAGCAAACAGGTGCTATAAGACGCACAGACGGGAGTATAGACAACGCGCTCGCGTACTATGGAAGCACTAAGTATTAATGAAGTAAAAAAATTAGTGGATGAGGATAGATACTGTGGTGGATGCAACATATGTAGTAATAATTCTAAAGGCTTGGGAGGTCTAACTCAGCAAAGAACGAACAAGCCTCTGATGCAAAAAGGCGCAGTGGCCGCATGTGATTGGGAATAATACAGAATTCTGCCGAATCTGAAGAAGCCGCGTTTGATTTCTGTAATTCAAAAAGCGGGACTCAACTATTCACACTCATTCAAGAAGCCTTTTCGAAAACAATGTTCAATGGAATAATACGTAACACTCGATCGCTCGACGACTGGCCAGAGGATAATTAGAAGAAATAAATAAAGTTAGTTCAGGAGTAGATAACTTGACGGATCCTATTCGGTAGGAGAAGGTTGACGAGAGTCGGCAACCTAGTTATCAAAGTTGCCGACTCGATCGGTGCGGGACTCTTTATTCTGAAACGGCGTTTTGTCGAGATTTAATCGGTACAAAGTGTTGCTATTCGTACGGCTCTATAATGAGTCACCTATACACGATGGAGACTTCAATTAATAATGATGGACTTTTGAGGTATGTTCTTTGGGGCTGCTAGCTTTATAGGTGTACGCATTAGGAAGCGACGTGAGTACCATTAGAAGTAGTTTAAGTGATGTGTGCCAAGAAAAAAACAAAACGTATTATTGTTCGATATATCTCATGCTGCAATCAATTGCTTTCATTATTTTGAGTAGTGCACACACAGTCGAATATTTTAGACTTGCTTTACGGAGGAAAAATAAAGTCTTGGTGACTCTCGGTTACTGCAGAGCTGGATTTACAGTTGCTAATCTTCTCTTTCTTAATGTGATTTACGATTAAATCAAGCAGTCCGCCTCTGAATTATTTGAGTTCAGACCCTGGCATGAGGAGAAATCATCTGAGCAGAACATTAATAGAGATTAGAAACATATCGAAGTTTGTTATGTTTGCTGACTCACGACTGCACATTATGCTAATCAGTTAATTTAATCTTTTAATGTGTCCGCATATAGCGAATACTCGGCGTCCCGTAATATGAAAGCGCTGGATATTGCCATCTAGTATCCAAAGACGAGTTTTGTTTCCTCGTGTGTTATGTTGATCATGGCAAAGATGATGTGCGGAACTTCGCATGGCGGAAAAACTACTTAAATGGCACAAAGTTTGGTGATCATAGTCTGAGTAAGGCCCGTTGCTGTTTTATTTATATTTTGCAAAGCCCAAACATCAGGAATGCTGGGCAAAGTGCTAGAGAGTCGTTTGAATATTGACGCATTTATTCGCGGTATTATTTGCCATCTGAATGAGCGAAGTATAAATCACAGGACGATTATGGTCAGAGTGAAACAGTATTAAACTTGTCGTACGACTTTTATTGTTCTCTGGTAAAGTCTGGGAAGTTCGGCCTGATTCTGAATGCGACGGTCCAGTAGAGGCGTGTGGTAAAAGAGCATCTATAACCGAGACATGATAAGCAGATTGGACAGCTAAGCACGTGGATAGTTTTTTCTGGGATTACAGCCACAAGATAATCGTCTGCAAGTCGTTGGCCGGACATTTTTCAACCCTTCACATTCCATGTTTCTATGCACTTATTTCGTCTACATAATGGTGGCTTGTATTTTAGCTGGTGTAGTTACAGCATTAATGTTTGTATATCTTATAGGGCATATGCATGTATTCATGCATGGCAAAAGGTCAGGGTTTCAGTAGAAAATGCCATTCTTGTGGCGATCATTACACTAGGTTTAAAGGGCTTTACTTGACGCGCGGCATTTGTTAATTGCTCGTAGTAATGTTGTAATTAGGCGGCATTTTATCAGGTATATTTACGTCGCCGATGACGCGCAGCTGTGGATGAATTTTCTCATGCGATTTGTATTGAGCTTCATTTGCTTATCGACGTATTAGGTCTAGTTTTCTGGTTTGTTTGGTATGTTTGATGACTGTATACAAAATCCGTACTGCTTGGTGTATGCTGAACCATGCTATGCGTGGCTGCATTTATTTTTTCATTACGTTCATTACTCGTGTTGAACAACTGTCCTCAAGCGAATAGTTATTGAAAATATTTAGCTCTGTGGAGTTATTCGACAAAATGAATTTTTTACTATGTATGATATATACTTATTGTGGTAATTGGCTTGTTAGTTGTTAGACGTGGTCATCTTTATTGTATGTGATTGTGGTAACCCCACAATTCAGTTTGTTACCTACTGCGAGATGTGTATGATTGGGAGGGTGAAATCGGGATTTTTAAAGGGTGCATTCTGTAGGGTCATTGCATTAAGTAAATTTTAATTGATTGATTGAAGTGACGACACGATACTTAAATCCGACTAATTATGGCAGAACTGGTCTATATAGAATAGATTGATTAATGAATTTAAATACATAACTGTTGGTTGAGATATAATTGAATGTATATGAAATAGGAATATTTTTAGCTATACTAAAATTAGTTTATTAAACTGGTATTTACTTTTTTCTGCCAGACCTGTTTCTTGCTACAAGATACGCGGAAGAAATATATCGGACAGCAATACCATAATGAGTAGATTTAAAATAAATAACTGTCAGAATAATGTTGATGATTTAAGGGGAATATTACGATAATTTTGAAGCCCAAATTTTTGTTTCGACCTAATTGTTTTCAGGCCACTAGAACATAAGGGTTGAATTCAAAAAAAATAAATGTATACTGTTTTCATCGAACTTAGCAGGTGGACAAGACACCTGTATGGAATGATTTTATGGACTGTAGAGCATCCTCAATAAAAGTCAAATACTTAACCCTTTCAGTTCTTTTGCGTCGAATAGGAGCCTTTCGTTTTGCCACCCTAGCGTGTAAAACGTCTTTCCGCTTACACGTGTTTGTTATGTCAATTTTCGAGGGTCGATGGAAAGGGAACGATAATTAATGAGACTTTCATGAAAGCCAGGAGATAAAGCGCAACTGAGCGTATAGCGATATCTGTGACCGGGCGTTGAATGCTAGAGGTGGACTAATACTATATATGTTGACTTTTCGGCTGCAAAGCTCATCCAAGTAAGCATTAATGCAAGAATGGTCGATATCCATCGTTTATTCCATTGCTCCCGCCGGCATACGTCAGAATAGTCCAATTAATGAGTGCTTACGTAACAAAAAACCTTAGTTATTACTTGAGCTATTTGCTGCTCTTTTAAATTCTTGAGTGTAAGTTGGACTTATAACGACACCGCCTCCTTGTTTGGAACTGATTTTGACGTTAGATTGAGGATGCCCATCGTAAAAGCCTGGGTAATGTACGATTGTTATGACCGCGTAGTCCCGAAACAGATGCGTAGGACTTCTACACGAAAGTCTGTGGTTAAGGGCGCAATTTGGTTGAAATTGTTTTTGCGGTTTTCTATGTAGCATTGTTTGTTGGCAGCTTCAAATTTGATTTTGATTATCATTATTGACTCGGGCCACTGAGATGTTTATTTGCGGCATTTGAGGGTTTTACCTGTAAGTATTTGTAATGAGGTGACAGCTATTGCTGTGGGCATATCTGGCGGTTACTGGGATGATAGCCTTGCTCCCTCTTTACGTAGGAAGGTGGCATCGGCGCGTAATGGACGGGTGTTGGGGCCATGGATGCAAGATCCATTCTGCAATTGTTTGTTATATCGGCATTTTAGCCTCAATTTCAACTCAGTTGTTGCCAATTAATATACTTTCCCATTGCATTGGTGTATGGCAGGCGGAGTCGGGAGAACCCTAATCGGGAATATTTAACTGCTAGGCGTTGCGGTTGCTTGAGACCTAGATAGATTACACGGTGATCTCCAAAACCATGCACGATCGCCTAGAATGCATGAAATTGACGTGTTAGATCCTTGAACTCATTTAAGTGAGGGCCCGCAGATAATCGCAACTATAGAGTCTTTTGCCTGCTAAAGAAAGTGCAAAACCGTACGCGGACCTGCTGACTCCTTATGCGTCCAAAAGTTGTCATAGGGCCATTTCGGGTAACATGTGTTTTGGTACGCTCCATTGTCGCAAATAGAGTGTTTGTAACGGATCCGGTATTTAGAGGAATAAAGCGCTAACAGTCCTAAGATGAGTCGGCACAAATCCCTGGATGATTATAGGACGGGAGAAAGAATGAGGGAGAACACGAACATGAACTAATTTTTCTCATTCCAAACGTTTCTGATAAATCTGCCGGGCTTAAGATATAATGCTGGGGCAACAGGGTACTGCGAAGGGTTTTAGTCATTGATTATTCAAATAGACTATACATTTATCCTTGCTCGGTAATAGTGAAATAAGGTGGCGTATTCTGAGGAGTTTATTTGAGACACGATGATGTCTTGATAGTTTTGTAACATTCAAAAGTAAACGGATTCATTTCAATATATGTTAATCATTTTGACCTGACTGACACTCGAGAAATTGGCTGTTATTTAATTACGAATGAGAGTGATCCAATAATGTTTTGGTGATGTTACGGGGTATGTCGTTAATGAGATTCGAAAGAGCTTGCTTGTTTTTAAAAGCCTCCCTGTGAATGAGCTGCATGGGACTGCAGGATTGTTCGCGGGCAGTCTCCAGTCCTATTGTGGAGAGTACAATAGCGAATTAGATCTTATAGATATTTGAAGATTCATCAAAATTTGATGATGAAGAGAGCGAACAGCTTTTTTTGATGGTGTATAGTTCGTAATGTGCTCAGAATATTGGAGGGAAATGATCAGATATAAGATGTAACAGATCTCGGAGAACGATGTTTTGGTACTAGCGCGCTAGTAGAGGTGGCACGTTGCTGTGAAATGGAAGTATTGGGATAGTTTTTAGAGAATTATTAGCAACCTGTAAAAGGCTGCGTTGAGGTGCAGATAAGATTTTTGAATCCTGTCTAGAGATGATTTATTGATCGTGTAAATCTCCAAGACACCATACATCAATGTAGTCTAATTCAGGTTGTGGGAGATCCGATATGTAATCACAAAAATATCCTGGAAAAAAAAGACAAAATATCCGGGCTGAGAAATAAGCTTTGCCGCGCAAGAATGGGCGAGCAACGGCGAATCCACCACTCTCAACACGTGGTCACCTTTGCCTTCTCAACAGAGGAAAGTGGGCAGAGCGACATACAAATAATCACAATGGGACCAATTATACTTGATTCGGTGAGGACAGTGAAGTATTAAATTAGGCATGTATACTCTGCCAAGAGTTCATAGAGAATGATGCCCTGAGAAGATGCTTCGATATGCCGTGAAGGTTAAGAGTTGATGTACCAGAAGTAAACAAAATAACGAATACCGCATTTCTCATATAATAAGCCAATTAACCTAACATCAATGCTCACCATGTTTGGATATGCTCTATTTTTTTGGTTCCCTTGCCCGATGCCGACCAACATAGAGAACAGAGGATCACCCCACTGATCAGACAAAAAGTAAGCAAAATGAGGATTGTGCTTTCCTAGCTGTGACAGATTTGCCCTCATTTATAAAACCTCCAAAGCCTACGAGTGCTTGATTGGGTTATAGCCTTTTTACAAAAACTTTGAACCAAGTCAGTACTAGGAACGCGATTTTGGAAGTTGAGACCGTCCGTAGCTACAACACCCATAATTTGTCATAAGTACATCCTTGACACGTTAACGAAGAGATTGAGCTTCGAGCTATCCCGTATTGGTTTGTTGAGACATCATAGTGACGTATCGAGATCTGTCTTGAGCGGGTTGGTGCAGGCACGGACTGTATGATTGCATTTGTGGTTTTTGAAATCGACAAGCTTGTTACTCATTTTATTTTATGCAGCCCGTCAGCACTGTCCCTTTCAGGTTTAATCAGGTCTTTGCTTCATTGGACGGACTCTATATGTTAGTTGGTAGCCAATTCAGAACCATATGGGTAGTAAAGAATTCACCGTCAAATTAAATCCACTGACGATATGAAGTCTAGTTGTATTAAATCTACTATCAGTGTCGAGACAATATAGATTCCAGGGTAGTTTCCTTCTATTGTATGCTTTTAGAAGATCAAGACATCGGCCATTGTTAGTACGTCAAAAAGGCATAGAGAGCGTCTTGCTTCGCTTTACCAACTGACTGGTGAGCTGCCCCTTGGCCGCGATGGAGCAAATAAAAAGGGTGCTCCGCGAGTGTCTGGGTGGAATGACAGCGTGCCCTCCTTTAGTGAATGACAATATAGGTTCATGAGTCGAGTGACACAGGGTAAGTAGATGATACGCCGCACCACTGGGATAGATATTTGTTAAAATCAGAAGCCTATCATTTTTTCTTTTACGATAATTCAACCACATGCTGTCTGGATCGGGCTAAAGAATTTCTTCAGTTCTTTGGTCTTGGCTGCTATTATTGTAAAATCGGCCATGCAGGACGCAAAATAAAGGGAATATAGAGAGCTGCAGAATTTGCGACCGACTCCCAATAATTCAAGGCAAAGAAATCTCTACCATTAATAAGGCTGTTTCACGAGTCAAATGAACGCTCAGTCCACCGTTCCCCTCGCTGGATGTACAAGGAATACGAGATAAGACTCTAAGAGCGGTTGGAAGGGTAAGGTTTTCGTGTTACCTTTAACATGTACTCTCTAGCCAGTGGTATCAGTGATTTTCGTAACAAACCAGCTCCGCAAGCTTGTAGTTACGGTGGCGTGGGGAGTAAGCACGTCCATGCTGATCACCACCTTTCATTTGCATGAGAACGTTCTTCCCCGGCAAATCAGCCGCGAACAGCTAAATGAGTTTTCAATAGTTCCTTTTTTGTCTATGCCTTTGACTATTAGTCACCTTAACTTTCCAACAGCTGCACCCGCATGTGCCAAAATATAGTTTTTTTTTGCTGGCATAGATGAAGGCCAGACTTTCCACAGCGCAAAATATATCTATAACCCCCGCAGTTGGGCACCCTGATAAGGGCGGTGAAGACAACTGTCTTTCGACATCCAATTTTGGAGGCTATGTAGCAATAACGTGCAACAATAGACGGGCGACGTAAGGCTAGAGCCCGCTTGTTAAATCAAACGAACGATGCACTTAGTGGTTGCCAAATCTTTTTAATAATTCTCAGCTGCACTTGAGAGAAATGTAAGGAAATAATCTTTCATTTAACGCATCGGCTGAAACAGTCATGTCCATACTCTTATGAAGGCCCAGATTTGCGCGTCGCCAAGTAAAGTCCGCCCACAATCAATTGCGCCTTACTCCCCTGGGTCCCTGACAAATCCTAACCCCCACTTTTCCCTCGCCTGGTGAATCACATTTCGGGTCTGGTGACGCGGTAGAACTGGAATCGGAGTGTTTTCACCTTTAATCACCAAATCAGCGAAAACTTGGCTCATAGTCGGCTCTATGCTT
>Ga0163217_1029900_pt1 | contig 10196 bp, 16 predicted proteins | sample SynspAceP_FD_185933 | JGI IMG/M metagenome (GOLD analysis project Ga0163217, IMG submission 185933) | Saline lake microbial communities from Ace Lake in Antarctica - Synechococcus sp. Ace-P (PacBio error correction) | ecosystem: Environmental > Aquatic > Non-marine Saline and Alkaline > Saline ...
CAAAGAAAAAAAAAAAAAAAAGAGGAGGGATTTCAAAGGTTTTTCCCCCCCGGCCCCAAACGGAATTATCGGGCAAAAAAAATTCAAAACACCAAAATGGGTTTTTTCATCCTGCTTTTTGGCTGTTCCCGCGTCCCCCCACCCACTTTTCAAAAAAAAATTAAAAAATTCTTTCAAGGGGCCGGAATGCCCCCCAAGCGTCACCCGATATTTAAGGCTGCCCGTATCCAAAAACCTTTTTCAAAATCCCCGGAAATGCAAAAGGAAATGAGTCCCCCTTGCTCTTCCAGCCCCTTGTCAACCTGCGGGCCTTCGTAATATTTGGATTAAATTTTCAATTGCAGGACTGCCCAATGAGCCGCCTACAAATATTTGGGTTTGCGGGTGGATCAGTAGACTTCGAGCGCGTTTTCAACCTGTGTTCCACAACACCCGGAATCATGGTAACGATTCCCGGTCCCGCCAACCGTCAAATGGCTTCAACTGAAAATCATGGGGTCACATAGATGGATTCACACCCAGCCTTTCAAATCGCAAATTGCCTGCAACTCCATGCGCATACGCACCCGAAGCTTTTGGCCATCCAGATTTGGACAGCGGCTCAATCCGAACAAAAAACACCTCTGGGCGGGTGCGCACAATGGCACGGCCCAATGCAAACGCTGGCGCTGGCCACCCAGACAAGCAGCTGGCTTGCGTTCCAGAAAATCCGTTGCCCCAACATGTCAGCCACACCAACCAACACGGGCGCTGAAATTTCAATCGGCTGGCACGCGCCTGCAGCTTCAGGGCCAATCGCCCATATTGTCAAGACGGGATTTATGCGCGGATACAGCGCATAATTCTGACCAACACGCATGGGCAGACGCCCCGATTCCTTCGATCAACCGCATTCATGAACCTTGCCCACCAATTTCCAACGTACCCTTTTTGAGTGCTTTCCAGCCCCGGCAACATCCGCAAGGTGGTGGATTTTACCACACCCCTGACGGGCCCAAGAAGCACAGGAATTCACGTCAATGTGATAGTCCAGATCGAACTCATGGACGGCGGTAACCGAACCATAATTCTTGCCGATCTGTTTTTGAAAGCGAAACAATTTGCCATGATGAACGAAGTCCTGAGCGTTATTTACCGCAACCGGCGTCAGCCACCGAACGATCTGTTTTGAAAAATAGCGCGTGATGATGAGGCATCGGGTATGATCGCAATCACCGTGGCCGTTGAAATGGTTTTCCCCATGGGAACGCGTATTCGCCGGGAATAAAGCGAAATGCAAACCGGCGCCGTGCGCAATGGTCATTCTGGGTCATCACGAACCCAGAGCCAAGCGGAAACTCCGTTTTTCCAGGAGAAGATGAAGACAATCAGACCGGTTTTGGCCACAAGCCGGGGCAGGACACGGCAGGACAATCGTGAGAAAATATCCGCAGAAAGCCCATCCGTCCATGCGGGCGGCCCTCTCCAATTTCGCCACTGGCAGCGTCGCGAATAGGCTGGCCAAAATCAAAACGGTAAACGGCAGAAACAGGCCAGCATAGCGCGAGAATGAGTCCGGTACTAGGTGTTCAGCAATCTCAAGCTGCAGAAAATTCTGAAACAGGGAGGGAAGCAAGCGAACAGCCGGTGGGAACATCGACACAGCAGAATGGCCAACGCATCACCGGAAACCCGCAAATTTTCAGTTCACCGCGACAGCGCATACCGGCAAGGCACCGAAAACCAGTGTCAGGGCGGTGACCCGACCACCTACAAGAAACTGTTCAAACACATGCGCAGTCAGTTCGGGCGACTGGGGGTGGATGATTGTCCAGTCATTTTCAAGGTGACGGGCGACCGGCCAGTATTGCGGCGGCCATGGCATAGATCCCCGCTGAAGTTTTGCTCCGATGTCAGAATAAGCCAGAAACAATCGGGAAAAACGAAATCACAACCGAGATAATCACAAGCAGATAGAGGCCAAATTCGGGGACGCTTGGTCATCGTCAGTTTTCCTTGTCGCAGGACGAAGATATAGGCAGGCTCATGGCAAAGATCACCAGAAACTGAACCACCACAATCGAGCGCCGAATTGAAATCATGAGTCAAAGATCACCTTTATAGGCATAAAGCGACAGGCTTTCCGTCGCGATCACCGCCGCCATCGTCAGATTGAAGGGCAGTTCAAACGTGGCGCAGCGCAATCCATCGACCGGATAAAATCAGGGCGAACCAAATTGGCCCTTTCAGCATGGCAAAGTGATCTGCGTGAATTCCTGCCAGCGGCTCATCCCATCCAACTGCGCTCCGGCTTCATAAAGTCACGGGGAATGGATGCAGAACCCGCCAAAAATAATTCAGTGCCATGGAAGGAACTTGTTTTCCAAACGGCAACAAACAAACCATGGAGAAACATGGCAAGCCATTCAATCGCCAAGAAAATTGATTGGCCCGGTTCAACAATGAGCCGTTGACTGCAGGGCAACCGCAATTAAAAGAGCCCATAATAACGCATTAATACATCCAGCGCCACATCAGGTGTTGAGCGGCGGTGGCAATGCCATGGAAACAGCACCGCCAGAACGCGCAACTTCTTGCCCACGGAAGCTTTCATTTCAACAGAACGGCCAACCCGATGCCCAGCATCCACTCCAGCGGAATGGAGATTGCTGTGACAAGTAAAGGTCACAGCCCATTGAGTTCAGAAACCGTCTCATCGCCCAATCAGCTGTTGCGTAATGAGCGAAACCACAAATGTATAGGGTTCATGACCCATCAAGGCTGGATTGGCCAAAACCAGAACAACCGATTGGATTAATCGGGAATAGATCAGAATAATTGCCCAATCAGCAAAACTCGTTTGGCGCCACGAATGACATGCCTGTCCTTTGCCGTCGATGATCCGAGGCTATATGCGGCGTTTCATGAAAGGCTTCCTACGCTAAAGCAAGATGAAAAAAAAGAAGTCGCCCGGACTTGGGAATTCAGTGCCAGTGAAGAGGTGACACCGGGAAATAATTGTCCGGGGGCTGTTTTGGATCAGAAGACAGAACAGCAGAAACCACCCGTCCTCTGATTTTTCTATTCCGGGACTTATTGACCCAGGATTCTTGACTGTCCTTGCCGCATCACCCAGTGGCTCCTTCAGGCTTTGCGTTGATGCAAGAGCATTGGTGATTTCAAGCTGCATGACCTTCCGACACACGCGGATACAGATTACCGGTCTGCCGCGGAAGGACCGCACAAACCAACATTCATAATTGGCCACAAGCTTAGCCCAGAATACCGGCCAATTGGCCAGCTTTTCAATCCGTATAGACATCAGATCGGTCCAGGCGCCACGGTTTGCGTCAACCGCCGCTGTCAATTGGCGGTCATAAGGCCGGTGAATGTCTTGATCAGCTCAAGCCGCTTTCCTTGTTCCGGAATTGGCATTACAGCCAGCAACCAGCCACCCATGGCCAGTGGAATGGTCCATTCTGCATGACCTTCGAAGTAAGGATTACGCTTGGAAGTCAAAACTTTGCCGGCAACCGGGCTATCGGCAGCGCTCAGTGGAGATGTAAAAATTCCTGCATCCATCAAAAACACGGCACGTCCCTGCTGGAACAGGTGGCGCGCAATCATCCAGGACGCATAATTCAGGAATCGATTGTGGTGCGATTTCATGTGTGTGCAGAATATCGACCAGGCCTGTGTCCCGCAATGGGCTTCAGTGCCGAATCCACAGCACATTGCCAGATCGGCATCAAAGAAGCTGGCACCCATTACCGCCTGTGGAAGACAGCCGTTTTCATGAAACAAGGCCTTCGAATTTTGCCCACATGGAGACAAAACCGTAAAGCTGCGGGTTATCCTCGCCTTCCATGAACGGTTTTTTGACGGCTGCATCAGCTCTTCCAGGCCTGTGGTGGCGCGAGGTTATTATTCTTTTCGAGCAATCGGTTCGATAGAACAGATGCGTTCCATCAACATAAAAGCGGTGCGGCATAGACCGAAACCCATCAACCCGTGGGCAGCAGACAGGAAGGACTGATTGAGGCGCCCAGTTCGTCAGCTGTAAGAGTGCTTGGTTCAGCGGCTCCAGCAGCCACTGCTGAGCAAATTCGCCCAGCCCAGATGACATCAATGGCAACACGTCGCGGTCGGCTTTTGCAGTAGGCCGGTGCATAACTTGCGGGAAATCGCCTGGAACATCGGAAACCTTGAGCCAATCAACGGACATGCCCCGGGTTGTTTGCTTTGAACGCCTCAATATTCGGCTCAACCATTTGACCATAGCCCACGTGACCCGAATTGAAAAGAAAACCAGTCCTCGGCCACTTGCCATTTGGAGGTGCAGCCATGAAGGCCGTCGCCACAATGGCGGCAGCATGAATAAGGGTTTTTTTTACATAATATCCTCCCAGGAGATGTGCTTCGGCCCGAACTCGTTTTGAGGTTCAAGACCTTAGCCGGCGAACCGTTTCGCCTGTTCTGGCACATTTGCAGTATCCGCGGCACAGTCTCAGAGCGCGGATCTTTGCTCGAAAGAGAACTGTCCGAATTCTGTTAGATGTGCGTCTTCAATTCCGCATCGGGGTCGCCGCTTTCGGCAACCGTCAGAAGACACAGAGATCGCCATGGCGTCGTTGATCGGCACGCAGAAAGAGCCGCACGCCTTTGGCATTGCCTGCAAAATCATATTGCAACGTTTTCGTCACGTGCGCTCACGCAAGACGCTCTCGCGCCATTGCCAGGACACTTTCGCTTCTCAGCAACACCGACAATCAAAAAACCTGCCAGATCCCTTGGGCCTCACCTGCTCTATCGGCAGCGATGCCAAAGCCACAGGGGTGATGGAATCCAGCTCATAGGTTTGAGCGCAGAAAGCCCGGATGGGCCAGCAAGCCGCAATGCCATTTGCGGTGTTCCTTCGCGCAAATGCAGCGCAATTCTGATCGTGCAGCAAAATGATCTCCGCTGCAGAAAACAGTTTATTGGAAATGTCCCTGACAGGCCCTTCAACTCAGCCGCGTGGCGAATCCGAATCCAAACGATAATGTGCGTTCAAACGAGACAATTGGGGGAATGCGCCGGTCCAGCGAGCGATAGACATGCCCCCGACGCTTTCAAGATCAGCTCAACAGTCGATACAAGGTCGAGGGCGGCATATGCCAGCCGCGCTAACAAGCTCCGAGGTCAAGAATCCTTCGCTTGAAGTGTCCGACAGACACTCCAGCACACGCTGATTCGTTCGACGCCTATTCGACAATCATAGAAACTTCCCAAAATATTTAGAATTTAATTATCAAATATGAGAATTGAGTCCAGCCAATCTGGGCAATATGGCGAGCAGACGTAATTAAATGGCTGAAAACAGCCAATCAAAACGATCTCAATTAATGGGATATGCGACACAGATGTCAGCGGTTTGAAGAGGCTTAAAAGAGGATTCATCATCAGTCCTGCAAAATACGTTTCTTGCAGCCCCTTCCGGGTCATCATACCTGGCCTGTCCGAAGGCTCCACAAAAACGCGCACAAGACCAGCCAGGTGCCAAGGCAAGCGCTACTGGAATGAGGAAATTATCAGAAGATCGCAGATGCCTCAAGCGTTTTGTGGACCGCATCCATCGCGGACTGTTGCGGATAAGAGCACCGGTTTTGCGCAACCGCAGACCCTTGTCCCCCAACAATCTGGACTATTGCCACAACAACGATTGAAAGAGCCGACATGGCATAGCGGCCCAACACAAAGGTGTCAAACATACCTGCACCGCAAGCGCACGGCAATGCAATTATACAGATTGCCACAGCCAAATTACCCCGAACCAGACGCCCGGCACGCCCGCGCAATGCCAATGGCAAATGGAACAGCTTGAAGACTGTTCGCGTAAACACAAAATCGCAGCCTGGCGGCCCAATTCCGATGCGCTGGCAGGCGCTATCGAGGCATGTCCGCCGCAAAAGGCTGGGGGCGTCATTTATGCCATCGCCAACATTCAGCCAGACCTTGCGCCCAGAAGCCTGGCAATTCATTGGTGCGGGCAAATTTTGGACGCGGGTGTCCTCAATCGACGCCAAAAATGGTCAATTCAAGCTGGTCTGCTCCGCCGACGGGCGCCAACACTAATCACCAGACAGAAACTCGCTGGATATGTTTTGCTGTCGCAAAAGCCCCAGCGCTTTCCTCTGCCCCTGTACGACATGGTTTCTCAAGCGCAAACCAGACGGGCTTCAGCGTCTGCGCATGCAAAGCTTGAGTGGGTAACCCTGTGGTGCTTCATCACTTGCGTTGCTATCTTCCGCCACCCAATCCGAACGGCCAAGACGCCATAAGTGTTCCGGTCAATACTGGCTTCCACCCAAGCCCGGGTTTTCCACCACGGTCCGTCGGGTGCGCGGACAGAGGTCGCGGGCGCCATCGCGCAGCCAGATGCAGATAATACGCTTTTTGTGAAGCGCTCATGGGCGAATTGTTGGATCGAATTGCTGTGCCCAGACGTTTTAGATGCGGGCTCGGTCCCTGCGCGCCCAGTGCTTGGCGCAATGGCGTCACAGCTGCATTCGAGTAGGCTCAGCAGTGGCCGGTCTTGTCGACACGACATGATCAATTATCGGCGAAGTTCGTTCTCATGCGCGATCCATCGACGCGCATGCAATATATCGTTGTGAGAGCCCGCGGTTGGGGCGCGCACCCACATGCAGGCCACCGCGCACAGCCGACAGAGCATTCTAGGGCCAGGACCGCCGAGGGCCTGCAATCAGAACCGCAAGTGTTCAAACGTCGGACGCTCCATTGCGTGGCAGAGGCAAGCCGCGCCGCGCGGTGTCGTTCCTATGCGCAACCAGCGAAAAGACATATCGATCGAGACCTATCCTTACTTGTAAACCCATGCGATATGCAGACCAGTCGATGGACTGCACCGTTCGCAATAGAGAGTCAGGATTTGTCGACTCTACACCTGTCGTCGTAGATGCGACATAATGCGCGCGGCCATTCTCGGCAGCTTCGCAGCAATTTCATGACTCAGACAGGAAAGGATTGATCCGCCGTTTTCGTTACCAGAGAAATCCAGCGATCCGGTGACATTCAGCGTACCGGCTTCAACTTCATCACTCGGCTCCGGCAGGCACCAAAGCGCTTCCACCTGTGACAGAGATCGATCCAGGCGCTGCCGCCCCGCAAAATAGTCCCGTCTACCGGAATGCGGTCCCCGGAAAGAACCCGCAAGTTCATATCGGGCACAATGGCATCAAGCGGCACATAGACCCAGCTTGCCATCCCTCTTGGATACGGGTCGCCCCCTTGGGCGGACGACGACTGAGACTTGACAACGAATTTGCGCGCCCCGCTCCCGCAATATTCCTGATCCAGAATAGCGCCCGATCAACGGAAGAAACAACAGGGTGACCGCGGCATCGAAATAAGCATCCGCACCACCCGTTTAATGTCTCAAACAGGCTCATGCCAAAGCGCCAGCCAGAAACGGCCAGCGAAATCGGCACATCCATATTCAAATGCCCCACGCAAAAGCGCCAAGGGCCGAGCGAAAGAATACTTGTCCGGAATAAATCACCACCGAATGGCAATCAACGCAGAAATCAAGGTGAACAGATCACGGGTCGGACCATCTGCACCGACCAGACCGAAACCGACAGCAACATGATGTTACTTGGCGGGCAAATCCGGCAACAGCCATGGTTTCCTTCAAACAAGAGGAAGCTTTTTTTATCGCCTTCCGCTTCGCTCGCATCACCAAGCTGATTGGGACCAGCTGGAAAGCAAACGCGTCAGAGCATCTTCAACCCGGAATGAGTCGCGTTTGCGTACGCCACACCACACTGAGCCCGTTTTTTCAAGGTCAAATTCACCGCGCAGTATCCACACCCGGCCAACGGCGACAAGGCTCGTTTCTATTTTTTGGAAATGCAACGCCACAATGGATGATGGCACGAGATGTGAAATTTGAAAACCGCCTTTGGCAAAGCCTCACCGGCGTGAAAGCAGGCGCATCATGCTGGCGCCAGTTCTGCACCGCTTCTTCAGCGACACCAGTTTCTTCATGCGTGCCACAACACCATCGCGTCAGCTTTCTACTTTCAAAACGATGATCCGGCTCCAGGCCACGATACCATATTGAGAGACAAATCAATTTGAGCCTCCCAGATACCGGTCCCCAGATCTGTTTTCAACCTTGTAAAGCCACCGGCAATTCGCACGGTTTGCTTTGCAGACGTGCGATCATCGCCTTCATGCACCGGGCGGCCAAGACCCAAGTCATTCGCTTTGCTGAACAGGGTCACCGGCAAGCATCTGGTCAGGGCAAGAGAAAAAACACACCGTAGCGTAAATTGGTCTCCGCAATGCCAGCCCAGCTCAGCCTGACGCTGATATTCAAGCCGTTTGGCATTTGAAGTGCTGACTTTTCCCACATAGGTATTTCTTGACCCCAGTCCGGTCCATGTAAGATCCCTGCGAAGTAGGCCAAAGAACATGTTGACGGAAATGATGGTTCCGAAAAACAGGCCCAATCACACCGAAATCGTGCCGCCGGTAATTCCTCCTGGTTAAAAACCGCGTTTTTCAGGGAAACAGCATCAACTTGACCTCCGGTGCTTCCAAATACGGCTTCAATAGATATCCATCTCATTTGACGCTTGTCCAGCAATCAATGGAACTGGGTGGACCCGCCTCGTTATCTGAAGCAGGCTGACGAACAAAACGCGCAGGGCACGGAGCTTGTCCGGCTCGACCGGGCACAGCAAAGGACACCCCATCCGGCTGGTCCAGACGTGATGACATGGTAGCCCCAGGCAAGCCCTCAAGGGACAGAAAGATGACCCGCGGTTCCTGCACCATGTTCAAAGTCTTGCGTAATAGCCATTGCGAATGCCACCATCGCCTCATCTGGACAAAAATCGATTGGCGTCGTGTTGCACTTCACGCCCAGCCGGTCGCGCAACACAGTGCGGTCAACAGGCCAACGCCGATCAAATGGCCCAGATCGAGAATACAAAGCGTGCGGGGCGCCAGGAAGATGCGCAGTCCAAATGACGAATGCCCTCAAATGAATCCCGTTTTCATCACGAAATCCTGTCCGCGGATTGATCGTAGTGGTACCCGGATCCCGTGGCCAACGCCATATGGTGTGTAAATTCGCTCAGGTCGAATAAGGAGATCAGCTTTTTCCCGGCCAAGCTTGCCCATAATATCGTCGCAGCATCAATGCAACAACGCGCAGGTAATGCACTCCATCTCTGAACCTCAACGAATATCAATACCAGCAGGACCACACCAGACACAGGCGTTGCAATCGACACAATCACCCCATCGGATCGCCCGCAGCAGCAAGCCTTCTTGCGGGCCATGTGTGGCGTGCCTCCCGCGCCAGTCATTATAGGTGACAACAAGCGAATCTTCGTCAAGCATCGCTGCCTGAAAATGCGTGGCCCAGGGGCAACCATATAATTGCAGACTGCTCACGCATATGGCCGCCAATGTGTGGTGGTAGCGGTCAGCACTCGAACCGTTGCAATAGGCCCACAAACGCGGCTTCACCGGTAAAGCAGCCCACCAGCAAAGTCGTGCATCGGCAAAATAGAAAATCCAGGCACCGCCCGTAGCAACAGCAATCAACAAGCCAGATGGGCATGTTTGATCACCCGCTTGCGAAGCTTTGTCAAAAGTAATAAGGGTTGCGGCATCCAGCTTCATGGCGGGCATTACGATCCCCTTCCATGAACCGCTCAAGCCACAAAAACAGATCGGTCCAGACCGTTGCGGCAGGTATAGCCGCAACCAGGCCCTGCAACGACAAGACCGTGACCGAAGAACAGCCCCAATGCAGCCATCACCGCATGCGCGACAAAGTAAATTTCTGGGGGCCAGATCTCGATGAAGAAAAAAAATTTAGAACCGCCGATTGGCGGACGTCACCAGAACACGCTGAAATCCGGCGCGTGGGCCCACGGTCCCAGCGGCAGCAGGGCGTCACATAATAGATCGCCAAAGTGACGATCAATGATGAATCCCTTTTCAGCCGCCGAAAATCACCTGTGGCGACACGCGTTTGGGAAAAGATTTTCTTGGCGGCCGCCGCATAGAGTTTCCTGAGGTCCTGAGGGGTCGTCCTAGTGGTTCATATATGCTCTGTGATCTTGGCCAAACTGGGTGGTTTCAGAACCTATGCGCCCCTTTGCGCCGATTTCCCAGCCTTGATCCCAGATTGGTAT
>Ga0163217_1036388_pt1 | contig 10196 bp, 14 predicted proteins | sample SynspAceP_FD_185933 | JGI IMG/M metagenome (GOLD analysis project Ga0163217, IMG submission 185933) | Saline lake microbial communities from Ace Lake in Antarctica - Synechococcus sp. Ace-P (PacBio error correction) | ecosystem: Environmental > Aquatic > Non-marine Saline and Alkaline > Saline ...
GGGGAAAAGCAGAGAGAATGAATGATCGATTACACCCCCGTTTCCGAACTTAACGACCCCGCCTTGACGCTGGCAATCGGCCTGTTCCAGGCGGCTCCCAGGCCACCGGCAAAGAACCCTAACACCGCACTGCTGATGGCTTGTCCGGCCCATCGCTGAAAGCGCCGGGTCAACCGGAAGGCCGATGCCCCCTATTGGTAATGGTCCCCGATACCGAAAATCGTCGCGCCCTGCAAACTACAAGGCCCGCGTTTCCCCCTCAGATGTTCCCAAACTACGACATGAAAAGCCGTCGAACCCCGATGGACGGAATTGGTCGGCTTCGGGCCCCGAAACGCTGGATTTAGGTGGATTTGGATGCTGCAGAAGAAGGCAAAGCTGCCCGGTTTTGTGAATCCTCGACAAAGCTTTCGCCACGCTTTGGGAAGGCGTTTGGCCGGGTGTCCTCTGACCTGCAGGCCCCCAAAGTGTTGGTACCGCCTAATCGGGTGGGAGACGAACAAGCAAGAAAGAACCAGCGCAGCCAAGGCCTTTGCCCTGGCCTGAAGGTCAACCACGTTACCGGCCGCCCTGAATCCGATCCGCATTGTGCGCGCCCAAGTTGCAAACATTCATCATCCCTGCACCAGAAGCGTAAGCCCGGTGATGCAGAAATAGTCGGCAAAGAACCGGCTTGGAAAAGAAACCAACCGCCCGCGCGACCAAATTGACGCGCGCGCAGATGTACCTTGGGATCCAGCCACGACGGCGATCTGAATGTTCGAAATGACCACGTGATCAATTCTCGATCCATCGGCCCCGGGGCTGCCCCGTTTCAATCAGATCAAAGGTGGCCAGACCCAATTCAAAGCCTGCTGGACGTTCGCCGCCCCATGAGGGAAGGACACGGGCCGCGCAATGGCTGAACTGGGCCATGAGCCAAGGTGACCGCCAGAAAGACAAAAGAGACCCTTGATGCTGCCCCGCGCCCGAAGCTTCGGAAAGGGACCAAGGCTTTCACCGAAATGGTGGCAGGCGAACCCTGATGTCCGGCCCGCTGGTCAAAACATGCAATCGATGATTGTCAGCGCATGGCAAAGGAGGCCGATGCTGAAGCCGGAAAATGATCTGAAGCGATGGACCCTTTTGGGCTGCCATCTGACGATGCCGCCTCGCCTTACTCCCGAAGCAGAAGAGGAGAATAACGTCCGCGAGATTTGAGGAGCGGAATCCAGCGGGGAGATTGTCTCAGGCCTCCAGAAAATGCTTGGCGCTTCCCCTGATCATCGACAGCTTTTGCTGGTGGCGGCGGCGCTTCACTGGCATTGAGCATGCCCTGGGCGCGTCCGACGTGCGATTTCAAACCCAATGCTGCACCTCGCCCTAGCCCTTCACGCCTGCCAACCACCCTGAAACGCTTGCGCACCTCTCGAACCGATTTCTGGGAGGTTGCCCCTGTTTGAGGTGCGGCTGGGCCCGTCCGGTTGGACTGCTTTGGGGCAAGCCCTGACTGCAAACACTTCCTCTAAGCCAAAGGGCGGCAAGCCCCGCGATCGCATATCCGCGACCTGGCATGGATCGTTGTTGCCGGTGGGCTAGCAAGTGCGCCCCTGACGTGATCCTGAATTGGAGAACCGTAAGAGGAGTTTTTTCGCGCTTGGGGCCTATCGGCAACGAGGGGCAACCTATCAAGGAACTGGAAGGCCAGACCTTCGAGCCTTTGGGTAAAAGCGGCTGCGCAAGGCTGGCTAACAAGGTCCAAGTGGGCGAAAGCATTCGTGCCCTGGACATGGCGCACGCAACCATCCCCCCGGAAAAGGGCCCCCGGGGGGTTCCCCTTTTTTTTCCAAAAATGATTTGCGCGCCGGGACGGTCGACCGATGTTTTGCCAGCCCACCAAATGGGAAACCGGGATAGCTGGCACGTAAAGCGCGTCATCGGTTGCCCTGGCGCATGGCGGCGGGAGTGCATCGACTGTCGCAAATCCCTGTCCGTCATCCTTTGATACCAAGGAGCAGATCAAGACAAAGCTCGGCTGACGCCTGTGCCGTCCTTGGCCACAACACGAAATGGCCCGCGTTGCGTCGCGGGATGAAAACGATATGTGATCGACGCTGACCGGCCCTTCATCGTCAACAACGCTCAGGACCAGGCGGCCGCAACGAAGAACGCTGGGAGAGCCTTTCCGCACAATCACGCGCGAAGCGCGGTGAAAAAGGCAAGTTCGTGGCCCCCGTCGATCAACGCGTTTCCAACGGTGGCGCGACGGTCAGGATATGCGTGAACCGATGTCGACCATCACGGCGAACAGCTTCATCAAGCCGCCCAGGCGGCGCTGCCCCCCTTGGGAGATGCCCCCGGCCTTGGCCACCTTCTAGGACACACCGCGTCGTTCAAAAGCGCGGTTGCGATCTGCAAGAGCCTTTGCGCAACTGTGACCGTCGAAAACTCGGCACGCTCTAATCGCCCCCGACCCTCTCGCACCTCTTACACGTCAAACACTAAGCGGGCAGGGGCGGGCAAACCAGATCGCCCGCTCAAAGACTGTCACCGCTGGCGGCGGCATCATGCCGTGGTGGCCCCGGTGCTGACATACGCTCAACAGGGTGGGCGCCAAATCGCTTCTGTCAGTGAACCGCAAACCAACAACCATCTGCGCGAAGCAGCAAAGATCAAGAAAACGCGGTAATCATCCAACCCTATTTCAGGCTGGATACCGGTGAGGCACCGGGGCAAAGCACCTCGTTCCCTAGATATAGGAGCCCTTGGGAACTGTAAGTGGCGGGAGGCAATCAAAACACGGCCACTGCTGCCAAGTCTACGCTGGCACAACAGAACGGCGGGCCCCGCATGGATGCAACCGCGGTCATGATGTATCCAGCCGAATTTCCACCATTGCAAGGAATCGCGGTAAGCCACCAGACGCCAATCGCCAGCGTTCTTCGCCAAATACTACGGGGCGGGCACGGGCGCGAACTATGGATGAACCCCATGCCACAACTGTCACCGTCAACGACCGCTTTCGGCATGTCGAGGCTGGAGCTTTAAAGCCGCCCTTCACAGAAGGAAGTAATGTTGAGCGTGCCCCGCCGAAAGGTTGCAGACTTCATCGCGCGCCCATGACGCTTGGGAATGCACGCGAGTTTGGTCACCATCGAAATCGACGGCGCATGCGAGCGGTCGTTGTGGACATTGGATGCGGAATGGCTGACTCCCTGCCGTGAATTGTTTAACGCCAAGGGTTTTCCCAAAGACTACGTGATTGAGGGCGTCTGGCAGCAGTTTGACGATGAATGGGCATGGTTGCCCGTTTTCGAAGTCGGTGCAGGTCAGCTGCTGTGGCAACTCCGTTTGTCCGACTGGCAGAGGCGCTTGTCAGCGCGAATTGCGCGGGCATCTGGCGGTTCAGGCCGATCAGCCAATCAATGAAAGTGAGGCGAAGGCATGACCCAGCAAACCAAAAATCGAATGGAACGGACTACAGCCGTTAATTTTTGGGAAGGCTGCCAAGAAGGTCGGCCCAGGCTTGCGACCACCTGCTATGCCCGAGGCGCGTGATAAACGCGGTTCACAGGCGGCAAAAACACTGGGGGTCCGGGCGCACCGCAACGCCGCTATGGTCCAAAGGCGGCAATCGCCAAAGCTGCGCAAGATCACCGAGAGGCCGAACAGTTTTAAACGCCAAAAGCAAATGGCCGCTGCCGCGCGTATTCTGTTCCAGCCTCTCGGAACCATCTTCGACAAACGCGGTTTGACCCGGCTTGGCGGGCAGAAGCGTTTCAGGACTGAACATCCCGCGACCAACCACCCAGCGCCAGCTGCTGACCAAAAACGCACGGAAACGTGTCGCAGATGACCCGCTGCATGGGCATCGAAGGCAGATGGGCGGCTGGCCTAAGCCACATCGGTCTGATGATCACCAGTGCGTCAATCAAGCCGAAAGCTGAAACGCGGGACATTCCGAAGCCTGCTAGAATTGGGAATCGCGTCTCAAGATCCGTGGATTGGCTTGTCGATGGAACCGCTGCTGGGGCCGGTTTGATCTGACAGCGAATTTCCGGATCCATCTGGCCCTAGCGCATTCTAACATAGATGCGCTGCGTGGAAAATTCGAGCCGCCCGAAAGGTTGATTGGCCGACACAGGCCCGCCCTGTGAACGGTCCGCCTGAATGTAAACCTGTAAATTGGAATCAACTGGGTGATTGTGGCGGCGAAGAGCGGCCATCACGCCCGCGCCGACGCAATCCCGACTGGATCCCGCAGCCTGCGCGATCAGTGTGGCGCAGCCGGTACGCCATTCCTGTAAGCAGTGGGGCGAGTGGGCGGTTGCGCGTTGCCGTGAGCAAGATGATCCAGATTGGAGAGCCGATTATATGCAAACGACCTAAACAAAGAATCGAAGGGAAGACGCGATGGATTACACCTTGAAGGGTCGCGGGTTTGTCAACCGTGGAGCGCTTCCACGTCATGCGCCGCATCGGCAAAGCCCGCGCCGGTCGCCTCCTCGATGGCGTCCCGAATGGAACGGGTGTCGACATGAGTACCTAACGTCGACACATGCAGCCCCGTTTGGACGGATGAAGATGTGCCCACATGGTCGCCGACACGCCCGAAGAAACTTAACTGCCCCATGCTGACAAAGATCGGCCGTCCAGCGCATGGCTGAAAAGGCACGGCACATCCACCATGAGCAACTTCGACATCGCGCTGACCAAGCGCAAGCGCGCTGTCGAGGCTGGGGCAAAAGAAAGTCACCCCACTGGAAACTTGGAAAAATCATCAAAGAGCGAGGGGAATCGACATGACCGATCATCCACCAGTAAATGGTCCGAGTCTCTCGGGCGCAGATTCAGCCTTCGGCGTCCACCGGTCCACCCTGTAATCGCTGGGCACTCTGCCGACCAGATCAGGATCTAACAAGCGGGGATCAATGTCCTTCCGTCGATCCCAGCCGAGGTGAGGAGCTTTTATAAAAGGCCCTGGGGGATACGTTGGGGGATGATCCACCGAAGGGTCAAATTTGTGAGCAATTTTCAATGAATAACTGGTGCCGCCCCACACGGACTCGAACCGCGGACCTACTGATTGACAAATCAAGATTGCTCTAACCGAGCTTGAGCTATAGGGGGCACTGAGGGTGCGTTTTAAGAGATTGCTGCGGGGCCGTGCAAGAGGGAAATGTCAAATTTTTTGCAGTTTTTTACACAAGTCCGCGGAAAAGGCTATTGGAATGCGGTACCAGTAGGGGTGGGAAAGCGTTCATGGCAGTTTTGATTTGCACACAGGTGCGCATCTACACCCGAAGAAGCACAGATTGCTGAAAAGCCTGCAAATCTACCATGATTTACTGACCCAGGCAGGAACCCATACGCCAAGGCCCCAGCACCTACCCGCGGTTTTGTTTTCGGATACGTTGAATGCGATGTATAAATCCTCTTGCCGCTGAAGGGGCGGCGGGATGTGCCTGCCTAGACGAGGTCATGGGGGATTCAGACGCCGGATCGGGTGAATTTTTTTCGCGCGAATTTTCCTTCGCACCCCCGCCACGGCTGTTTCGAAGGGATGCCTCTATCCCGCCGCCCCTTGTGCGTAATGATGCGCATGGCACCGTTTTTCCTGATGACGAACTGCAAAGATTTTCATGGGGAATCCGCAATCCGGCAACGCTGTTGCCTGTGCTGTATGAATGGTGGCGGCTGACAAATCTCTCCGACACAGTTTGGGGCCGACACAGGATCCGTTGGATGTGCGCTGGTCCAGACACACTGGGATTGCTGCGCGATTCTGCCCCGAGATCAATATCACGGTCTGGTGCACGAAAAGATGCGCCGCTGATCTGGGGAACATATCTGCGCGACAATGGCAGGCCCTGCCTGCGACGACCCCGCTCAAGGGGGAGTTTTTTGACCTGCCTCCGAAACGATTATGCGCCCCGAGGGAATGAAACGCTTTTACGCCTATCTGGCCGCCCACCCCGAAAATTTACCGCGCGGCCCAACACCCAGCGGGTGATTGGCCGCCGTTCTGGATAAATAACGCGATAGAATGAACGCGCTTGAGGAAGAGCTGGATATGCCCGGCTGGAACCGAAGTAACTGGTCGAGGATATGACCCGAGGTTCTATGACGAAGACCTCGCGCGGTAATCCAGGAAAATTCCCGGGGTTCGGGTGCATCCTGCCGTAAGCGAGGCAACGGGCGGGCGACCGTTTAATTTTAAGCCGCGAATATGCAAAAAGCCCGCGCTTAATAGCGCGGCTTTTCGATCCTGTTCAACCGAGACTTCAGGACTTTTTGAATCTCGCCAACCTTCTGTTTTGTCTGCTTCGGCCTCTGCGCATCAACCGACCCCGCTGCCGGAAGCTGGCCCTTTTTCGACAAAACGCATGCAGCAGCTGAAGCGCCAGGTGCAGCGGCCGTCCGCATCCTCTTTGGGTTTCGCGCCAAAGACTTTCTTGGCCTCAACAAGATGCCCCTGCGCTACTTAACCCAGCCTTCGACTTCTCTCGGCAAAGATACGGCCTCTGCATCGGCCAATCAGCTGTCCGCGGTGCTGACCCATAATAACGGTCTTCGGTCGGCTAAACGCGGCAATGGTGCGCCATGGCGGCCCCGACGGCCAGTGCAAGAAGCACCAACAACCAAGGCTGTTTCTTCAAAGACATCGGACTGCAACGGTATCAACGCCCTTCGCGACCATAAGACGCCCGCCGACCAGCAACGTGCACGCACGGCGCTTTCCACCGGGCCGCAATCACACGTTCGGCAGTGCGTGGTCCCGACAGCTCTTTCGGTACCCTCGGACAGACGTGCGGCGCAGCTGCGCGGCATCGATCCGCTGTGGAAGAATGCGAAATTCAAGCGCCGCCTTGAGGCTAACCGAATGACCGGCATCAGCACCGCGCCCCGCGGCACCTTTTGCCTTGCCCGCGACGGTCGACACCTGCGGTTGGACGCGGCCAATCCGATACGCGGTCACCTGGCCGCCGGCGATGCGGCGGTCGCCCTGCGCGTTGTGGGCAGACCGGGGGTAATCGTTCGTCGTCATGAACGTGCCCAAAGAATGGCACATCACCAAAGACCGTGGCAAACTCGCCCGAATAGTAAGGGCCTTGGGACGGATCAACCAGGCTTGCCGCAAGATCCCGGCGCTGTCCGCGGGGATCACGCCATGCTGCCTGTGGGCGGCGACGGCAAGACCACTGTGGTCGTCGCGATCGCCATAAGTAGGTTTGCGCGGTTTGGCGCGGGATCCGGTGGTCATAGCTGGTCACGTGTACCTACGCGGTCACGGCTTGACGCTCCTGTCCGCCTGCCATCAGCCATGGCCAAGCCCTGCCCCTGTCAGCGCCAGCGCTATGCGAATTGCGTTTGACCGCGTCCAGTGGACCGATCGCCAATGTCACCACCATGCTCGCGGAACTGTCCGAGAACTGACGGGCAATGGTCCCTCTACCGAGATTTAAGTTTTGGGCAGATCATCCTAAGGTGCTGGTCAATTCCCGGCGCGTTCAAACGTTCGATCTCTTGCGTTCGAGTTTCTTCGGAGCGTGCGGTTATCATTTGTCATTGTAAACCTCCTTCCAACGCTTGCGCGTCGGCCCGCTTTAACGTTTTTTTTTAGTGGCACGGCTCGGTGCCAAGCTGCTGAGGCTTGAGCGCGCGCCGGTCCCTTTGTTTCGCCATCACATAGGCGATCAGTGCAAAGGCCAACGCAAACCGATCAGTGCAGACCAAGCCGCGGAAATTCCCCGCCTCGGTCAGGCCGCGACCAAGCGCCGCGGAAAGTACGTTCAAAATGCGTCGGGCAACGACAACGGCCCCCACGATCAGAGCCGATGGCAGCACCAGCCGATTCAGGTTTTCCTCATTCACTTCAGCGCGGCCAGATTCGACCTCGCTGCGCACAAGCGAGCTTGACGTGGGTCAATGCATCGCTCAGCAGGCTTCCTGGTGGATTTTGTTGGATCGGCGTCATTGGTGTGCCCCCTTTCGGTGTGGTGTTCACAAGCCGGCGCGGGCCACATTTTGGTGTTCAGACCTTGCGCGACGTTCCGTTGGCAACCGGGGCGCTGCCATTTTCGCGGCCCCTCATAGGCATGGCGCTCACCACGGGCAACCGTCTCAGAGCCTTGGCAAAACGAGTTTGCGGCAAAAGCCACCAGTGGCAGCAACCGCCCAAAAAGACAAACGGGTTTACGCTTGGCAAAATCGTGAACCGCGCCAACCATCTCTCCCAGATCCTTGTCACGCATCGCATCTGACGCATCGGGCAAAGCCCCGTCTGAAGCTGGCCTAAAGGTAACGTCTTGGGGCGAAACCGCTGCGCAATTCGTCCGCTGCGGTGCGCAATGCGCTGGCCACGCCCTTTGACTTCATGCTGCCAGCGGCACCCTTGGCGTTCGTCTGCATAGGCGTGGCGGCGTCGGAAGGCAAACGGTATCGGCCACATCTTTAGCCCCGCGTTTTCGCCCTCTTGCGTGGCGGTGCACGGTTGCTTTTACTTTTTCATTCAAGTCCCCTGCGCGCGCGGCAGGAATTGCTTTTTTTTGTGTGATCAGTCATGGTGCGCTCCTTTTGGTTAGGCGACTAGGTGAGACGGCGAGAACGACCACGAATCAGGCCGATGAGGTAAAAAAAACTCCATGCATTTCAAATTCTCCTTAAGTTGGTCCACGTTTCCTGTCATCGAAGGACCCAAACGGCCAGACGCTGAATTCGTTCCGCAACCCACAGCGTCGAAAGCAAATAAAATCCTGCTGCGGGCCGCATAAATTCAGCCTGCATAATAAAGGCAAGACCGCCGAGGCGGATCATCGCTGAACACACATGGAACACATTCGCGGGCGTCGCGGCGTTTGGACACGAAATGCAAATCACATCCCAAAGGAGATCGATATGCCGCGAGAGAGCGAGAGAAAAAGGTATTCGTGGTAACGGCATGACCAATTGCAAGACATGTACAGCGACGGTGCTAACAAACAGTCGCTTGAATGTGGGTCGTCCGCCAGGTCCTTGGCCAACGCCGCAAGGAACAAAGACCTGTTCCGAAAGCCCTGATCGCAAGGTCCCAACGGCCAATCAGCGAAGGTATCGGAAAAGCTCGCCGAAATTTGCAAACGCCCATGATACTCAAAACCAAAGGGCGAACACTGGGCAGAAGTGCACAGTGGAAAGTGTCTGTGTCGGGCTGAAGTTGGCCAGGCCCATGTGCTTGAGAGCGAGGAGAGTTCGGCGATGAAACGACGTGGCGCGACGCGAATGATCATCACGCAAAGTACACGTATGGTGCACTATGCGCTGGCGCGGCCCTATGGCTGCCTCGTGGCACTTCGCCAACCGTCCTGGAAAGACGAAGAACGTGCGGTCTTGCCAAGAAATGTCTGGATCACAACCTATGACGGCGACCGGTCGCATACGGCGAGATTGCAAACTGGCGGCTCTGTGAACAAAAGCCGCTGCCTAAGCTGACGTTGGCGGCCTACCCTCCGTCGTTTCACACGCAAAAGCCCCGCTGGATCAGCGGGGCTTTTTCTAAAATGTCTGTAAAGGTGCCGAACACCCTGTGATGCAGCAGGGCCTAGCTTGCCTCTGCCGCCGGACACTTGCCGGAAATACTCCACCCCCCTGTCTTTCGGCGAGGGTTTGTGGATTTCGACCATGGATGGCCTTCGCGTGCATCGCAGCTGCCTCCCCACGAGGTTACATTGGGATCGGCGCAGGGGACTAAAGGAACAGACCTCCATGCCAAAGACATCCTGTGCCCGCCGACCCGCACCGCAGGCGTCATCGCGTTTACCGATGTATTTCTCTTTCCATCTCGTCGATCACTTGTCAAAAGCGTCGCCGCAGCGCGGCGATATCTGCGCGTGAAGAGAGCTTAATTTTGACGCTCCGCAGCATCTCAGGCCTCCTGCAATGGTCCAGTTTTTGAATGGGGTGGAAACGAACTCGGTCCAACAGGCACGACCAGCCGCGTCCTCCCAGTCCCTCGCAGCTGGACAATAGGTGAAATGGATACGCTCAACATGACAAAACAGTAGCGGCGTCGTTGAACACGATCCGGTCCCCGACTTTGGCGGACCCGTTCAACCCGATTTGAAGCGATGACATGATGTTGCTCAGAATACTGCGCGCGGCAAAGCCCAAGAACAAGGTGACCGCCCCCAGCGTGCCTAACAAATGTCAAATCCAAGGTTCTGAAACACATTGGTTTT
>Ga0163217_1055714_pt1 | contig 10196 bp, 12 predicted proteins | sample SynspAceP_FD_185933 | JGI IMG/M metagenome (GOLD analysis project Ga0163217, IMG submission 185933) | Saline lake microbial communities from Ace Lake in Antarctica - Synechococcus sp. Ace-P (PacBio error correction) | ecosystem: Environmental > Aquatic > Non-marine Saline and Alkaline > Saline ...
CGGGGAGAAGGAAGATTCCGGACCCCCCCCCTGCAAACGGCAAAATGAAACGGGCTGGACCCGCGCCCCCAATCCTGCCCCCCTGACCCAAAAATTCATCCCTCGGGTCCTTCACGCTTTAAAGGGGCGGCGCCCTTGTTGTGGTTGGGGTGATCCAAAACCGCAAAGGGCAAGATTGCGCGACGAAGGCGGCCCCCTATCCCCGTGCGCCCCAACGCCGGTGTGCGCCATCAAGGTTTGGCCGCAATGGCCTGTCGAATGCCGCCCGCTTTGTCCGTCTTGCGTGCTTCAGTCCAGTCAAGGCGCCAATGATCCCAGCCCCACGGCCGGTTGGCGGCGCCTACTAAACTTTACCTCCGGGCGCAACCCGGTAACGATCCCTAGGGGGTCCACCAGCCGCTTGCGATACAGCCAGCACATCCGGCGGTTTCGCCATGATTCGCTTGCAATGACATAATAAATCGCGAATCCGGAATCATTGGCTGCGGAAAAATCGACGCCTAGATCAAGAAAGCCCCGTTGCACCCCGTCCCCAAATGGCCCGATCCAAAGAACCAATCAGCGCGGCCTCCCACGGCCCGTTGATCGATCCGATATTAGCGTGTGCCATAGAAATTCGGCCCCCCCAGAACACAGAGGTCGCGGTCGCTCCTGCATGCCCTGCCACCCCAAAAGATCATCACCCCACACCCCGCCCTTTGCAATGGTATCGATCGGCAAAGGCCTCAGCACCGCGAACGCCACGGCAAAGGGCAACCATCTGCAAGGGTGTCAACCCGCGTCACGCCGACCGGTCAATGGCCCAGCCCGACACAAAGGTCGAATCACGATGTCACGGTATAAGCGGCATCAGCGCGACAAAAGCTGAACCAGCGTCCAGCCCTTCAACCTCTGTCAGGTGGACCTGTTGAAGAGAATAACGCCGTGCCCCACGCGGCAGGCCCCGATGACCAAGGGGATCATCAGCCCAGAACAATCCCGTGCCCGGAACATCTGCAACCGTGTTCCAATGTGGCCGTCCATCCCCGCCGATTGCGTGCTTTGGCGCATGGATTGCGGCGCCCGTTCCTGCTGCAGCAAAGTAGCATGACAGGCATTGGTTTTTGGGGGGGATCACCCACCAAGCAAGGCCGCCAAGCACCCATAAGGCCTGCGCCAGTGAAACTGGCAAAAAGGGCTCGAATACAACGGGGCAAGATCCGCCTGACCCGCTCAAACCCCATCGACGACAGGGACAAGGGCCTTGCCGCGCGCGCCCCTGAACCAGCGACACATGGCAACGGCACTCAGCTGGGACCATCAATCCCTGACCCCGTCCAATCCGCAGCGCAATAGATGACAAAGATCAAGCGCGATCCGTTCGGCACGGCAGCCATTCGCCAAGACAGGCCCCCGCAACGCGACCATCACCCCAGAACGAACAAACGGCGTACCCCGAAACCTGTCAGTAAGCACAACCGGCCCATGACCATCGTGATCGCCGATAGCGTGGTGCCGATCGTGTATAATGCCGCCCACATTGCCCATCAGACGCCAAAGCTGCCCTTAATCCTCGCCTGCGAAAAGCGAGAGTGCAAATAGTTTGCCCCATAGGCCGACCGTGAATGTCAGCAGGAACCCGCCACAAGAACACCCAATTGGCGCGGATAAATCTGAGTATGCCATGCGCCCATCCTTCTCAGGCGCATGGCAGATGGAAAAGCCTAAAGAACGTAGCGCGACAGATCGGGTGGATCGAGTCAAGCTCGCCGCAGATTCTTTCAACGAAATCGGCCGTCGACGGTGCACTCTTTTCGCCGGTGCGATTCCGGCGCAGTGAACGAACAGCTTCTTCAAGACGCCGCTCCAATCACGTGTACAGGCGCCGTGCCCCGTGTTTTCCGATGGACTGTTCAACATCGGCCGCAATCTTGCCAGTGCCCTGATGCCTTCGTAGTAAACATTGACCTCGACTTCTTCGGTGCCCATCACGCGGTATATGCAGCGTCAAGCTGCTATCGTTTTTTCGGTCAGAATACGAACAATAGTCCATCTTCGTCAAAGCGCACCAGTTCAAAATCCCGGATGGGCAAACGAACCACTGCCAATCGGCCAACAGATTCCGACGGTTTTGGCAATTGTGGAAAGGCTCAAACCCGAGGCGATAAACAGAATATGGTCAGTTTCACCGGACCCGTATTTCGTCGACACGGTGGTACCCTCGATCAGCGGCAGCAAATCGCGCTTGCACGCCTTCGCGCTGACATCACCGCCGCGCGCTCAGAGCGGGCGCAGACCTTGTCGAATCTCGTCCAGAAATCACGATGCCGGTTCCTGCTCCACAGACTCGATTGCCCGCGCCGGTTGAACGTTTTCGTCACCAGCAGCTTTGTCGGCCTCTTCGCTGATCATACCTCCGGTAACTTCGGAACCCGAAAGACGCTTCTGACCGTGCGACCGCCCAGCTTTGCAAACAGGTCGCCAATGTTTCATCACCCGCATGCACCGCCGGGTTGCCCCGGGGATATCCATGGTGAAACGGCTGAGGTGTCGGCGACTCAAGCTGATCATCGTGTCGTCCAGCTCGCCCGATTTCCTTTGCGGAACATGTCGCGGGTGCCTTCGCGGCATCTTTTACGCATATCGCGTCCACCCGCGTTCCTCCGCGGCTTTAATGGGCGCTGACCTCACGTCCTTCGCTTAGGCCGCCCACCCCCCCCCCATGTGTCGCGGATCATCACATGCACTATCCGATCAGGTCGCGATTAATCTGTTCTACATCGCGCCCGGACATAGCCGATTCGGTGAATCTTTGTAGCTTCCACCTTGAGAAACGTGCGCCGCGCCAGTTTTTGCCAGCCGCGGCTTGATTTCGGTTTTACCCGACCGCGCGGTGGGGCCCGATCATCAGGAATGTCTTGGGGTAATACTTCTCCGCGCAGGTCACGCCAACTGCTTGCGCGCCAGCGGTTGCGCAGGGCCACGCCATCGCTCGTTTTGGCGTCGTTCTGGCCGATGATAAAACGATCAGTTTCGATACGATTTCGCGGGGTAAGATCGGTCATTGTGAGAATTTGCTCCACCGTGAGGTTGCCATTGGTATAAAACGCAGATGTCAACGCGATCTTCATCGCGTCGCGGCCGATGGTTTCCGGCGTCGCGGTTGCTGTCCTCAGCCGCGCGCGCGGTCGGCCAGTGCATAATTCCCCGCCCGATCCGAATGGCCGCGACGCTGTGTTCGGGTTCCAGCACGTCGCCGCTGCCTGTGATCACCAGCAGTTCCTCGCCCGTCCGTCACAATCAGCACTCGCTTCGAGCTTTTTGCAGGTATTATCGTGCGCCAATCCTTTGCAAGCTCGACACGGCCCGCGCCAATTGACCCGGCGTCGCCTTCCAGCTTGGCTTCAAGCCGTTTCAGCAGCGTGAAAGCATCTGCGTAAACCGGCAAAGCCCCGAACAACGTCAAAACCCATCCGGGGCTGAGACGGCGCACCTTGCGCGCGTTCTTTGATGACGGTCTGGCCAAGCTGAACCTGACCGGTCGCCCGCGACACGACTTCCCGTCTTTCTTCACACCGATGAATGGTGGTCCCGTGCCAGCCGGGGAATCCTTGTTTGACATGTAGCCTCCATAGTTTCAAACCTATATGAAAACCCCCGCGTTTCCGCAAGGCTTATTGTCCGGAAAGGATTTGAATGCCCCCGTAGACGCCCCCTTAAAGAAAGTCGAAGGCTTTTTCAGATGTTTGCCAATTGGCCGGAAAGCGGGTCTCGCGCAAAGAAAACCTACGTGTGTGGCGCGGATGGATCAAGGACGATCAGAAACAACGCCAAGAATCGTGCAGCGGTATGACGGCGCGATGGTGCTGCTGTGGTGTTGAAATATGTCACACGTCCTGCGGATACCGACCGGTTTCACCGCGATGTCGCGGCGCATCAAGGGCGGCCTGTGACGCGCTGGACGCGATACCGCCCTAATACGGTGCCCGCAGATATTGGCCGGCGATCACGCAGGCCAGGCCCTACTGAATGCGCTTTGCCAAGGGGGACACGTTTCTGGACCTGTGTCGAAGAGACAGAAATCACGCCGCCCTTGCTGCGCCGTGCCGGTGCTGGCTGGCGCGTACCGACGGGGCCACGGTGCAGGGCACACCCCCGTCCAGCCGCAACTTCATGGTCAATCACTGCACGGTTGGTGGCGCGTATCGAAAGCGGCCAGCGTCGCATCAATGGCAAAGCAGCGCTTTGCGGCTTAGTGGACCGCATGGCCGATTATGCGCCGCAGCCAGGCACGCGGCAGCATCGCGGCCAAAACATGGTGATCTGAACGGGCTTAACTGGTGATGTCAGTGGAATGAAACTGCAGCATTCGACTTTTCAGCGACCAGCCAATCGCCTTGTGGAATATGACATTCGCGCGAACTGCTTGCATAAGCTACAGCCCAGATGGTCGGAGACCTCGAAACGCGTTTGTCCCAAGCGATCCGCCGTACCCCCCGCCGCATGGGAGGCATTTCCCAAGGATACACCTTTGTGCCGCCCGATGATCCACGGTGCAATTCCTAACGCCGGGTGCAGATTTTAACCGACTGGAACCGCATTCAGGAACATGCCTCGCTCGCCAATGTGATGCGGTTCGAGCGGATTAAAAAAAATAGCGCGCACAAAGCTTTTGCCTGACGCGCAAATAATGTGCTTGCCTACGGTGGCGTAGCTTAAATCGACTCTTCGATCCAGCCTTGTCAGTGCCGCCTTTGGGGCGGCACCGGCCATGGGGGGGGGCAAGGTTTGATACGACTTCACGTTCTTAAGCTGAACAGGGCAGGGATGCCACGCACACCCTCTGGGTCGGGGCTGTTGGGGTTCGTCAACGTTGACTTTGAACGATCTTACTTTGCCATCCCATCTCGGCGGAGAGTTCCCTCCAGCGCGGGGGCCGATTGCTTACAGGGGCCGCAACCATTCAGCCCAGAAATCCACCACGACGGGAATCTCGGAATTCTCTAAACTCTGCGTCGAAGTTGCGTCTGTGACTTGCGACGGTTGCCCATTTGCTGCTCCTGCACAGGGGGTTGGTTAGAATGGGAAACCTATGTAGCCCCATGGTCCCGTCAAATCGCGCACCCGCGATAGGCGTTGTGATCATGATACGGGCATCATCAGCGCAGCAAACGCGTCCACAAGATCGGCAGTGCGAAATACGGTGGTCGGAAACACGTGTGCCTGTGCGCCGGGCATAGGCACCCATCGCTGAAGCAGAATCCCTTCCGGGACAACGAATCCGGCGTTCTGTGGCACCAACCGGTTGGTTTTGTAAATCCACCAGCACAACAATCCGTATCGGATACGAGCAGCCGGTCGATTGTGCCATGGCAGCGCGCGCTGCCCAACGGCGCAGTATCGGGACCATCTGCGAGCGCAATCCTTTGCCAAAGACATGCGCAATGGCGGCGTATCGAGCACGACAATCGCCTCTTTCAAGGCAGCCTGAGCTGTCACATCACAATACCCTTGGGCCAAGGTTTGCAGCACGCGTTCCACCGGTCGCTTTGCATCATCGGTAGTGGTTTCCCAGCACTTTGGACCAGATGCCGTAATGACTTCGCCTCTGCCCTCTGACTGGCCATCGCACCGGGAAGGGCTTTGGCACACCCAGGTCCTGAAAGGGCATCGTCTTGGCCACGCTCGGGATATTGGGGTGAGGGGCGTGCTGAAAATAGGCCTCTAATAAGCTTAAATGGTCGGTTGATGCAGTATCAACTCACCTGCAGCGCATCCCAGTCGCCGTTCTCAAAGCGCAATTTCCGCCCCGAGCTGCCTACCGGTTTTGCACCCGGCCTGACCCATGGCTGCGCCGACCATCTGATACCAGCTATTGCCCATCCTTTGGGCAGATCACACCCTGCGGCGACCGGATCAGACCATTTTTCGGCCGCGCGTCAATCGCCACGTAAAGCAGCCGCAGCCGTCCGCATTTCGCGCGCTTTGCCCGGTCGTCCAGCCGGCACCGCGCATCGCGGCGGCATGTCACTTCGGAAAGTTTCCACACAAAGGCGTGTCGCCGATTTTGGATAATTTCGTCGCGTCACCAACGGGCCGCTTGCCGGTATCCGCAGGATCACGATCGGTGCCTCAAGCCCCTTTGCCCGTTGCACGGTCATCACGCCGCAACCTGATTGGACGCGTTATCTAAATCTGGCCGCTTGAAAATCTCGAGGTCGTCGTCTGCATCCACACCAGAAAACCCGTGAGGCTCGGGATCGCGCGCGCCATAACGAAAGCGCCTGAGGAGCAATGGCGTTGATCCCGTCTTTCCGCCTTGATCCCACCCAGCCGCGCCAGCAGCTTGCGGCGCCCGTCTGGCGGGTGAGGATGCGTTCAATCAGGTCATAGGGCCCAGGAAATCGACCTGCGTCCCGCCAAATCCGCCAAGAATCGCGACGGTTTCAGGATATTGCGTCGCTGCTGCCAAACGCCTGCCACAGTGATCTCTTGCGGTAGTGGGACAGGGTGAACAAACATCTGCTCTGTCGCCAGCCAAAACAAGGCGATTTCAGCGCCGTCGCCAGCCGACGCTATCCTCGGCGTGGCAAGAAACGACAGCAGCGCCGTCCAAGATTCCTTGACCGCCAGTTCGGCCCCGACCTTGAGCTCGTCGGCCCCCCGCAATAGGGACACCGGCGGTCTTGGCAGGCGCGAAATGATTTCTGAAAACAGAATCGCTGCGGCGTTGCACAAGGAATCAGGAAATCGCCCCGCACGGATGCGCCGTCGGGCATAAGGCACCCGGTGTCCGTACGACGGGCACAATAATTCGGTCGCCCTCGATCAGTTCCTGATCTGGGACGCGACCCTGGTCGCCAGAAACGACGATGGTGAATGCGCAGATTTCTGATCCACCGGATCGGAACCATTCACGTCATCGCCTCGTCTGTCTTCCTCGACACACCGGGCCATAGTCGACACGGCCGGGCAGGCGGATTTGAACGCTTTATGCGCGGCGTCTGCCTGAAACCCTGCGTCGGTATGGGGGCCGCGTCGTATTCTACAGTGTGCAGGATCGCCGAAGGACGATCGGAAACGAATACTCAAGGCTGCGCCGCTGGAAGGTCTGGGCCGGCTTGGTGATTTTTTTGCTCGAACCAGGTCTGTTGTGCGAAATCACGCGGTCGGCCGCCTCTGAAAGGAATAGATCGACTGCTTTTTATCACCGACGACAAACAGCGTGCGGTCTTCTTCTTCGCGGGCAACCGTCGCCGCATAGAACTCATCGGCCAGCCCGTTCGATTCACATCCATTGGGCGCGGGCTGGTAGTCCTGCGCTCATCCCCAGAATTATGATCAATGCACCGTTCGATCCGGTAAAGCACCCATGCCGCAACCGCCGGATTGGTCAGCAACGCCCGTAGCCTTGAGGGATAAGATCATCAAAATCCAGCCAGCCGCGTTTTTGGTTTCTCGCGGCATAAATCTCGAGGACCCGCTTGCCAAATTGGTGCAGCACATGGGCTTGCTGCGCAGCCCGCAGTGCAGCCGCGCCGTCCCGGGCATCTTCGACCCGTCGCCATCAGAATCATCGACCTCGGCATCAGATCAAACAGTAGCTTTTGGTCGGTTTGGTTGGCAGGGTGCCGACCTTGGCGGTAAAGGGTCCGTGCGCCCGCACCATCAGCATCAAACGTCTTCAGAACGGGCAGGGCGGTGGAGTCCCCATCGTCTGGATCGTGGCAAAGCTTTTCCCGCAGCCTTCCCGTCCAGCCCACCGCTTGGCCCGCCATCGGCGTGGGGATAGTCTGTTCAAGGATCATCGCCTCTGACCCCAGAAACACCGAAGCCGCTGATTTTTTCTTCGTCAATCGCGGTGGTCGACGGTAGTTGGGGGTGATGGCAGCGGGGTATTCTGGGGGGATGGGGGGGGGCGGGGGGGCCAATCTGGCTGTGGGCGGTTATTGGCGCGTCAGGGTCGCGGGCACTATAGGTGGGGGCCAAGCACATCTTCTCCACGACAATGAACATCGGCAAATACCTTGCGTTGGCCGACGATACTGCGGTGGCTTGCCTGAAATCCTCGCCCGTGTACATCCGCGCCACGTGTGATCAGGGCGGCATCGTGACCCTCGGCATGGTAAATCGACATCTCGGCCCGCACAGATCGGCGGCGCGGTCTTCGATCTCGGTGAACTGCGGGCTTTACCCCTGCCTCTAGCGGAAAGCCCGTAATAGAGACGCACAAAACGAGTGATGGTCTGGATCTTCAGCCCGCCCGGGTTTCGATCGTCGCGGGCAATAACAGCGTGCGGGCCATGCGCAAGCTTTTCCGCGGCTAAAAACCTTCCTCGTACGCCAGTTTCAGACAGCGAAATGAAACCAAGGTCGTGTATTCTGTGCAGCTATCGCCCATGCGCCAGCCGTTGAACAGCCGGTTCTGCATCTCGGACGCGGGCCGGCTTTGGTATAGGTCAACACAGGATACGCGGCTCACCGCCGTCAAGCAACAGCCGCGCCACGGCGGTCCGGTTAGCACGGCGGGTCTTGCCCGACCCGCATTGCGCTCCCAATCCACAGTCGAAGCATCAGCGCTGCCGCGTCGATCTGGGGCGCGGGTTGCGTCGTCAAAGGGGTCGGGTCATTGTCAAATTCCCCTCCGGCGCAGGTCGGTCGTGGTCATCCCATTCTCCAAATCCGCGCCCAACTGGTCGTAATCGCCCTCAAAATCCGTGTCCTTTCACCATCCGGCCGCGAGGTAAGCCTTTTCATTCAGACAGATAGCTGGTGATCGTCGCGTGCAAGCTTGCCAGAAACCTCTGCCGGTGTTCGTCTTCCCAGAAGGCGCCAGGTCGTTCTACCGGCTTGCGCCAATCCCGATATAGGCGGCTTGGGCGACGGGGGCAGGGCCGATTTCCTTTGAACCCGCCTTCTTCGATCCAATTGGCGGCCTCTAGCAGCAACTGGTCTTTATCAAGAAGCTTTCTGTTCAAGCCACGCTTAGGTGGTGTGCGGTGCTTGTAGTCATAGATCAAAATACTCGCATCTTCCGTCCGTTTTGTCGATCCGGTCAGCATAGCCGGTGAGGTAAAGCCCAGATCCTGCGTAAACTAATGGCTGCCTTAGGCGGCTTTTTCACACACCCGCGGCAGGGGTGGAATGCTTTGTCGCTGCGTCTCGTTCCTCATGACCAATCCGGCGTATGGCGTTCCCGAATCTTGGGTAAGTCCAACAATGGGAACACGGGCGGCAGGCCAGGGGGCTTCGGTCTCTAACACGGGTTTTTTGCGCGTCTCTAGTCAATGCCGCATTTCCGTCAAAAGTCGCGGGTCTGCTGTCACCTATTTGATGATAACGTTCCATTGATTCGTGCACAATGAATGCCACGGACAGGGGCGTCTGGGCGACTGCACATGCGGTTCAGCGCGGCGCGTTTGAGGCTGTGTTTTGGCGTAGATCGCATAAGTGGTCGCGGGATCAGACTTGATCTCTGTCATCCAGACGCGTGGGGGCGCGCGGCACGGGGCGGGCGCGGGTGACGGGCGCGGCGCGTGCACAACGGTCGAAGGTTTCCAAAAGCGCGCGCGCTGATCACCAGTGATTCGCCGCGTCCTGATCATGCGCCTTCCACGCCGCATCACCTCCCTGTGCGGGCAGACCGTTCGCACAGGTTGCCGTAGACGGTTCAGCCAGCGGCGAGGCCACGTTTTTTCCGCTCGTCGATCCCGGATCGCGCGGGTCAAACAGACGTTGCGGGCGCGGCGATGGATTGTTGATAGTCATTTTGCAGACAGCCAATCCGCCGTTCCAGGCAACAGGCCAATCCGGCCTTCAAGTGCCGCATCTGGCGAGTGTCAGCCAAAGGGTCCGGCGGCGGCGCATTCGGGCCAGACGCTCGTCGTTGAGCCGCCAAGGATCACCAGATCGGCGCCCTGTCACGCGGGCCCCTAGCGGTGCCCCAGGATCATGACGTTTTGGAATGCGGCGCGTCGCGGTCGCGTGATTTTCGCCCTGTTGCATGCATGCCCCGCCCGACCAAATCGGTGTAATCCGACGCCCGAACATTTCGCCCGCCATATAGGCGCGTTTTTCCGGCAATGGTCGTTTCATCACCTTTGCTGCCTCTTCGCCCGCGTGGTGCTGCCACAATCCGTTGGGCGCTGCTTGGCGCGGCCACTCTGTCGCGATGGCATCGGCCAGCGCCCAATATGCAGGGCGACCCGTTCTTCCAG
>Ga0163217_1049618_pt1 | contig 10195 bp, 9 predicted proteins | sample SynspAceP_FD_185933 | JGI IMG/M metagenome (GOLD analysis project Ga0163217, IMG submission 185933) | Saline lake microbial communities from Ace Lake in Antarctica - Synechococcus sp. Ace-P (PacBio error correction) | ecosystem: Environmental > Aquatic > Non-marine Saline and Alkaline > Saline ...
AAGAGAGAAGATGTCCGCCTTGGCTCAATGCTGTTCGGCCTTCACCTAATCGCTTTTGCTTTCTTGTCCGCCCCCCTGTTTTGAACCGGTTGGGAAACCCCGTTCTTGGTGATGGTGGGGGTAAAACGAGTTACACGTAGTCGCGGCAGAAATTGTGCAGGCTCGCGCCACGGGGTGCAGCATAAATTTACTCACACTTCGCGGAGAGAAAATCAGGCAGAGAGGTGCTATTGTTTTGGAGCGATCTCGCAACAGCACTCTCGAGAGTGATCTCTGAACATCGGGAGAGTACTAAGGTTGGTGGGTATGTCAAGGTAGATAATATATGAGAGAATAGTGAATAGAAACAAGGTGGGCGATCAAGCGCAAACAACAAACCAAAACCCCGCTCGTTTTCGTTTTACATCTACACGAACGGCATAAAATCAGAAGCGTGATCACGAATAATGCAGATGAGAAAGAAACTGAAAACGTCGAGAAGAAGCCCATCGCAAGCCACCTCATGGTTTTTTGGAGCCCAAAGCGACGACTGTTGATTCAGACTACGACTGGTTGTAATCAAATATAGCGATCGCAGTAATCAGAGCTTTTGAAGCGTCAACCGCAGGAGCGAAAGCTGAATCTCGGTTCCTACGCTTCAAATGAAACGATCGTCGCTTCCAGGAGCGCAATCGAGCAAAGGAGGGCTGGCGACGGTAGCCGGCCGTAAGCCAAGAACAACTTGGACTGTGACTAAACGATCTCCATTGAAATGAGAATGGGAATTCGAGCATTAGGTTGGATTGAAACTGATTCGGTGACAGGGCGCCAGATCGCTCAGCCAAATGAATGACATGAATCACGCCGACTCAAAAAAAGGCGTCCAGCGGCGTGGTTTATCAATCGACCACAGCAGTGGCGATCAATCTCAACCAGTAATCACCCGCCAAGAGCATCGGGTGTCGCGGCCATCGCGCCTGGAATCGCTCAAAATGATGGATGACGGCGGTCATTCTCAGGCGTAGCGATAAGCGATCCGATGGGAGAGGGAAACCCGCTACAAACGTAATCCGGTTTTTGCTGCGAATTAACGACCGAATGCGTGCGGACATTTCAGCGAGTGCCACTGCCCCGGATGAGCTCGTGAAGCGTTTCAGACTCCAGTGGTTCGGGCCTCGATGACGCTGTTGGGGTTCCTCACAGTACTCGATAATGGCAGTGAAGATAAGTGGCCGCCCAAGAAGAGACAATGGGTGCTGGGCCAGGTAATTAAATGTTAGGCGGCTATGCCGTTTTCGAAGAAGAAATTCGGTGAGATACTACTGATACTACGGCTGTGACTGTCAGACAGAGAAGAACGCTGCTCATAGAAGCAGAGCCCCGCTACTGCGATCGGAAGTATCCCGCCACCGGACGCAGCAAGCCAAGTGAGCCATCTCGGTGTCGGTGAACTGCGGACACGAGATATGCAGGATATACCAGCACTGTACAAGACCGGTCAGAGGCGGTGCACATATGAGCAGGATACGCGCTCCGACACCGTCTCTGGCGAATTCCGATCCAAGCTGGCGTGATCCCCACATCCGTACGAAAGAGCAACTTGGAGACGCCGAGTAAGTCGCTGGAATTCGCCAAAGTCAATTGGGATACGGCGACTCGATCCCATCACTCAGACCCACTGAATCATGCACATGAACGAAACCGAGATGCCAGCACCCGATATCCGTCCGCGCGAAACAACCTTCCTGAGTGATTCGATCACTCAAGCGGTAAAAGCTGCTAAATCGGCAACCACGGGTCGGTTGATTGTGCATTTTTTCAATCTCGAGTTTGTGGGCTGAAAACCGTGTTAAATTAGCAAACATCCAACGAGAAAGTGACTGCCCACACTACGGCAGTGGGAGTCGTTGGAAGGCCGTATCGAAATTCAACATGGACTCCGCAGCGAAAAATGCTTGACGGCCAAAAATAAACGATCGCAACAGCTCGCAATGTACTCTCGTGCAGCAGTGATAGAACTAAGCGGATTGACCGATCACGCCGAACGTACTTTTTTCGCTGGCCGGCAGTTCACGGAACAGTTGCTCCGCAGTTGCAATATCAAATTTTCGCTTAGGGCATTGGACTCACTTCAACGATTTCAGGCTTGCAGAAGAGAGCGTTCGTGAAATTTGGCTCGAAGATTTCTGGCCAGAGTCGATAGCGTCGCCAATTCCGATGGTTTCACCTTCATCCACGAGCGGCGGCAAAGAGTTTTCCTTCGTGTAGGATTGCAAACCATGTCCGAGATAGAGATTCGACAATCTCGATAATTGTAGTCGAATAAAAAACGGTACGGCCCGCTCCTGCGGTCGCTTGCCTCGGCGAGTGACGTTGAAACGGCGATCCAAGGGGTGCGCCATCCGGACGGCGAACCGGTTCGTCACAAATCCTACAATTTCTCAGATCCAGTAAGAATCAAGGACGGCAACAATGCAGCCTTTAGCGCTGACCACGGGCCAATGTCCGAGTCGGTTTGAACGCAACATTGCCGCATTTGAAAGTCATGCGAGTAATTGCAAATACGTGCTGGACCTCCGCTCGTCTACATCGTAGGCAGCGCAGCACCATGGGCGAGATGAGCGAGCGAGTCCTTCCGGCGATAATCTATTGGTCGAATCCGATAACGTAGTGAAGGACGCTTCCTCAAATCGCATTCGCCTGCGCGAGAAAAAGGTGCTTCGTCAAAACGACATCCTCAAGCGCGATCGCAACCGCAGTCCGCAGACAGCGTAACAAGGTGCTCTTGACCCGCTCCGTTGATTCTAGCACGGCAACCGAGCTTTCCGGCTGGATCTCAAATCGACCGCGTCGAGCACTGGTTTGGCGAAAGTAGGCTTTTTGGAGTCCTCCTTGTCCCTTAACCAGCATGGGAAATGATCTCAACTGGAGGAGAGGAGTGAGCCGCAAACACAAGCACTACCTACCTTAACCGTTAATTGCCCGCGTCGAGTATCACCACAAGACTCACCGAAAGAAGCGAAAGAAAGGGTTCTGATCGGCGGCAGGTAGCGCCGGAGGTTTTTTCCAGGCATGATGCAGGGTCCAACAAGATTTGTGTGCATGAAGTATAGGAGCTGGTCGATGCGTAAGCGGAACGAACGGGCATCGAGCTTTGCAGAAGGTGCAACTCTCGACAAGGGTCTCTCGTCGCCAAGCGTCCTCCACTGCAAAAGCGGTGCGTCAATGGTCGCGGACTGGTCCTTCGGCGGAATTTTCGGGCGGATTTCGATTAACAGAAGGACGGATTTTCCATCGAATCATTGGACACGGAGACATGCCTGAAAATCCTCGATCGCCGGGGTCTCCGCCGCTTGCGCTCGGATGAACGAAATTACTACGTGTCTCGAAAAATGGACCCGTCGCCTCGCAGCGACAACCAGGGAACCAGCTCGATGCTCTCGTTGCGCTGAGTATCTCGGGGATCAAATAAGTGCGATGAGCGATTTCTAAAGATCGTAAGGCTCAGGCTGCCAGCCTGTTTCATACTGAGTTCAGGCATGGGCAGCCTGGATACTTATTGCTGCCGCGGATTACGAAGGTCGTGCGATAACATTGGTCCCGGTATATTGCTGTCTCAAGTTTTCCGGATGTCGCGGCACGAATCGGTAATTGGGGTCCACGTAGGCAGACCATGCCCATGACAGGCAAGTGGCTTCTCGAGTGAACTTGGACAGGCCAGGAAGCCATCGGCAGAACCTCAACGTAGGTGAGGTCTCTCTGAGACACGCTATCTTCCAGCGTGCTCAGAGAGAACGCCTGCTACGTGGTGACACGTATAAATAAAAGAGTTCACTGTGATTGACCTGCTTAGAAAAGACCTTGCCATCGTCAAAATCGAGCGAGACGATAGTCGGTGATTCAAAATTCGGGTGCATCGAATGCAATGCGTTCGAAGCCACAGCGCTAACGCGTGCTTCATTCGCGACGAGTTCGGCTGCTGAGTTCGGCGAGCGGATGGCGAGCGTGTCCTGTTCGATCCTCGATGCTGCGTTGCACGGTCGCGAGGGCGAGTAAAAGCGCCGCGGGCAGGTCGCCGATCTGACCGCCCCAGGGACGAATACTGGAATCTCCGCGTAATACCGTCCAAATCGGTCGAACGCGGAACGCGGCGGTATGAGCAGCAATTTTTCGACTTCCGTACTCCCCGCTGACCGGCGATCCGCCGCACTCGTCACCGTCGTGCGCGGCTGCGGCGATGTTCGGCTCCGGTTGCGTCCGTACAACGTGGACTCGATTGCGACGACCACTGACGGCGACTGCATCCACTGGCGACAACCAATGTCATGCACGATCATGCGTTCGCCTGCACTGAACAGCGCTGGGGTTGTACGTGTCGTGTAACGCGGCGTACTGCGGTGAGTTTTCCGACGCAACGCTGTTTTCGGACGACCGGCGTGCTCGGTTTCTCGATTCGAATTTTCGAGTTCGATTCGCCTTGCCGAAACATCGGTTGGCCACATCGGTGAATCGCCCATTTCTAAATACTTCGGCTGCCTTGGCGTTCCATTTCCCGCCTCATCGAGCAACGATGATTTCACGTCGCATCGATCACTACACGACTTCAATCGGCGTGGTGTCGCTCAGGCGGCGGAACCGGTCACGAAAAGATCGCCCTTCGCCAACGGAACCAATTGGATGATCTCTTGTGGAACGTCGAAGCGCCTTCGATCGTTTGTTGCCCGGTCGACCGTTTCGACTTCGCCGACCCCGCGCGGGTTCACGGTCCCGATATGGTTTGGCCAAGCACGCCGACGCGTTGGAAACCGGTTCGAGTGAAATTCGGTTTCGTCATTGAGCGCAAATGTGGCGATCGCCCTGTTCGGATTGTTGGTCGGGTAGGCCGTGACCGGAATTCGTTCGTGCCGTCACCTGCCGGTGGTTGGCGGTGCTCGTCCGGTCCAGTGCAGACTCGTTTGCGTCAGTTCGCGGGCAGCTTACTTCCACGACGGTTCGGTGAGTCCGATTTTAAGTGTCGGTTGAACCACGATACATTTCGCGCGGAGACCGTAATTGAAGTTACATGTCGGAAAAGTGGGTGTAGTCGCGGCAGAGGACGTTATCGCGTTGGTTGTAAGAGCGAATAGATTTGTTTGCAATTGAGGTACTCGTCGGTCATGCATTTCGATCGTCAAATGCGTCGGCCGAAGTCATCGCTTGCAGACGCGGTGCCATGAGCGCCGCAGTTCCACGTTGCCGGTACCATGGGATACGCAGCAGCGAGCAGTTTCGCCGTGCATGCGCCTTGCAATGGAACGCCTGGACCTATGGGGGCCGTTGAGGGAACGAAGCCGCGTCATCGATCGCACCGAGCAAGATGGTTTGCCGTGCCCGCCGCGCTGTTACCGGTCACCGGCCAATCGTCGATTCCTCGAACAGTTACCCGCGTTTGACCCCGGAGCGATTTGGCGTGACGGTAAACAGCGGCGGCGGGACGCAAACCATCTTCTGCTCGGGCATCGATGAGCGGCCCCCGTCGTTCGTTCCCCAACGGCTGGTCAGCGTTTCATGCAAGGCGGATGCACGTGCGAGAACTGTCGCTGCTGCGTAGTCGGTACGCGCAACGTGGAACTCGCGGCGCTCATGGGCCGCTGTCCCGCAAGCGATACGTTCGGCCGACGATAGGACGATCGAAATGATGACCGACGGGTAATCCTCAATTGCAACGAAATTATTCGCTCTAGCAACCAACGCGATAACGTCTCTGCCGCGATTACACCCCACCTTTCCGCATAACTTCAATTCATACGTCTCCCGCCGGATAATGTATTGCGTTTCAACGACCTTGAAAACACGACTCCGAGACCGGTCGTGGAAGAATACTGGCCGGAACTGACGCACAGTCTTGCGATCTGGACCGACGAGCACCACCGCAACCCGCCGCGGTGACGAGCACGGACGATGCCCGTCACGGGCCTACCTCGACCAACAATCCGAACAGGCGATCGCAAGCATTGCTAAATGACGAAACGATCAACTCGAACCAGTTTTCGCATAACGTGTCGCGCGGCTTGGCAAAACCATCATCGGCGTGACCTGCCGCGGGTGCGGCAAGTCGAACGGGCGACCGTGGCTACGATCGAAGGCTTCGACTCCGACGATAGAGATCATCATTGGTTTCCCCGTGGCGAGGCGTCCACCTGTCGTGACGGTCCTGCCGCGAGCGACACACGGCGCGATAAGGTCGTGTTTGTGATCGATTGGCGAAGGGAAATCATCGTCTGCTCGTGAGGCGGGAATGGAACGCAGGCCAGCCGAGTATTTAGAAATGGGGTCCCACGATTGTGGGCACCGGATTTGTTCGGCAAGGCGAATCGAAACTCGAAAGTTCGAATTCCGAGAATCGTCGAGCACGCCGGTCGCTCGAAACAGCGTGTCCGCGGTAAAACCCACGGCAGTACGCCGCGTTACACTCAACGTACAACCCAGCCTGTTTTCGGCAGCGACGCATGAACGTGATTGACATTGCCGCGTGGATGCAGTCCGCCGTCGTGGTCGTCGCATGGCGTCACGGTTGTAACGGACGGCATACGGAGCGAACCGATCCACGCAGCGCGCTCGCGGTGAGCGGGGAGACGGGAATCGAACAAAAGAATGCTGCTCGATACCGCCGCGTTATCGGTTCGACGATTGACGGATTAAGGGATTCGTATTTCGTCCCTGGGGCGTCAAGTCCGGCGACGCTGCCGGGTTTACTCGCCGCTCGCGACGGCAACGCAGATTCGCAGTCGATACCGGACACTCCTGCCACAACGCTCGGAAACTCCGCAGCCGAACTCGTCGCCGAATGAACATCCACGCGCGTTAGGGCTGTCTTGAAGTGGCTTCGAAAGACGCATTGCATTCGATGCACGAATTTAGAATCAACCCGCTGATCGGTCTCGCTCGATTGAACGATGCAGTGTCTTTTTTAAGCAGGTCATGCAAGTGAATTCGTGTCCCACCTAAGTAGCAGCGTCCTCTTAGACGCTGAAAGGACTGCGTTTGCTCAGAGAGACCACGCTACGTGAGGTTCTGCGAGATGGGCCTTTCGGCTTCCGAAGTTCCACGCGATGACCCATCCTGTTGGCTTGTTGTCGCCTACGTTGACCCCGAATCCGAATTCGTGCGCGATGCGGAAACCTTGAGACGCAGCGGAATATACCGGACAAGGATTGTATAGACGACCTTCGTATCGCGTGAGAATAAGTAGTCCAAGGCTGCGCAGCCTGATACTCAGCTAAAACAGGCTGGCAGCCTGAGCTACGTTTACGAAATTGCGTCACTTTATTGATCTCCGAGATACTCAGCGAATCGAGAGCATCGGAGCTGGTCGCCTGGTTGTCGCTGCGACGACGGACTCTATATTCGAGACACGGAGTAATGTTTTTAGGTTCATCAGCCGACCCAGCGTGCGGAGACCCCGGATCGAGGTTGTTTTCAAGGCAGTCTCCCGTGTCACAATGATTCGATGAACAAATCGTGCCTCGGTGATCGAATCCGCCGAAATCCGCCGAGGATCGTCGGCAACAATTGACGCACGCTTTTTGCAGGGAGACGCTGGCGACCGAGAGATCTTGTCGAGTTGCACTCTGCAGATGCTCGACTGCGTTCGTTCCGGCTTACGGCAGTCGCCAGCATCCATATCTCATGCACCAATCTCGTGCACTGCATGTCATGCCTGGACAACCTCCGGCGCACGCTGCGCCGGATCAACCCTTGTCTTTCGCTTCCTTTCGGTGAGTCTGGGGGATACTGACGCGGGCAATTTACGGTTAAGGTAGGGGAGTTTTGTGTTGCCACTCTCTCCCCAGTGAACATTTCCCATGCTGGTTAAGACCAAGGGACTCCCAAAGCCTATTCGCAAAACGGTGCTCGACGCGGTCGATCTTGAGATCCCACCGAAACTCGTGGCGTGCTAGATCAACGGAGCGGGTAAGGCACTTGTTAGCGTCTGGCGGGACTGCACGGTTGCGATCGCGGTGAGATCGTTTTGACGAGCACTTTTTTTCGCGCAGGCGATCGATTTGAGGAAAGCGTCTTCAACATACGTTCTCGGATTCGCCCAAGATTATCGCCGGGAAGGAACTCGCTCGCTCATCTCGCCATGGTGCTGCGTGCCCTACGATGGTAGAGAGCGGAGGTCCAGCACGTATTTTTTTGCAATTAACTCGATGATCTTTCAAATTACGGCAATGTGCGTTCCAACCGACCTCGGATTGTCCGCGTGGTCGCGGTACAGGCTGCAATTGTTGCCGTTGATTCTTACCTGGATCGAGAAATTGTGGATTTGTGCGAACCGTTCGCGTGCGGGATGGACCCCTTGGGATCGCCGCTTTCAAACGTCACGCCCGAGCAGTGGAAACGCAGGGCGGGCGTACCGTTTTTTATTCGATCAGATTATCCGAGCTTGTCGAATGCCTTCGGACATGGTTTGCATCCTACACGAAGAAAAACTCTTTTGCGCCGGTCCTCGTTGGATAGGTGAACGCATCAATTGCGAACTTTCATCGACTCTGGCAGAAATCTTCGAGCAATTTCACGAACCTCTTCTGCAGCTGAAATCGTGAAGTGAGTCCAATGCCCAAGACGGAAAATTGGATATGGCAACTGCGGGAGGCAACTGTTCCGTGAACTGCCGGCCAGCGAAAAGGTCGTCGTGATCGGTCATGCTTGTATCACTGCTGCGAGAGTAATTGGCGAGTGTTGCCGATCGTTTTTGGCGTCCGCATTTGCCTGGGGAGTCATGTGAATTTCGAACGCCTCCAACGATCCACTGCCTATCGTGTGGGGCAGTCCACTTTCTGTGTGTTGCTAATTACACGGTTCACCCACAGATCGATGGATTTGAAAATGCCATCACCGACCGCTGGTTGCCGATTTAGGCTTTACCGATGAGTGATCGAATCATCTGTCCAGAAGGTTGTTTCGGCGGGCGATTTCGGTGCTGGCATTCGGCTTTTCGTCATGTGAATGATCAGTTGGTTCATGATTGCATCGAGACGCCGATCCCATTGACTGGCGATTAGCGATTCACTCGCCGTTTCCAGTTGCTTTTCGTAACGGGATGTGGCGATCCACGCCCAGCTTGATCGACGAATCGCAGCGACGGGTCGGGCGTATCCTGCTCATGTGACCTGCCTCTGACGGCTGTGGTACTGTCGTTTCTGATATCCGGTTCCGAGACGACTGGCTCCTTTGGCTGGGGTGGCGGATACCTCGATCGTCAGTTAGCGGGCGTGTTATGGTCAGCGTTTCTCCGTCTAGAACGCGTTTGGTATCCACGAATTCTTCTTGAAAACGCAATGCCGCTACTTTTAATTACCCCCACACCCATGCTCTTTGGCAGCACTATTACACTGCATCGAGCCTTGAGAACCCAACAGGCGTCGAGCCGCCACCACTTGTAGTCGAAACCGATACGGAGCCTCAACCGGGGCGTGCTCGCGAGTTCGCACGCATCGGTTTTTCGCAGCAAACCGGACGTTTTGTGGTCATCATCCACGGATGCTAATCCAGCGAGAATTGAACCGCCTCATCCATCATTTTGGAGCGAGTTCGGGCGAATGGCCGACACGAGTCTGCGGTTGATACTGGTTTGGATGATCGCAACGGTGGTGATTGTAACACGCCGTGACGCCTTTTTGGTCGCGTGATCGTCATTCTTTGGCTGGCGATCTGACCTGGTTCAAGAATCAGTTTCAATCTCACCATGCCTCGATTCCATTCTCTTCAAGAGATCGTTTGGTCACAGTCCAGTTTGTTCTGGCTACCGGCTAACCGTTCCAGTCCTTTGCTGATGCCTTCCGGAATCGGTCGATCGTCATTGAGCGGACCGCGAATCAGTTTTCGCCTCGCGTGACGCTCAAACTCTTGATCGCGATCGCTATTTGATACCCCAACCGTCGTAATCGAATCACATAGTCGTCGCTGGCTCAAACCAAGTGGCTGCGATGGTTCTCGTTCAGTTCTTTCTTGCATTTGGTGCGTGAATGAAACGATCGGGTTTGGTTGTTGTTGCTGCCATCGCACTGTCTCTTAACCAGAACATCCACAACGCTGTTTACTGGATTTGCGTCAGTCGTGCCTCAATCATTGCTGCGGTCTCTGCTGGGCTGCATGTGGAAAAGACGTTCCCGTAGGTATCTCACGTCAAGGTAGACGATTAGGATGAGGCAGGGAACAGAGCAAGGGACAA
>Ga0163217_1075088_pt1 | contig 10195 bp, 5 predicted proteins | sample SynspAceP_FD_185933 | JGI IMG/M metagenome (GOLD analysis project Ga0163217, IMG submission 185933) | Saline lake microbial communities from Ace Lake in Antarctica - Synechococcus sp. Ace-P (PacBio error correction) | ecosystem: Environmental > Aquatic > Non-marine Saline and Alkaline > Saline ...
CACCAGGAGGAGGAAGGAATTATCAAAAAGCCCTTTTGGGAGCCTAATTAAAAAAGTGGGGGAAAAAATAAAAAAGCTTTGATCTTTTTGAATTGCCCCCGAATTACCTGAGGGAGGGACCTTTGGGTGATTTGATTAACGAGGTTTTTTCAAAGAAGCATGCCCCCGACGGGGTATTGGACAACAAGTTTTTCCAATGTAATTTAAAAGGATCAGGGCCTTGAATCAATAACTGCTCCAACAATTTTAAATACAGCTATCGAAAGAGATTTTCCGTCACGGGATGGGATTAAAATTGTCGGGAATGTATCACGGCCCAAAGGCGAACCGTTAATTCCGCGTATGAGAATGGCGCTATTTACCACACAAGACAATGAGTTTACTATATTTTTTTACCACAATATAGATTGAACCGGATATGGACCTCGAAAAAACCTCTTTTTAAGAAAAGATTAAAGTCAATTGGAGTGAATCGGTGGTGGGAAAGTTTTGGGGACTAGTGAATCCGCAAAATATGGCTTGCAGAAAAAAGTCAGTGATTCGCTACCTCTCGAAAAAAGCTGAAGTTTGTTTAGCTGAAATCAAAGTAGCATCCATACAGCTCAGGGGAAAGAGCTAATCCAAGAGTGTTTTAAAGGCCACATTAGACCCTGAAAGGAAGATTTTGCCAAAAATGCGAGGTGTATTTTTCATGATTCCCATTCTTCGGCATTTTCAAAGAGGTGGTCGGACGTTTCGCCCATTTTTGTTTTTCCGTTAATCATTTGATTATTCCGGAAACCAAAGGTTTGAGTCTGAAACTTGAATCCCGGTGAATCGTTGGAGACAGTTAAAAATCAGGAGAAGTCCAGAATTCACCATGAGCCGAAGTGATTCTTCAAGGAACTGTTTTGCGGTAAAGAGTTTGCCTGGTCTAGCTGGGGCCAAAATCTTTCGAAGGAACTTAACAAAGGTCCAACCTGCGGCTACGGTGATTTGCCAGTAAATAACAATGAAGTGGGATCTGGAAGGACAGCGCTTACTTCGATCCGGAAGTATTCAGGTTTTATCTGGCAATTCTTGATATAATCGAGTGTGAGCTTTCTGGAAGTTTTTGAAAAAATATCATGCGAATTTCTGCGGTGCTTTGTTAAGCTGGATTAGGACTGTTGGGAAAATGTCAAAGGACTATTGATATCCCAGAGGAATGGTGGAAAATGGTGCACTTAAGCCATGCATTGGGAGGAAAGCGTCAAATCAGTTTTCGGATTGGCTGGTATTGGGGATTTGGTCACCACTTGTAAACTCAAGTGGATTCGAGAAAATATAACGGTAGGCTTTAGACTTTGCCAAGGTGAAAGACCCTCCAGGAGATTTGGATGATAATGGGAGGAAGTTGGCAGAAGAATTAATACCAGTTACGGAATCCTTAAAGGATTTCTGGGACTTCCCAACTTCCTGCCGATCACCGAGAACCTTTATTCGGGTGTTATTCCGAGGAATTTTGGAAATCGTAAGAGGCTCTTCAGTTTTTGATGAAATATCCTTTTAGTGTGGATGGTAGACTTTGTATAAGAGCCAATTTTAAATCTGCCAAAAGCCATCAATGAATCATCTGGCAGGGATCATTTTCCCAATAACCCAGTTCCCTTCAGTGACCGCATAGAGGTAACCCATCTGGACTTGGGATACTTGACGGACTCTTCCAATATTCTGAAAAAAGCTTTTTCTTCCTTAGAAAAAGTCGTCCCACTTCATTTCTTTCTGGTAATATGTTGTTTGGCCAAAGCTGCCACCAAACATATTCCATTCCACTCGGGGTAGCGATCCCGAAGTGACTAAGGTCCATCCGCAAGTAGCAATAGATGGAACCCAATCAATGCTTGGGTTGTCCATTCCATCTTTTGAAAGTGGAATTGGAAATTGGGAGCTCCGTTATATGATTCCATATGTAATCACTGGCCAACCATAGTTTTTACTTTTTCGATCAGATTTAATTCGTCCCTCCCCACCTGTTGGTCCATGCTCCACAGACCAGATTCGATCCTTCTTTTGATCGTAGATTCTTCCCTGTGGATTCCGGTTTCCATAAGTCGCAGAATTGAGGCAACTAAGCATCTCGGGAGCTGGTTTACAAAAAAGGGAATTGTCCGATGGGAATAACCCATCGTCTTTATTGGTGAAACTTTCCATGAGAAATTGCTTAAGTCCTGTTGCATTATTCATAGGTATTCTTTCCCCGTTTGTGGAAAAAAAAGGAATTGGAATTATCAAAAATGATCCGACTTCCCGTATGTTGTGCCCTCCATTCCAACTGGGGTAGTCACGAATTAAGTCCTGAAAATCTGAGACGCTAGTTTCCATTTAATTTAAATCTACGACCGTAGTTTGCTCCATCCCCCAGGGACTGTTTTTGCAATAAGAGATATAAATCACAGCCGTTTCTGAGCGTAGTTGGGATGGGTTGCAATACTAGCGAAGCCAGCTTTGACCGTTCCACATATCATGGATGGAAAGTTCCCGTTACTTTGGGTGCCGTGAATTTATCTTTTTTTTTTCAAAAATTCAGGATTTCGCCTTTTCGCTCAGTGACCAACCCATTTCTATCCCCACTGATCCAAGTCATTCCCCAAGGGTTTCTGAAGTACAGTGTGGAGGGTGTCGATTTAATAGCAAGCCTTGTCGGTTTGGGTAGTGAACTTTAAATCTAACGGCTTAATGGAGGCGTAATATCTTCTTAAAATTCTTCCTGAGAGCAAAAGTCTTGCATTGTCAGAAAAGTGATCAGCAAAAAGGAAAAAGTAAGTCTTCATAGCGCCCAAAATTTTAGTCATAATTTTACAACGTCTAAAATTCCAAATGGTTTTTAGAACGAGTTAATCGAAGAAAAAAAAATCCCTCCAAAATCTCAAATGACGATATTTGTCCGTTGTTGATTTTGGAGGGATATATTATTTTTCTAAAAGCTTATCGATTGGGATCAGTTGATCAAAAGACCTGTTCCCTCGGGTGATCGCAATAAATGTAAACCATCAGGGCTTTCTTTTAATTTGGCGAACTCTTTTTCCAAATGCCTGAAGCAGTGAAATTTCTTTGGGTACAGCAGTTGCGCCATCCATATCTTACTCGATTAATATGCATTTTGCAAAGCACCGATCAAAATAATACCTTTCCCAACGCTGGAATATCTATCTGAGGTAACCAATGCTACGCTGCCTGTGGGCGATGAAGGAACGTAATAGGTTAGCGGTTGCCCATTCGCTTCTTTCGCTGTGATTTCGGTGATCGGAGTACCATCATAAGTTGATGCCGTAATGATCACTGCCCAGCCATAATTTTTTCCTTTTTTGGATGAGGTTTAATTCATCACCACACCATTGGGCCATGCTCAGTTCAATAAAGACGGTCATTTTTCCTTATCATAAAACTAGTCCTTGTGGATTTCTATTTCCCATATGTCCAGATTGAAGTATAAGCTCCTTGGAGTGTTGGACAAATGGATTGTCAGCAGGAATTCTTCCATCATCATGGAATTACTGTGGATTTTTCCATGTGAATTGGTCAAATCTTGTGCATATCTCCGGAAATGTTCCTTTGTCCCCATTGGAGAAATATAGAGATAGCCGTCATTGTCAAATACAACACGACTGCCTGAAGGTCTGGCCACCATCCCCATGCTGGGCCCGCGTGGATTTAACTCTTCTTGTTGGACCTCGTTATTCCCTTCCACTTAAATCCATTACTGTAGTGGCTCCAGTAACTGGTCCGGCATGTTTTTCCAAAGTGATATAGATCATCCATTATCCTGCAAATTGAGGATGTGTAGTGATGTCAAGTAATCCTGATTGACTATCTTCCATACTGCAGGAAGTCCTTGTACTTTTTCCCTGTGAATTTATCGTCTTGAAAAAATCAGAAATTTCACCTTCTTTTTCGGTAACAAGCCTTTTGCGCGTCACCCAGCCCAAAGTCATTCCCAAGGGTTTATAAATTCCGGTTAATAAAGCGTATCGACTTTCAAAAGCAACTTTGGTCAGTTTGAACTGCATAGGGTCTCGTCGATAGGCCTCCTACAACTTCATCTTTGTCTCACAATGAAGTAAGAATATCATGAAGTACCCCAGCCAAACGCAGCTAGAGTAGAATCATGGCGTTTGATTGATTTCATAGGTTTTTAAATTTGATCCGCAAATACTAAACTTACACTTTACCTCGAATAATCTTTCTCATGGGCTATTTCGTGATTTGATCCCAAGTTTTTTGAGATATTATTGGTTGGATCATCTTCAACTAGCGTGACTGATCCAATAAAAAGTGGAAGTTCGTTGATGAAGATTCGTTTGGGATAATATCAAGGGATTCGAATATTTCCGTCCGTTTGCCATTGCTCCTGAATGTTCTGGATAAATGCCAAAGCATTTGCCTCGTAAAGTAAGCGCAGCTTGCCGAAGGGAATGTTTTCACGTTGCAGGTTAAGTATCCCTCCTTTCAGTAAGTTTTCTGTGGAAATCCGCAACAGCGAACCAAATGTATCTCGCAGCAAATTTTCCCGATTTTTGCAAGATGAGAATAGCCAAGCATGCTTGGATCAAACTCGTCCGCTGATAACCTCATTGACCGATATATCTGAAACAGATTTGGTGCTGAATGTCTGGATGAAGATAAAGGAAGAATTCGCCTAAGGAATTTTCATAGGTGAATCCATTTACTCCGCATCCGGTAAGTGTAAGACAGCATAGTTCGAGGATCCATAGAGCACATATCCAGCAAGCGACTTGCTCATTTCCAGGCTTGCATAATATCTTTTGTTGGACCGGGCTACCAATTGGAGATTTTCTTCGATAAATGGAAAAAATCGCCCACATGCTGATGTTTAACATCAATATTGGAACTTCCATCTAGCGGAATCGATTGCCACCGACGTTATTGCCTGATTTATTTGGAGATCAATGACGGCAATCTTCCTCCTCAGATACGATACGCGCAGACTCGCCACCTTGCTCAGCGCTCCAAATCCGGATGTTGGCAATTACATCCAATTTCCTGTTGTTCTTCCTCCTGTACATTGTCTGCCCAAAAACTCCACCAATGTTGGAAAAGACCTGCTCGGTTAGTCTCCCGATTTACTTTGGCAGCCAAAGCACTGTCCTCGGAGTAGCTGCGAAGTTCACCGATGCAAACGGCGAAATCGCTTTGTTTGAAGTTTGAATAATCGATCAAGTGGTAGTACCTACTGCGTAAAGCTAAAGCCACTGTGATCTGGAAGGTAAGGTAAGAGTTTCCATTACTTAGAAGTAAACAATTAAGTAAGTAAGTTTAGATTAAAATTAGGAATAAATTATTATGGCCAAACAGTTAATTTAAAATAAATTTGGTGTGCCTCCATAAAGAAATGCGGTCGCCAGTGAGAAACTTAAGCTGATTTTTTTGCGTAATCGATTGCGAAAAAATTGATAATTGGTGATTTCCGCGCCTGGGAAACTACAAAATGCGATCGAAGGTCTTTTTTCAGCCAAACTCGAACCAGAAAGATTTTTATCAGAATAAGTACAATTTGAAATTGTATCATTTGAAGGATTTGTCAAGAATTGTTTCCTGAGAAACCAACTTATTTTCTCCAAAGTGGAGAAATCTCTTCATTCAGCTCATCACGATTTGGGAGCTCCCGCTTAGTCAAGGATAACTATGATGAGTTTTATGATCGCGTGATCTGCTATGGTGAGTTGGCTTGCCACGCATATTTGTGATGGAATTTTCTTGCACCATTGACCTCCTTGTTGTTTTGGAAGGATGCCCGTGAATTGATTCAAACTGATAAGTGGCTTTTCGGTTTGGCGAAAATCAACTGGGAGGTTACGAAAAAAAAAATGCCAGATAAAGCTTCCTTCCGGTTTTTAGAAAGCAATTTTCCTGTAGTGAACTGCAGGGCTTTTAATCGGTTCCAGATTTTCTAAAGGGCGGACAACCACGCTGTAAGAGAGGGGTCAGATTTACTGCTGCTATTCTTGCCTCGAGTATAAATGCAAGCTCAGTGACGATCTGGAAGGATGTCCCCGGGGATAACTAAATGCTGATCCAAAACGCTTTGCTAATACACAAATTGTTTGATGAATTAGAAAATATCGGTCCAGGCAGCCGAAATGACCTATTACGGCGCTTCGGTGATTTCACCCCAAGTACTATTAAAGCCTTTGGCTATTTAAAATATCCCTCTTTTGTAAAAGTCCATTTTTTAGACCCGGGAGCCTGCTGGGACAAAATTTTTGGAGAAGCTAATCACCATCAGATTCCTCCACTATATCTGAAAGAAAATCAAGTTCTAGTCCAGTTTCAAGGTTAAAGATTTTTACCTTCTCGAAGAGCAATCATATTCATCAAGTTATCGATCAATGCAGCAATTGAAGTTACCGTGTCCAATATGCTTCCAAACTTCTGCGATCACTATTTTTCGATTGTGATTGATGCGCAACTTTTCAAATTGGAAACCTCTTTAAAAGACTCAAAGACCCAGGTTTTGAGATCCGCTACATGAAAGGGTTTGGAAATATTGACTATACTTCATCCAAATGAAAAAGTATCGCTACCCCAACTTGAAGGATTTGAAATCCTTGCTTGGCAAAGTACCAGAACAACCTTTCAAAATCGTAAGAAGGCTAAGAAGGAGTAAGATTGAACATTTGACTTGTAATTACTTATATTTGAACTGATTAAGATCCGTAACGCCAAAGATATTAAGTTCAATCAATTTCACTAATCATCCCCTACTAACTCAATCATGAAATCAAGACGAATTTTTCTCCAAAAAGCGAGCTTGTCTGCCTAGCTTTAGGCGCTGCAGCTTTTTCGAACGCAAATAATTTTGCTGCCAAGAAGGATGATAAATATACTACAGTGCGATCATGGAATTTAGGAATGCTAATGGGACACGAGTAGCTGAAGCATGAGGAAAGTAAACGTGCAGGCTGTAGGTGTGATCAGTGGAAACTCCATCCAAAGTCACTGACTGGCAGAGCAAAAATATGGAATTCCTGAACAAAAACTGTTTTACACACTACGAGAATTTTTGGAACCAAATCAAAGGACTAATCCTGATAATCGATGGCAGTTTTTATGTGATCACTCCCAAATGCACTTCATAAAGATCAAGTCATTCGAGTAGCTAAAGCTGGGAAAACACGCCATTTGTGAAAAGCCCAATGGCGAATCAATGGAAAAGATGGGCAAAGGCTATGGTGGATTGCATGCAAAGCTTGCAGGCGTGGAAACATTAATTTGGCTATCGAATGCCATTTCGAAGCGAATACTCTCGAAGCGAATTCGATTGGAGAAAGTCAGGAGAGTTTGGGTGAAGTGATTTTTCAAGGGTTAAAGCGGAATTTGTGATTGGAACCCTAACAAGGAGGTTAATCCCAAACTATCGGTTGGAGGCGCTATTATGGATATTTGGGATTTATCGATTCAACGGCGCCCGATACATGCTAGGTGAGGAGCAGCCGATCTGGGTGACTGCCCAAGAGAAACTATGAAACTGATCCGGTCAAGTTCAAGAATGAATCGATGAGACAAGCCAGTTTCAAATGGGATTCCCAAGCGGATGCCGTCGCTCCGCTTAATCGACTTTACGCCGATTGAACGGATTGGATAAATTCTTCCTTAATGGATCAAAAGGTTGGGTAGAGATGCAACCCTCCTACTGCTATGGGCCGATCAGAAGGAACAACAAGTAAGGGCCCCTTTGGAATTGCCCGCCATGCACTCTCAGGCAGTACAGATGGGATCAGATGGCAGCAATCCTTTTTGATGAAGTCAAAACCTGAAGTACCTGTAAACGGGGAAAGAAGGTGTGAAAAGACTGAATAATCATGCGAATGCATCCTTGGCAGCTGTCCAAAATCAGGAAAAGTAAGCCTTACTTAAGCTGTCCTCCATCTTCAAGATCAATGCATAAAAATCATATCCAACCATCGATCGAAATTTTGTGCCTACTTCCTTTGAAAAGAGCGGGCCACTTCTTTGAATCCAATTTCTGATGAAAAAGGTAGCTTTCCTTCGTTTGAGCTATCAATCCCCTCCTCCGATCATCGTTGATAGCCAGATTGCTTTGCGATCGAATCATTCCAAAAGTACTTTTGTGCCGATTCCCTTGACCTCTAATTCCTGTATGCAAGTAGACGGAATGTTCTAGCTTGTAAAACGGTAAGCCAGGTTTTGGCGGAAGCTACCGTAGTGCAAATCCCCACTACTTTTTCGGCTGATGTGGCCACAATAATTGGAATCCTGCTTTTCGGTTTCTCTTCAAGACCAATCAGCAAAGCCAATCACGTTTTGCTCTTGATTGATTTGGGGACAAAGTCATTAATTGATAGGTGGAATTGAGGATCTGCAAATTTTGATTGCAAGAATTTCCTTTGAAAGACTAAAATTGCCTTGCAGGTCCTAATCTGGATCATTTTTTATCGAATAAGTTTTGTTGACTGTTCGCTCCTATTACCTGGCAGATAGGAAGTGCCAAGAAAGGATTTAAATGAAACAAATAAATGGGGTTATAATTATAGATTCCAACGCGCTGATCAAATCCTGGAGCTATTGGAAAAACTGAATTTCATAGGATTCATAAAAAAGCCGAATCAAAGCCCCCGAACAATTTACTGAATGCCAAATCCATCTCCCGGTGTCCATATATAACAGCAGGATCGATGAAGGCAAGGTTGGCCCTCACTAGTGAATAACACATGTGCCGACCATAAGATCGCCATGCACTAAAGCAGGGTTTCTCTACTGGGAAAAAATCGACTCGATTTTAAGGGTATATCTCTTGAATTTTTTTTAGAAATCAAGTGGAATTAACTGATCGAAGTGAAGCTTTACTACTAGAGCTCGAGACGTTCCTTGAAATAAAAAATTGTGCCTCCAATTCTTGGAATGATGATTTTTTTTGCCCGGATAGAAGCGCATGTAATTATTATCATTTCTTTCCCAATCCAAAAAAAAGGGATTCACGATAAAGTGAGGATGCGCCAAACCTAGCCCAAGGTTTTTCCCATAATCTCAAGCCTGGGATCTTACCTTGGGGAATATATTCCTCGATAAGAGGTAATTAGTCTTCATTCTCCCTGTGCCCGAAAGTTCAGGGATTTAAAAAAGTTGATTTTTGAAGCAAGATTTAGTCGCAGATGCTTCTTTTGAAAAGGGATTCGCGGCTCATGGTCCAAAATTCATTTTAAGGAAAAAACAATTCCCTCAGAAGAATCAATTGGATTTCCTTGGTCTGTGATTTCCCGCAGCGATTAAGAGGTCGGATTTTTTAAAACTTTAGTGCCAAATCCAAAGCACTCAAATAGAACTTGCTCGTAGATCTTCATTGAATCAAACATAGAGCTTGATGTGTTACGAATAACTTGGTTTCAAAAACTCTCAATCGCTCCATCCAAAAATTTGATAAATCTCTTCAAAAGCTTCTTCTCCCGCCATAGTAATGGATCCGGAACTGAAATAAGGCCTTTTGGTATATCCTACAAAATTTCGCATTAGGTGAATTTCCTTTTTTGGGAATCAGAACCCGATCTTTGAGTTGACCTAATACCTTAAGATTATTATCATCCATAGCAAAGATGTATTTGAAAATCATCTAAAATCCGGTTCGATGAACTTGCTTCCCCGATGATGTAATTGAAAGCTTATATTTTTGCAGCAAGTCAAGGTTTTCCGCTCGTCAAAGGCAATTCCTCCCAATAGTAATAATCAGATGTCCCCGCGCCTGTCTGAATTTAATTGATTTTTTGCATTCCCGCCAGTTGCAATTTTTTTTATTAAAAATTGCTTCTGCCAGGTGGAAGAACGCAAATATTACCAGACAAAACGAACGAGAACTTTAATCATACAACACAACATAGAAATTGGACGGGCTAACCAAAAAATAGGGCTTTCAAATTAAAACTTTAATTTTGAGGAGGAATAGATGGATCTTTTGTTTTTTTACAAAAAAAAAGTCCTGAAAGGCAAGGTCCAACTTACTTATTGCAAACCCTCAGGAAAAGGATTTGCTCTGATTACCTACTTTTGGGAAATTGAAAAGTTGGTTTTTAACCGGATTAGGAATTTTCATTATCGCGGCTTATTGCTCACTTGGCTGCGTTGTTTCAATTCCAAAGTTGCTTACTTTTTTGCAAGGCCGCAGGGAGCTTTTTTGAAAAAATTAGACGCTTCCGATCGAAAT
>Ga0163217_1080325_pt1 | contig 10195 bp, 12 predicted proteins | sample SynspAceP_FD_185933 | JGI IMG/M metagenome (GOLD analysis project Ga0163217, IMG submission 185933) | Saline lake microbial communities from Ace Lake in Antarctica - Synechococcus sp. Ace-P (PacBio error correction) | ecosystem: Environmental > Aquatic > Non-marine Saline and Alkaline > Saline ...
TTAAATAGGGTGTTTTAATTTAAATTTATCCCTTTTCAATTTCTTTTTTAAATTTCCTTTTAAGCTTCACCCTTCTTATCCCACATACCTTTTATAAGTTTTTGATAAAAAATGATTTCATGTGCACGAAGAATTGGTGACCTATTTCAAATTAAAAAAATCAAATATAAAACTGGAGTGCTTCTGGATAGTATTCTGCAATCTCAGCAACTAATTGTTTATCCCCTTCAATTTGCTCGAAAAGTGTAAATCTTTAATTGTTCGATAGTTCATAAAAACTTGAAAGTCCAAGTTGAAATTGTCCAAGTTCATATAGACTCTTGGACGAATTTCTTCCTCTCTTGTATTAGAAGTCACTTTTTCTATCTGGTCAAATCAATTCTACTTTCCAAGCCCTGCATTCCAATCGCTTGTCATCTTTAACTTTCAAAATAAAAAGGTTTGAGGAGCTTGTTTTTTGAAAGGAAACTAATAAAATTGTTCACATTCACGATCGAGCCATCATAGAAGGAAATGAATTCTTGTTTGATTCTTGGGTTTCAAATAGATAAGCTATCTTTCATGTTTCTCTGTTTTTATAAATAAAGTATGAAAGGTCGCTTTAATGTGATGAAAACAAAGTTCCATAACTCTGTTAAAACTGATTGTGATAGGTAAACCATCTCTTGAAGACAACGTTCTTCTGTTATTGTCCTTTGAAAGAATAAATTCAATAACCTTGACTTTCCTTTTCATCATAATATAAAGCAATAGAAGACGTCTTCTCTTGATAAATCAAAATTCAACCACTCATGCTAGTTTTAAAGGTCTACACTTGTTTGCGGTAAACGATTTTTATAAATTTCTTTGGACTTGCTGTTTGCATCTTCCCCATTTAACCCGTCGAATAGGATCCAATAGTTTTTTGTATTTTTGCAATTCATTTACATCAATCGTATAGTTTAGCTCGTCAAAACACTGTTTCATAATCCATATCGCGATAAAAAGAATAAGAAAAATGGATCCAAGTAAGAACAATGTTGCCCTTGTTCATTCATTTTTTTTTAAAGATAACGCCATTAAACTGAGCAATATCTCCTCCACCTCTATTTTTCAGGATAACTGGAAACGTATCCATCCCTCCATTTAAAGGTTTTGTCCAATTAAAATAAACTCATTGGGGTACAATCAGTGGCTCAGTAAGGTATTATTTTTAAAAGCACCATAAACAGTCTGGAATTTAAGCAAGTGCTTAAATTTTTTTTCAACGAAACTTCTGTTTTATCTTTATTAAAGCATAGTTTGCTAAATCTAACACTCTTTGTACTGTTAAACTGCATGTTTTTGTATTCAGATCATTTATTTCCCTCATTTCCTACTTTGTCCTTTTTCTTTTAGTTTAACCTACTCCCTAATATCCGTGAATTTTTAATTCCCTTTACATTTTTTGCCTAATTTTGATATTGAATTTTTTTTTAAAATAAGCCTAACAAAAAAATCCTCTACACATATAAAGAACTATGAGTAAGGTGGGAATTCGTAAACATTTTCTATAACAGCTGGTTTCTCAGCAAATTGACTAATTATATAAATCGCAATAGAACCCTCTTGTGCATTAACTTCATCAAGGGGGGGGGGGGGGGTGGGGGGGGGGGGGGGGGGGGGGGTTGTTTCCGGTTTCCATACATCTCCTTCGTTCATAACGATAATGTTATCCGCATCACGAAATCGTTGACAGTCTATGAGCAACTACGAAACTGTTCACCTTGTAAACGTTACGCATGGCTTTTTTGAATCAAAAAACTCCTGTTCTGGTATCTACACTGAGGTCGCTCATCTAGAATCAAGACTTTCTTGGGACACCAAAAAGGCTTCTGCTATCGTAATTAATTGACGCTGAGCAAGAGAATATTGCTGCCTTTCTTCCATTTAAAACAGTAACATAACCATCTGGTAAAGTATGAAACAAAAATCTCTTACATGGGCGGCTTTACGTTTCAATCTGCCATATTTCTCACTAACCGTACTTGTATTATCAAAATAGTTCATTAAATAACCAAGTATCTGTAACACCATACTGAAGTGTGAACGCAATTCATCACGAGTCCTATCTCTGTATCACACCATCTAGTTTAATGCTTCCATCTTAACATCGTAAATCGTTCTAATATAATTGGATTAACGTTGCATTTACCCGTCCACCAGTTGGACGACAATGGCAATCATCTTGTCCTTCTTTGACGTTTAAGTTAAAGTCTTCATCAAAAAATAATTTCTTAATCGTCGTCTCCATAGCCAAATTGAACATGTCAAATGAAACTTTGTATGGTGAATTTGGAATCGGTGTGAAACATTTGATTTTTCTTCTATCATTTCTTCTTCATCAACACTCAAATACCGTCAGCTGAAGCAATGGTTGCCTGAAATCGTATAACTAAATTTGCCATTTGGCCATGGGTTGGCCTAAATGGTTTGTATATTGTAAAATGCTTTGACATTCCCCAAGGTCATTGTTCCATTTGCTACCTTAATTCTCCACAAACAGCTTAAACCGAAGTATCCAAGCATTCTTAATAAAATCATCATGGGCATGACAAAGCAGAAAAGATGAGCTTCGACATGATGATTGATACAGTTTCTCAATTTTGCTGTTCAAATGATTCAATTCGCTTCTTCACGGTGTTAAATATTTAAACAGACATGACCCGCATATGTCTCTTCAAACTTGGTTGTGTTTATATAAACCTAGTTTTTGTTGCGGCGGCAAATAATTTTGTGACCGTCGGTGCGATAAAACTGATAACTAGCACACTCAAATGGACTGTCACAAAAGCAATTAGCGTCATTTGTAAGTCCGATGCTTAACATCATATACAATACAGCAAAAAAACAAAACAAGCTGTTCACGAATTGAAGTTAACGTTTGTTTGGCAGCGTATTCGCATATTGTCCATATCGGTTGACCGCAACGCGACATGATATCTCCGTGGAATGGGTATCTGTAATAGCTACATTGGAACTTTTCATTTTATCTTTAATTCTTTTCGTAATCATATACGGTTTTTTGGAGCTACACTGTCCCATTGTAAACTTGCTTGGAAATATGAAAAATAGGCAATACTGACATATAAGATAGGCCCACAGTAATCAATACATTTTCGATAATATCAAAATCAATAGGTAATTTCCCAACAACTTGGCCCAGCTCTTCATTTTCATGCCTGAACATCACACCTTTAAAAATTTTCACTTGGTAGTGCTGTCTGCCTAAAATTTTGGTGTTCTCGTTTGTAAATACTGTTCCTATGATAGCCAGGGGAATAAAGACCAAAACTATCGAAGCATGCCTAACACATATAAGCCAAGCAATCTTTTGTTCAATGTCCCCAGATAATTTTTAGCTTACGTATTTCACCTTTTTCTGCATTTTCTCATACACGTTCCTCCCTCTCTCTATTTGAAGAGTTCTGATTTCTTGATAAGGTTACATTCGTTCTTTTAATTCTTCATGTGTCCTTTTCCCACAACTCGGCCAGCTTCCAATTACAAGATTGCATCAAGCGTTCATTACAGTGCTAATTCTTTGTGCAATAATAACGAACAAACTGAAATCTTTGCTTCTTCAAATCATGCTTTTCTATGTGCATCTGTTTAAAATCTAAAAGCAGAAAAAGAATCTTCAAAAAATAATATATCGCCTTTGAAACTAATGCACGAGCGATACTAATCGTTGTTTTTGACAAACGCAGAGAAATTTTCCGCCGCTCTTGTTCCTACTGAACTAGCTTAACCCCCTTTTGGTAATTCTGAAACAAAATCTTATAGCTTGCGCTTACTTTCCTAATGCTATGCCAAATTTCTTCATCTGTTTCATTAGATTTCCCTGTATTGTATATTGAGCGAAATCGTTCCAGTAAACAGAACTGCTTTTGAGTGAGCATAACCCATCATATGCGCAATTCTTTTTGATTTATATCTCGAATATTCTTACCGCCATTTATTTAACACTGCCGACTCAACGTCAAATAAAGCCGTGCCAATTAAGTTAGTAAAGTTGATTTAACAAGGAAACCCGGTCCACCAATAACAAGCTACCAATTTCGTCCTTTTTAGTTACTCCTTAAAAGCAATATTTTCAAGACTAACTGTTCAGCTCCGTATAACAGAAAATCAACAATGTTCACCATTCTAATGTTCCTTTATCTTAACCCTATTACTTTAAGTCGTTTTCTGGAATCTTTAACCACACTCTGTGTCGCTAGAACTTATTGACACAGCAGCAGAATACGGTTGCTCTGGGATAACAAACCAAGATCATACAAGCATTCTAAGCTTATCAAAATTTTGGAATTCATAAGTCATAAAGGTAATCAGGTTACCTACTTCCATCAGACCCATCACCAATATAATTTGACGCACCAACCAAATAATTGAAAATTTGGTTGCGCTTGATATTAGTGTCATAACAAGGCAACATAGAGACCATTATTGGTAATTGGCTAATAGAGTTTGTTTGAAATCTTATTGGGCCTCATCAAACTTTTTTGTTCTGATTCCATTTCGATTAATGCTCGAATGACACGTATCCCTGTTACCTACGAAAAACTAAGTTTAAACGGTCCCCCTGGTTTTTCTTTTGCATTTTTGAAAGAAGGTACGCAAATAAATAAGTTGTTAATCCATAAAAAATAGCCCCAAAACTGGAAGAACATATAAGTAAAATACTAAAGCTAAAACTTTGGTTCTCTAGTATAAGCCATTATTCCTGCTCCAACCAACATAATGGTGCTTTTGTATCACAATTCTTAAATGCCACCATAACAACCATTTGAAATTTGTCGACATCATTAGTGTTCTGTTAATAAGCGAAGAATGTCCCAATTTCCATCTCGCATCATTTGAAAAATAAGATATACTTTTTAAACCACTACTTCGAATATTTTCCTAATAATTGTGATTGCTGTGATGCTAAATATACGTTTCCTGTCCGCTGCAGCACACTCAATAAAGAAAAACCAAAGCTTTTGAAACCCTACTGAGATGATATAATCAATATCTCCTGTTGCTTATTCGTTATCTATAATGTCTGCAGTTAGGTTTGGTAGTATATGGATCACTGACCACTGAATAATCATACAATTATGATTGCCCCCATTACTGCTAAGCCATTCATCTCGTTTAGCTATTTAATCATAACTAGTGTTTCTCCTATTTGGATGGTCCTTTTACCCATATTCAATCTCATTTCAGTTTTTATTAAATCTTGAAATAATTTCTTTTGTGATTTTTTTTCCTTAAATCCCTCACCTACTGTACCAAATAATGTCGACATCAATAAATTTAATGCAAGAATAGGAAAATCTTCTGGTTCCTACTAAATTTAATTTTTCCATATAATGTAATTCCTCACCTATCTTTTTGATTATTTTTGAATCGCAGTGTTTAATCGTATCAAGGACTAACTTCCGTACCTTGTCCGATAATCCCATGTCAAGAAATAAATCCTTAAAAAAAAAGCACTATTTTCTTTATCAATGACCTAACCAAGATTTTCCGGAAAAAAAATTTTTAATCCTTCAATATAGAATCGCCAATCACTTTTTTAAAACTGTTTTAATAGGCTGCCTGCCAGGGCATTCATCACGTTGAGTAAATCCCTTTTAAAGTAAAGCTAAATAATAATAGTATATAATCTTCTTATCTCAAAATTATTGATAAAAATCTGCCCCGTGAATTCAGCTTTTTATAATATTATTAAATAGATGCTTCGTTTAAAGAATACTCGAGAGAATTTCTTCTGCTGCTGCTGCAATTAATCTACTTTGTTTTTTCTTTTGACAGTTAAAAAATGTTTTAGTCGCATCTTTTCATTCCTTCCACCTCTAAAAAGTGACGAAGTTGCATAGTGAAACACTTTGTCATTATAGGGGATGGAAAATATAAAATCAAGCTATTTTTTGCTCCTTAATTCGTATGAATTTTTTCTGGCAAAATAAATTTGAAAAACACACTTATTATTAAGTAATATAAATAAAGTTCATAGCATTTACAAATTAGAGCTTTTTACAATAACAAAACAACCTAAAGAAAGTAGATTTTAACTATGACTAAATTGTTAGTTGTTCTACGCACAATCCCTTTACATGGAAAATATTTTGAACGTTTCGATTGGCGGTTCCTGAGATTGACTTGTCCATTGCTTAGTGCTTTGGAATCTTTAGGAGAGGGTGCCCCTTTTTTGAAATGAATTAGGTTCAACAAATTGGTTTCGTTACTGATAAAAAAAAAGTTTTTTTTCTTCTACATCCATTGAGTGGTGAGGCATATGCAAGGAAGGTCCTGCTAAGTATCTACATCAAAAACAATCTTTACCTTTATTAGAACCGTAAATCTGACTTTTCAGAGCTTATTTTGCTGAAGACGATGGATTAGCTCCTGAATCTGCTTCTCAAATTATGGCTGGATGCAAATGGAAAGAAGCTTGTTTACTTTAGAAAAAATTTTTTTTAATTGAAAAAGAAAAAGTGAAAATAAAAAATAAAGAATTGAAGCCCTCTGCTCAACTCCTTTTTTCTTATTTCATTTTTTTTTCTTATTTTTTACTTTTCTTTTTATTTGCCTACGCTCTGGTTCCCATACGCCTGGTTTAAAAGTTACCTCCAATACAACCTGAACGTTTTTTTATACCAATGAAAAACCATAACTTCGATGATAACTTTAATATACTGCATATCCAGGAATGCCTAAGATGACGCCAGGTAAATGTCAAAAATCTCTCCAGCTTGTTAATAAAACAATAATAACGTAATAGGATGAATATCTAAATACTCCCGAGAATTTGAGGTTGGATAACTCTTCCTTCAATCGTTTTTGTTCAGTTCCAAAACCCGATTAGAACTTTTATCAACATGGCTGGTGAAGTAACAAACGCTATAATAAGAACAGGAACCATCGCTATAAAAGGATCCCAAATAAGGATTAAATTTAAGAACCCTGCAGAACACCTAGCGTTACCGCATATTCCTAATCCAACAATTGCAAAAACCAACCAGAACATCAGCTACGTAAGAATGCCACCGACGATTGCCCCCGTAACATATTGAACTAATTTTTATATTAATTTCTCCCAATAATTATTAGGGTAGGCATTCTCAATTTTGTGTGTACAACTTTCATTAATATGATATGGCAAATTTTTCGCCATGCTTTTAAGAGATAAAACAGATTAACGCATCCGTAACTAAAGCACAAAATGTGGTGACTGCTCCAACTACATTCCCTAATTCCAGAAACTGTCGTAAATTAAACAAATTTATGGATTGTTTTGAACACAGAAGACATAACGGTTTTGAAGTGATTTCCATTTACTTGTTTTGTGGATAAATTGTAGAATAGATGTCCTTCCTCAACAAACTAACAAGCTTGAGATACTAAAGGTATCCCAATACAGTCGTGCCATTCTTTATTATACTCATCGTTTGTTCTCTATATATCGAATCAGTGTGTCGTTGCTCCCCATACAATAGAGAGCATAATAACTGATAAAAGATAAGAAAAATGGGCTTGCCATACGAGGACTTTTTTTAGTTTCCATCCACTCTATAAGCAGGATTACTAATAATAATTAGCCGGCCATTGAAAATTGGCAAACCTACAACCTGATAAAATCTCTTAACGGATTACAAAATGTTAAAGAAATCTTGAAAATGCGACAATACATTTAATAATATCAGCAATGATATAAGTAAAATAGATACATACTTTATTGTTTAAAAATCCATTCCCAAAACCAAGTAGTTGCATGTTTTTACGGTGACTGATTCCTCTTGTTTCATCCGTCTCACCCACCTTTATGACTAAAAAATAAAATCTAGGTTATTTTGCATAATGGATCGAAATTGTGTTCCGATTTCCTATTTTTTGGAATTTAAAGGCTTTTAAGTAAACACCAACTAGCTAATCTATCTTCACTAGGTATTCTGCAAAGATTTAATGTTACGGTGTCTATGGTATTTAAATTTCATTCGCTAAAGCTGCCAACTTCCTTAAAATCGTATAGTTCCTTGATCATTGCAAAGAAACTGAATATCCTGGTTTCCACTCTCCACTCTAGCTTTGATCCTCTTTTCAAGGATTGTATTGAAACGGAACGAAGATGCCTCCGTTGCTTGTTCCTCCCATAATATAATTGATAGGGTCTTTTCTAGAAGTAGCATGTTCTCCAATAGCTTTTATTTTCCCAAACTAACATTTGGTTTTCATTCGCTTCCTCTAATCATCGTTTTTGCCGCTCTTTTATTTTAGCATATCCATCATTAATAATGGTAAAGAAAACCTTAAATTTTTTGCAACTTGTTCTTTTTGTGACTAAATCCGATTTAAGCTCTTCTGTTTAAAAAGTCCCTTATCAATTTACGAAAATCGTTTGCCTACTTATGAACCCAGACTGGTATGATAAAGCAAATGAAAAGAGCGTAAAATACGCGATAATGGAGGTACTGATTTTATGTCATCCAGCAAAGCATTTCAAACTGAAGCCAAGAAACTAACACAACAAGTAAATGTAAAGCATTCCATCTTTACCATTCAAAAAATTGAAGATACCATTCACAACTACATTAAACTCTCTCAACACCTCAAATCGGCAAGCTAGATGAATTTTGTATTTGCATCGAGAAACAGAGAACGATTTTATCTTTCTAGCTGAGAAAAAATGAAATCTACATACAGTTTTTAAAGCGCTAAGCATTCGTTGATTGTTATTCAGTCACCATACTCACGAAAACCCAAAAGCTCATTTTGAATGTTGATTTTAGCGTACATTTACGTTGCATAGATTTCTGATTTGGTATTAAAAAAGACGAAAGCACTTTCCACTAGATTTATTCGAATCAATTCGATTCTATTGGGTTATGCGCAATTTTTAAGACGCAGAAAATGATATCTATCCCTAGTTTAGTCGAAAAATACAAATGATTTTGTTTTCCCAGTAAATATTCCAGTACGTAGTTATTCGTTATAGTTCATTCAAGCCAAATCGAACATGTTGACGCCTCAAAAAAAAACATACTTAGTGATTAATGGGAATTAATCACCACTGCTAAATTGCTATAAATTCGAATTGATACCATTATGGTTGGACGTAATCAGATTATAAACTCGTCCTGCGCATTCCAAATGCATTCAATTAGAAGAATTAGTAACATGGGACCCATCTTTATCATTATCATTACCACGAATATCTGTTGATTTGAACTTAACTTGGCAAAGAATATTATTCGTAATAATGGGCGATGATTGATTTCGATTTTTATTTTTGAAGTCTATTTAAATGGTTTTATTTGAATCCTACTGTTGTGCGTAGTTGCCGGTCACATGATTTGAAATCTCGTAAATATTTTTAAAGATCAAGAATGTTGCATTACGGGAAATCTGTTTTATTTTTTTCTGCACCGAATTTTACTGAACAATTACAACGGTCTTTCTTTAGCAGCAACAAAGTATGATAAAGAGGTTTATGAAGTATTATAAAAAGAAATACGACCATTTCTCTCGGCGTCTCATCAAAGCCCTTTTGTTTTCTTGAAAGACAATGATAGTTGGATTATTGTGGAAAACCATTAGAAGCTCGTAAAATAACGGTTGGCTCTTTTTTTGCTATTTGCGTTAAAAAACAATCCTGAAATAAATGGTCTTTTATGTGTTTAGATAAAGCTCTATTAGATTAAGGAAAATAGGCTACTCGTTTGATAGTGAGGCGTATTTTATTATTCAAGTCGAAAAAATACAGTTCAATTTTTATTAAAGGCCAAAGTGTATTTTAACACGCAAGTCTCCCTTATCATTATCTATCGCACTCGTAATCTCTTTATGGTTGAACCTCAATTGGGGCAAAAGAGTTTTGTTTACAAAACAATGTATTTAGTTTACAACTCAAAGCAGTCTTATGGTTTTCCCACAAATAATTTTAAAACGACTTATTTTTAGTCCAGTTCAACCATGAAAAACGATACGCAATTGAATCGCCTTGCTAATCCAGAACAAACAAGTCATTTTGTCTGGGCTACAACGTTTCGCATAGACTACTATGATTACCCAAGCCTCCAACTTGAACCTAAATAATCAGTTGTTATTTTTTCCCAGCCGATTCAAGAAAATTAGGGGTTGCATTAGCCAGACTGAGTCCATTGATCGAACGGTGACCGATTCCATTTTC
>Ga0163217_1014159_pt1 | contig 10194 bp, 6 predicted proteins | sample SynspAceP_FD_185933 | JGI IMG/M metagenome (GOLD analysis project Ga0163217, IMG submission 185933) | Saline lake microbial communities from Ace Lake in Antarctica - Synechococcus sp. Ace-P (PacBio error correction) | ecosystem: Environmental > Aquatic > Non-marine Saline and Alkaline > Saline ...
AGGAAAAGAGATTTGAAAAAAAAACAGTAAAATTCCCATTCCCCCCCTTAAAAAAAGGATTAACCGTGAAGTGGGGTTTCCCACACAATCATTCCAACCCCAAAAATCTCAGACTTAGCGGGAAATCGCGGGTTAAAGACAAAAGAGGAGGGAAACTTTTTCCAGTGGAGAGAAGAAAAGCCCTTTACGAAGAGTTGAATAATAGGAAGCCAGTTTGTTTTTTTAAAAATTTTTAACTGATTGATCCAGAAACTCCTGGGAGTAGAGTAAAGAGTTTTGCAAGCTTAAGAGATAATGTGCGAAATACCCATTTCTCAGCAAAACAAATACATAGGAAAAAAGAAAAGATTGGGAGTGAAATAGCCCTGATTTGTAAGGGAAAAGAAGCCTAATTCCGCAAAAAGAATTTACAACCCTCTTTTCGCAATCCTAAAAATATGAAAACCCAAAAACCAACATTTACCGGCTTTTAATATAATTTACACTTTTACGGGCAAAAATAAATTTCATTTTTAACCTGCTTTTTGAGTCAATTAAATAACCTTGTTCATAGCAACTTTGAGGTTTCAAAATCAATGGATAAATTCCACTGAAAAAAGCCTTTTTCGGAAACAAACTATAAAAGTGTCACTTTTGAGGAGAAATCACCTAATTAAAGATAATAATAAAGAAGCCCTAAAGCCTTCTCCTTCATCGCCAAATGAAATAGTAATCCATCCTGCGGTCATTATGAATATGATTCCCAATACCGGAATTCAAGAATTCTTCCAGCTTCTTTTCCACACACGCTGGGTTAATCTTTATCTCTGCTCAGAAGGCAGCAGATTTCCACTCGATGATTGTGAACCTAAGATTATAGAACATTGCATTACTTTTGATTGCTGCTGCATAGACTAGTTTCACATCTACTACCGTACCGCTGTTCCTCCTGAACTGATTGTTTTACTATTTCCGAGTTAACTCTATTTGCTCTGGAAAGGCAACATCACTTTTAAACTTCCTCGGTAAAATTCAATTAGGTCTTTATCCCAGGCCTTTTGGCAAAAATACTTCATATACCTGTCTTGAACGTCAACCTTTCGGGTCTTGACTGGCTTACTTTTTGTACTATAGCTCAGCTTTGATTTCAGCTACTTCATACAAATCAATCTTTCTTTCCTGCGTTTAATCCATAATTTTTTTTTTTGGTTTGGTGGAACAATGAATTAAAGGACAGCGACACAGGCCTTGGGTGTGACAAGACCAGGAAGGAAAAAGGAATAAAAAAGCACAGCGAAGCAAGCGGCTTTATGCCGGAAGCTCATGGACGCACCCAGGTCCAAGGACTAACTTTGAAGAATTCAGGGGCAAAAACAGCAGCCGTGTTGCAAATCAATCTGCATAAAAAAATTTTTCAATCGCCTATTGCCTTTACTTGAGGCACTTAGCAAATACCTTTCACTTTCTCATTTACAAATGGCTGGCCTCTGCGGCTGGACACCAGGTGTTCCTGGATTTTAAGCCGCTTTACTTCAACACACCAGAAAACCTGATGCTCAAAAACCAAATGGCCAGCTGGGGTACAGTGGTTCTTTGCCTGGCCAAAAAACAGACCTGCTGATCACGGACGACTTTTTGGACTGACACATCTGGAACACAGCAAAGGATTCGATTTAATGGAAATGATAGAAGACGGCCACGGGAAGAAATCAACCCGATAATTCGTCAGTCAACTGGCCCCGTTTCAAGTTGGTTACGATATCATCGGGGAAGAAGACCATTGCCGATGCTATTCTTGACAGTTTTGGTCCACTCTCTTACAGAATAGAGCTTAAGGGGGAAAGTCCTCAGAAAAAAAAATTGTAAAATTGTCAGCCTAAACAGATTAATAGTACCAAACACCATTTTTAGAGGGGGTCCATATGGCCGGAACAGGGGTTCAGTATTTGTCCCAGAATATTCCATTACATCAAAAACCGTTTGATTCTGAAACGTTTTTACAAACCGAAAGGTTGAAAATATTTTGTTACAAGGAATAGGTTCAAATCATATCTTCTTGAAACACAATTTAATTTAAGATATTCGAACGCATTATATGGCCTTACGATCAGCCCGTTTAACTTCAAAATGTAAACAAGGTCATTGAAGATAATCTTCAGAATCCCGCCCTTCACTGTAAACTGACCTGGCAAATGAAGTTGGTCTAAGCAAGAAATGCATCTCACCGGAAACCTTCAACATTGGGTAGGCGAAACCGGTAAGGAAACATTGTTAGAGTTAAAATTAAGCATGCTGTCATATGTTTGATCAAGGTTGTGACAGAGTAACAGTAGGAAGTAATGAATGCAATCGGCTTGGTCAAATTATGGCAGTTTCAACCAATAACTTCAAGAAATAATGAAACATTACAGCTACTGAATACCTCTGCAAACTTGAAGAAAAATGTGGGATCAATTCGATTAATTTCAGACTAAATGAAAATCATATAAACTTTATCATTGAATTGCTCATCAATCTCCAGAAAATACTACCAGGGGCTTTTTACGGCCCCTTATAAATTATCAAATGAAAAATTCAGCTATTGACATTTAAAAATCATTTTGTAGCGCTGAGAAAGGTTTGTTTGTAATGACTTTTTTAATCACTGAACCCTTTTATTCTTTTTAGAATAGGGTGTTTGAAGCTTTCTTGTCTGCTTTATCAATTTGTAAAAGAATCACCCTCAATAAATATTACCCTCAAAATCTTGACATTTTGGAATTTGTTCAACCTCAAATTGGGGCTTCCAAGGATAAAGATTTGCCTTCTGATTAGTCTTTACTTATTTTATTGTTCAGAATTTGTCAATCCATCCACCCGATCTGCAATTACTATCTGTTTCCAAAAGTATGAATCGTGTTTTATTTTTCAAATCTAAATGTTTTCGTCAAAAATTTGTGACTGATAAACGAATTACCCATTCTTGAGTAATATTTAAAACTGAATGTTCTGCACCACTAATAGCACAAAATATTCGAAAGTGTTATTTTGAATAGAACGTCCATTTACTCCTCCGGATTCAAACGCAAAAATTGAGATTCTCCTCTAAAAAATATAGAAGACCATCATTGATGAAAGGTGATTTTTTTTCGATGACACGTTTTCAAAGGAGTTTTCAATACGATGGTTTCTGGCTCTGTGATTTCCTTGATCGTACACCCTCTCAAAAAATATTGTAAACTCCGGTTTCCATGTTTTTATTTTTCTAAAATATCTTCCAGACCTTTAATCCTTTTGGAAATTTCTGAATCGAAAAAACTGATCTTTCAAAAACTGCTCGTTGATCCACTTTCAACTTTGCTTACAATCGCCTGTTTCACTTTCGCTCAGGAGAAGGGTTGCTTGATAAACATATTTCATCAGAAGGTGAAGCAAAACTCAAAATCCTAGTTGCTCGAAGTGCATGAGTTTAGTCCGAAAGTGTTTTTTTCATCAATACTTCGTCAATGACAAACGTTAGGTCCCATGGACGTTGGTTAGCATCATCCAACATGTTCTCAAACCTGCCAGTTTTCAACAAGAAATAATTTCCTTTGCAATTGCAAAATGAGTAGCATCAGCTGTGAAGAAAATTACTCCTATTGAGAACCTTCTCTAAGATGGTACTTCACTATTTAAGTATTTGAAATATTTTCAGATCTTTCAACAAGACCCATTTCCCAGAGCGTGAATGAATAACCAATATTCCTCCAAGATTATATGTTGGATGATTTTGAATTTCAAATGCTGGGGCATATCGATCTTGCTTACGGTGCCACCTTTTGAACTGAGTAGAGAGCCAATAGCGGTAGTGGGTTTAGAAATTCAAATGAAAATCTTAAATTTCCATCGGTAATTTTTCCAACCCAATCTTGGATACTAATAGATTATCCCATCCTCCATGTATGGGTCTTTTTCTCCTCCGGATCAAAAGCAAAGTGCTGCCAGGATATGCCATAAATTGAACCATCAATATTCGGGAATTCAAGTCTTCCATTTTTTAACATTCCAAGAAAACCCCTCAGTCCTAGCTTAAATTATCTCGCCAAACCTTCCTCTTTGTTGGAATGGCTATCACTTCTGCCCAAAATGTAATTGGAATATCCCAGTCAAGTGTTACACCGCTAAATTAAACACTTTCACACCCTCTAAAAGAAAGGCATGACTTGACCGTGAAAAAAATGAAACTCAGAAACCAATTTCCTTGAATAGTTACAGAATGAAACTTATCAAAATTAAATAATATTCGCATTGTAGCCATTACCACCAATGATTTGTTATAACAGATATTTTGCCTGATGCATAATGCCAGGCAAAAATTTATATTCCTCCTTTTTACATCAATTAACTTATCCTTTTTCATTATGATTTTCCAAAATCTCTCGTATTACCGGTGCATATCTCACCAGTAGGGCTCAAATTACAATTGGTGAACTAGCTTAAAGCAACAAGAGTGGACGTTAGGCCCAAATATGATAATTACGAAGCACTGATCAGATAGATATAATTGTCTGTTTTAAAATTTCATAATTCATAAGTTAAAATAAGTATTTAGGCCATCCGAATTCCAAGCTTTGGTTTAACAAAAAATCAATAAACGATAATTTATTTTTTTAAAAAATAAGAATTTAAAAATTTCAATAATGCCATTCTATTTTTGTACAGAAATTTGCAGAATTGTTAAACTTTTTATCAAAACAAGAATGTAACATTTTTTATATTTAGGGTATATTCATAAGTTTTCTCTATTGAAATTTGTGAAAGGAAGTGGATCTGGATCAATCAACCAATTTATTAATTATCATATCCCATAATATGTCAAAACAATACAGCTACGCTCAAGCAACCCACACAAAGTGATTTTTTTCTTTAAACACTCATTTTAAGAAAGGTAATATCCAAGACTCCTATTTATATAAGGCACTTGCTATGAAGAAGATAATTTGATCATACAAGTAATTAGCAAACCCCCTCAGACATTTTAAGATGAGGGGTTGCTTATAGGATTCAGTTAAGTTTATAAAACTTATTGTATTTAAATCCCTCAGGATTTTGAAAATTATTTAACTCAAGAAATAGAGGCATAAATGGAATAGGTGCTTATATAAATGAGCTGAGTAGTTGTCTAACCAGTGTAACCTGGTTCTTCTGCTCCTCTTTGCAGCCATTTTCGGAAAACACGCTCGGTTTCTAACTAGATCAAACCACCGTTTATTTTTCGGCTGCTAATTCCCAACCTTTTTCATCTTACCTATTTCATTGGCTGTAGCAGAAACAACATCCACACTAGCGTCCGGCACTAAATAAGGTAAACCTGCGGCTGCGTACTTTTTTCACCTGATTCAAAATGCTTTTCAACAGAACTCGCATCCGGGGAAGTTCTGGCCTTTTGCCTCTGCATAGATTAATAAATTTCCGAATATCGATAGAGTTGAATCGACCTGAATGTCGTGGCCTATCACTGAAGGTTAGATCTTCGAAATAAATATTTCTATACTCGGATGCTGCCCTATCTGAATTTTGCCACGGAGTAGTTGCAGGATTAGAGGTGTTATTCACTCCTCCCAACTACACCTCTACGAGGAATATCTAAACAAAAAGGTAAAGTCCTTTCTTGGTCCGGGGAGGGAAATTCATTAAAAAATCGAAGCTCAGGAAAGCAGTCTGAAAAACCTCTCGCTTGATGAAAAGTAAACGCCTGATCCTGTCGAACTGGTGATACTTTTATCCATTTTGCAAAATTCAGTGAGAAAATAGTTTTTCTCTACTTTGACCTCCGGCAATCGTCCAACAATTGGCCTCCAATGGAAGTAAAGTAGAAATATAATTTGTTAATCCATGATCTCTTGGCCTTTGACGCAGCGAGGGGATACTTGGACGCATCCTTCAACAGGCCAGCCTACCCATGTTAAATAGAGGTCAGCAAGAATTGGCTTTTGCAAGGAGGCTGATGCACGTCCTACGAAACGGTTTACTCGGTTCAGGAAAGCAATTCTTCCGCTATCAGAAGATCGCTCCTCTAATTTGCGCTGTAATTCTCGCAACACGGTAGCGCCTTTGTTCATTCCTGTTTTGGCAGTACTCCACTAATAGTTAAGGGGACGTTTCCATAGATTCTTTACAGATTTAAGTAGCTTAATGCACGAAAACACCTAGCTTCAGCATCTGCCTTGTAATAATATTTTCCGGTGGGCAGTGGAGAGTTTAAGACCATCAATAAGTGTATTACAAAAATAAAATAGTTTGCCAATACCCATTCCCCAAGCATGGGGAGCCAGATGAATAGTTGGAGTTTTTCACCGTTACCATAATCAAACCGATGCAAAAACTCTTATGGAGCTTTGTTGTTCCAGCCAAATCCAGGTGGTAATATCATCTGCTTCCATAAGTGGGCTGCTCTCAGTTTAAAATGAGGATATTGTTTAACGCAAGTAATCGTCTGTAAATAGGAAGCAAGATTAGTCTCATATCCCCTTGTGTTTTTATAATCCCTACGGTCCAGCATAACTTCTTGTATCCTCCTCTAAATCTGTACATAGGAATAAGTCAAAACTCAAAAACAACCAGGAAATATTTTATAATAATAGATTTCATAATGTTTCTCATATTAAATTAAAAGGATCTTGTTAGCACCAACTTGTAAAGGTTTCTGTTAAGCGGATAAGAATTGTAAAATCCATCCGCCGCATACTATATCTTCATTTGATACACTTGCTGTTGTTTTCGGATCAAATCCCTGTATACTTGGTGAGTATGAATAAATTCCTCTGCACTAGCAATAAATCTCATTTATTCATTTTTAATTTTTTGTAAAGGCCATTACCTGTTTAGGTTATAGCTTAATTGCCATGTCTTAAACGAAAGTATATGATCCATCTTCAATAAATTGGTGAAGGAATAAAATCTCAGTACCATTTCTCCTGAGGGAATATTACTTGGATTAGTTTGGGGTCCATCTGTCTCTGTAATCTCCATAAACGCAAATGAAAATTGCTTGCCTCCTAAAGACATTAAGCGTGCTCCTCTGTAAATTAAAATATCAATTGCCTTGAGACGCCGGTAAGGCAGAAGATTCAAATTCCCAGTTCATTGTAATTTATTCCCAATTCCGCATCCCCAAGTAAAAGTTGGATAGCCTTCGTCGACGGTTGGTTATATCATCAGACGTGATTAACCCATCTCATTGATATCGCTTGTTACTTTGCTTGCCCTGGTACTTTATTAAACTTAGGCAGCCTCTGTCTCCTCTCCTAATTGAATAAACACCTTCCCAAATTTACCAAAAAATAGGGCCCCCCGCCTTCTAAAAAGAAGTTTATTGGCATATCCAACTTCCACTCGTGTTGGGATTAACAGGAAAAGTATTAGCCTAATGTTATCAAACCAAGAATAAAGAAATTTGCACGTCAAATCAATTCAAGAGCCTAATACTTTATTACGATATTTCTTGATACAGTCAGCGTAGAGGTGACAAACCAGTCTTTATTTTTCATAGAGATTCAGCCAATCAATGAGATATTCGAAACCTTTAATTTTCCGAACTTCTCCTGCTTTAAAATTTCACATCACTGTAAGGTCCAACAAATTGCGGTAACTGGGTGGTCCAGCAATAAATCTGGTGGGTAATTTCTTCTTGTAAAAATCAAATGAGAGGGTAAAGGCTGACCTTCATACTTCCCAAAATCAAAGCCAGCCGTTTGACGTTGTTCGTGTTTTTTTCCGCAGGTTAGTCAGGATTAGCTAACCCCGATTGGAAGGAAGCTACACCTGTAAGTCAAAGTACCATCAAATGGATAAATTTCCGACTTTATATTAATCACCGCTCGTTGAAGCGTGTCCCGAAAAACACTAATACTCCTGATTTCCCAACTTGACCATAACTCGATCTTAACTTTAAGATAATTTAATGAAGTTTCATTTTTCATAAAATCCTCTTTAAGTTAACTATCCAGCCTACTGATCCCGATCGGAAAAATATCCCATTTATCTTTTTGAAAAACACTTGAAGCCATCAGCGGAATTGACACTTTTCGACAAAATACTTATCAGTAAAAGAATATTTGCCCTCCCTAGAAATGATTCCAACGTCCTATTTGGACTCACCAATTACGTACCTGCTGAATAGCTGCAATCGATACATCTCCTGGTATAGCCAACCAAATCTTGTAAAAAAATTAGTTGCCTGTGATATTTACGCAGAATTGGGGAAATTCTCTTTCACGATTTCATATACGGCATCAAAATTTAAAACTGTGGATTTCAGAAGAAAATTTCAGTCGTATAAGTAAATCTATTTGTGTTGAGAAATCTTGTGCCATAAAAATTATTCAGAAATTAGCGAGGCCGTTATTACTGGGAAATCAAGGGCGCAAACTATTATTATTGTGCATCCAGATTTATCAAAAGCCGCGGTTCGAAAAATTAAATACTAATATTTTTTGTTATCATAATTTCAATAAAGTCATAGCACTCATACGGTCAAGGTTATTTTTTAACCTGATTATTTTTTTCCCCAAAACCCAAAGCTTTAATCAATGGGATTTCGTGCTCTGAGTTGCTACATTTTTAATACAAATTAAAAAATATAATCCCATTTTCCGTCAAAAACAGGAAGTAGTTGGATAAAAGACAAACCAACCCCCAAATCTGCTCTAATGCCCGTAAGTTCTGACATTTCCTAAATTTAGGTTTAGACGCTACCTTTTTACTTTTTTCGGTTAGTTTTTGCATTTAAATTCGATCTTAAATTGAGCCGTCTATAGAGTTGATCTTTAATTGTTCGCTGGCTTGAATAATAGTTACCAGATATATAATAGTCTATTTTATCACTACCGACCACTTAACGGAAAAGCTGCTGTTTCTTGTAAATCCGCTTTGAAAATAATCTTGATTGCAGTCCTCTCCCCGCACTTTGGCGTAAATGCTTCAACAATTCTTGTGGTGGTGTAAAAAGGATTAAGGTTTGATTCGGATTCAACCCCTTCGGCAAAACAACTCCTCAGCAATTCCTGCGGCACTCAATTAAAATCCAGCTTTTTGGGTTAACATTGGAACTCCCAGGTAAAAAAGTCAAGCAATCAATCACGGCTTTCCCTGGAGCGGACCTGCTTTTGGTGTTTTATCAAAATAACACGTTGGCCCCCCTAGTTCCGTAAATCGCTGTTGAAGAAGCGTCTTTAAAACTTCCAATCGATTGGGATATATTTACATTTAATTGTGGAATGTCAAGAAATTGAGCCGTCTACTACCATAAAGAGGCTCATTACTTCCTGTAATAGAATTTGAGGCCACGAATTCTAATTTTAAAATCACAGCTGGAATTACCGCTTGTTGTGTCACTTGACTCCGGCAGCCCTACCTTGTAAAAGCTTGACTCACATTACTTAAGGATAATATCAATGAGCAGAAAACTGACGCCACAGCACCTGTTAAACTGCTTCTTTTTGCGGTAACCATATCCCACTTTTAACTAACTGTGTCATCAGCAAAAGAATCATCAGCTTTTTAGACTTATTTTGCAGTATTGCTTCCGCTTTGATTTCCTGGGGAAAATATCGCAGAATACGAAAAATAACAAGAATAGCACTTTCACTTTCCACTGATAGCGAAAAAGGAGCTGCATCGATATCTTGGTAAATGGTCCACTGGAGGTTGCCTTTGATCACATGTTGGCAACCGGTAGAGCAAGCTGATTTTCATCGTGACAACCCGCTACCTGCAATTCGTTGCGCAAATGCCATTTGGAATACTTATACTCAGAAAAAAAAGCATAAGTATAATAAGTTTTCTGTTCCAAATAATTGGGTCAATGGTTTATTGGATAAGATTTGACAGAATATCCCTTTCGTATTTAGCTATGCTGACGAAGATATTGACAATGTAAGCTGAAAATAAAAAATAATAAAATCTGCTTTTGTTAAAATTAAATCATTTTTTATATCGCAAACGTTATCGAGACGTTTGCATTTGAAAATTCCATAAGAATTCAATGATTTTGTTTGAAAAAATCGATAATCATCAATTTCCACAAAAAATGAAGTTTCTGATTGTCTAAATTATCCCTGATAGGAATCAAGAGTCGTATAATGCATTGAATTAAAGGTGGGTTGCTTAACTTAAGCTTTCATTAGGCCGCTGACAGCACCCTTCTTCTCAAAACCGATCTCGTTGAAAAGCCAATTACCAATTAAGCGATCT
>Ga0163217_1017737_pt1 | contig 10194 bp, 4 predicted proteins | sample SynspAceP_FD_185933 | JGI IMG/M metagenome (GOLD analysis project Ga0163217, IMG submission 185933) | Saline lake microbial communities from Ace Lake in Antarctica - Synechococcus sp. Ace-P (PacBio error correction) | ecosystem: Environmental > Aquatic > Non-marine Saline and Alkaline > Saline ...
CACCAGGAAAGGGGAGGGGAGATTTTTTTTACAAAACCCTTCCCCCCTGTAAAAAAAGAATTGCCAAGTCTTTTCCCCCGGAAAAAAAAAGGTAAAGGGCCTTTTCCCCTCTTTCGGGGTTTTTTTTAAAATATTTTGGTCCAGTCCCCCCGATTTATAACTGGGATGTTGCCCCTCCTATTGATTTACCGGTTTTAAACCCTGGACCTACAAGGTTTTGGAAGCAGAGGGGGGTGGCGTATTTTGAAAAAATGAATATGTAAGCAAGTAACTGCCCTGTTTAAGGCGGTGTTTTGGGGCTGATGCCTGGGGGGATTGATTTTTTTTGCCACCTGCCAGTTCCGGTCATACTTCCACTTACCTTAGCCTGCGGCAAGTGTTGACAAATGAATATTTTCAAACCTTTTACGGCCAAATTCAACAGATAAAACCCCTGATGAATTGTGGCTTAAGACTTTACCCTATCTTTTTGGGGTATCGGCACAATAAGGAAAAGTTTGCATTTTTTTTGGTGCTTTTTGGCGGGAGGATTGTGGAGGTGGTACTGAGGCAATTGCTGCAGTTCCAACAGGAGGGGCACTTTACGGTCCAGCGATATGGGCCTTTTTTCCAAAAAGCAAACAGGCCAAAACCATTTGGGGAGTCACGCATAATCAGTTTTGATTATCCAATGTTTTCTTCAAATTCCATTACCCTAAGGGCCTTTAATTTATCCTAAAACCGAACAGAGGAGCTTCTCCTAGGTGTTTAGGTATACTATAACCTATTGATTACTGGTAGATTACTTAGCTAAGCCCGGCCGGTTTTTCACCTGCGTTAAACCGATCGAATCACAAAATCCTCACTGCCGCAGAAGAGTTGGAAGAGGGGGCAAACAAAATGATTTTTGGGGATAAAGGTTTTGTGAGTAAAATTTTCACTTATATCCATCGGTTTCTTTTTTTGCTCTTCCTCTGGCGATAAAGGCGGTAGAATCAGCTTTTTTACTCTCATCGGAATAGGCTTAGTGATAGCTGGAATTGGATTATTTCCTTTTTCAAATCTATAACGAAAAGAACGTCCAAAACACAAAATTTACAAACACCTTTAAACACTCTTTGGTACCATATTTGTTTATGAAGAAGGAAAGAGTTTTCCATTGGGAAAAGAAAACTTAAAAATTTGAAAATGTAGCCGTTGATTTGGTTATCGCGGGGGTGGCCTAGTCGGGGTTGCTGTGCCATTACTGCTGCCCGGAAGGTCCTAAAAGTGACCTTGAATTCAGGGATAGGCCCGTCTTGGGAGGCAATGCCAATCTTCCGGAGTCGGCTTGGATCTTGGGGTGCCCAACTTCCCACATGGGAAACAACAAACAGATGGGCAAGAGAAGCGAGGGGTGTAGATGAACTAACTGGAGAAAATTTTGGTACCGAAATCCGGAGGGAAGACCCCCTTATTTTGGATACGATTCTCCTAGAAAAAGTCGTTTTCCGAGCCAATATCAAACTGCTCTTTTTAAACACTGCGTGCCATGACCTTTCTAAAAAAGTGACGATTCTATTTCCAGTTTACAGTGCGTTTCCTGTTCCCAAAAATTCGACTGAATATTGTGGTCAAAGGGAAATTTTTTGTCGACGCGACCGGTGATGGGGTTTTAGGTTTTCTGGCAGGGGCGGCATTTTTCGGATGGGTCCTGAGAACAAAGAGGAATTTGATGAGGGCTTTTTGCACCTGATCAAAGCCTATGGTGAGCCTCTTGGGGCACTCCATGTACTTTTATAGTCAAGGAACACTGGAAAGCCTGTTAGGTTTGTTTCCACCAACTTTTCCGCCGATTTCGACATCTCCAAACTTCCGCAGATTCAAATCTTTTTAATTTGAAAGAATTTGGCTTGTCCGCCTTTTGGTGGGTGGAATATGGTGGGAGGCGAGATACCATCCATCGAAACAGAAGAATCAAATGGACTATGGAAAAGTAATCTATGGTATTTGAACATGTGAAAATTCGGGTGAATAATCCTGATCTCTGAAAAAATCTGACTTTGGAAATGGGTAGGCACATTCCGGAAAAGCGGGAAAGCCGCTTCGATTTGAAAAGGGGTTTATGCTAATAACAAAAAGAATGTCATTGAAACAAAGGTCCTGTGAAGCAGTTTCTTTCGGAGGTTGGCTTTTGGATTTGCACCCTGCGAGGAGTTTTTGGCGATAAGCCGGGCTGTACCCAGTGGCACGCAAAGGGAGGTAAATATCAGATTCCTTTCCGGACTATGTACTCTAAAAATATCAAAAACCTCTTTCTTGGCGGACGCCTAATCAGTTGGCGACGCAACGTGGCTTTTGTTCATCACGCGTGATGGCTACCTGTGCGCACAATGGAACAGGCCGTTGCCATGGCAGCTGCACTTTGGCGTGGGAACAGAGGGTTCTTCCTGCCTGATTTATTGGAGAAAGCAGAATGACTGAGCCTCCAAAACTAAGACTCATCAATCAGGGCAGTACATACCCAAATTTAAGGCTGGAAGATAGTTGGGACTTGGTGCAAAATGCAGAAGTATCGGAGTTCTTCTGGAATTGGATTCAATGGAAGCTTCCTTTTGACGGGCCTTGGCACAGCTTGGACATTTTTCTTGGCGCAAATGAATCCTGTCACATCCGAGGAAGTCTTCCGGAGATGAAAATTCAGGTGAAATCTACCAATAAAACAAGGCCTCCAAGTAGAATTGGAGGATAAGCGAAAAACCCGAAAACTACACTCGCCTGAAGTCCTGTTTTTTGGGAATGTTCAAATTGGGATTGAACCAGGAACTCATTTTTTTTTCTTTTCTTTCCATCGGAAAGACTCCCGAAGTCCTTCAATAATGCCATTTGTTACCGTTTGTGCAAAAAATGCCCGAGTTGCTGATCAAAGTGTTCAACAATTCGTCCTTAACAGGTCTATTACGTTTTCAATAAGTTCAATAAATCTGTTGCCACAAGCAGCCGTCAGAGCCGCACCTGACGGATTGGCCATCGATGCGTTTGAATTTTGGGTGCCAGAACGAAGGCCAGAAAGGCAAAATCTAGCTTTTGAATTAAGTCGAAATCTTCACCCATTTTCCACCGGAAAATATTTAAAAATGGAGTTTTTCAGCCCTCCACCGCAGCCCAATGCATGGGTTGCTGCGCTCCAATCCACTTTCCTTCACTGAAGCCTGGAGTGGTCACACGTTTCAGGAGATATCCTCCATTCAGGTATACTTTGATACGATTTTTGATCACGCCTATGGAAATCACTTTGATGGGTCATCCCGGGAGCGAAAACTTCCTTTTTTGTCCGAAATCGTTTCTATCGAAGATGATTCGGGTATAGGTGATTTATGCACAAAAGTGAAAAATCATCATACAATCCAAGAAGTCACTTCACAAACTGTTTCGGAACCTGCGAAAACTAACTTTCGAATTTGAAAGCGAGTGGAATCCGTACCATTGAGTGTGTTTGGGATAAGCTGTTATACCTGAAGATTTTAAAGGACTATCCAGTTTTATTCTTACTCATCAGTAATTAAAGAATAATCAATAATAAACAATCACATTTAGAATGGTACAATGCCTTGCTTATTTGCAGGCTATATATCTGATTTAAGATACGGAAATGCGGGTAAAGCAAATATGGTTGGCCTGTACAAGTGGTAAAAGAAGGCCTTTGGGCAGAGATGGGGGGATAATACAAAGGTGATTTTTTTTCAGGAGGTAATTTAGACTGAAACATTTTGATTGCGACACCAGACGATGTATTTCAATTTTTCATATTCAAGTTTTAGAAGGTGTTGGTCCTAAAACATTTTTAAAAATGATGTTTTTTAAGAAAAGGATTCTTTTATGGATGAAAAACTTGGAAACTAAAATTAATCATTTCAATTAAAATTGACGCTGTCAGGTATTATACTTGTGACGGAAATCTCGATAGAAGCCTTCAATTTTTAGGTTTTCCGAACTTGGCTTTTTAATAACATTTTAAAGGATTTCCCATCCGCTCATGCTTAGTTTGATTAGGCATTAATTAACCATGTAATTTCATGCCCTATTTTTGGTTTTACCCAGATTGTATGCACAAGGTCGGGAAGGCCCCTGTCTGCTTCAAAAATTGAGGCTTCTTGCAGAATTTTCTAAAAACAGGGTTTCCAACGGACCTTGCTCCCATTTTTCAAATTCCTAATTTTTCATCACTTTCCCTGGCCCATCCAAGCTGAACTGCATAAATTTTAAACTAAAACCAAAATAGTAAATGACATTCTCAAAAATAGTACATAACGAAAGTGAAAGCAAGTTGAAAACTGGGTGTCCGTAGAAGTAAGCCTCAACATGGCTGAGCTACAAAAATCACACCTTTTCGAAAATGAAGGAGAAACCTATGGTGAAATCAAACGTAGCTAAGCTCAAAGAAGCAGATCACAGGTACGGAAAACCTCAACTACGGTTTTAATGTTTCTTGTCAAAGAGCCGGAAATCTGATGAGTCCTTAAAAAAATAGCCCTTCGGGGCTTTTTTTTGGATTAAATTCCCCTATGTTAGTATTCGCATCATTGAAAATAGCCTATAAGAGTGTTTTAAGTTTTTTATACTTCTTCAAACCCTCAAGTAAGTAATATTCACACGCTTACATTTTCTCTTTGTCTGGGTCTAAATCTGCTGCGCTGAACTTACCTATTCGATGCGGTCGAAAATATCCAATCCTCTAACCTAAGTTGATCTTCCATCCATTGTCAGAGATTATTTGATCTATCATGGCACGTCTGCCGAACTCATAAGTGAGATGAAATCCCAAAGATCTGCCACGCTTTTCTTGAAGATCTTCAAAGTTTGCCCGAGAGATCCTCTAAATGCTCGGGATTATATTGCTTAATTACGTGCAAATCCATCTCGTCTTCTGGGGATTTTTCTTGACCTAAGCATCAGGCAGAATTCAAGGTAGATTTTTTGAATTGATAATAACATTTCTGATTATAAGGAATCCTGAAGCTGAATTTTGTAGCTCCTCGTAGATAATCTCCAAATAAAATTTGATACGAAAATTTCAGTCTGATTAATCTTTAAACTAACCTGATGTGGTTTTAAATGCGACAAGTGGCTTAAGTGGGCTCTTTGATTCAGCTCCTTTCGATGAGATGCGCACTGGATTTTCAGATCCTTTTATAGCCTTTTGTTGAGTGTGATTAATTCCCCAGTTTTTTTCAAGCGTTTTCAGGTTCTACCCTCGACCCACTTGATTTTATCCGGTAACTTAAAGATACTCTCTCACTTCGAAAAGTTTCGTCAATAATATAAAGTTGATCTTTTCACCTTTTGGCGTCCTTCTATTGCAAGCTAATGTTCGAGAACTTGAGCTTCATTCATTTCCCTTATTAGGATAAATAAGCTTAGCTAAACCTGAAAAATGATTTCCCGACGGCTGTTTTGTCTCTGGTGGTCAATGAACCATCCATTTCAATAAACTATCCATTAATCCGCTATACAGTCAGCTTTTCTTAGAATCTTTGAGGATTTCTGCCAAGTAATCACGAATGAAAACCATAAGTCTTTTTGTGAATACTGAGCTTTTTTAAAATCCTCACTTCCCAGCCAGGAATATACATATGCTCCGTCCAAGAATGCGCCTTTGACCATATACCCCATCTGGTATGGATTCAAAGAGGTGCGAATTTTTCAGCAAATGTAGGGTACCGTATGCTTAGTAATTACCCCAAAAAAGCATAGAGGCCTGTTGCTTGATAAGTGTCCTTTTGCCTCTGTTGAAAAGATTTGGTTGGCCATAATAGTTTTGGCATGAATCTTCAACCAAGTCGCATCTACCTTTTTTCCCCCTTTTTCTTGTTCAAATTCATCCTAATGCCACTACATCCCAAAAAGCACACAAGGCCAATTCTGTTCCGCAGTATTGATTTACAAATAATCCTCGCTTTGGAAACATCTCCACCAGAAAACTAAAATACTCCATGTGGTGATAGTTCTGGGAAAAAATATAGATTTCCAGTCTTTTGCCCAAGCTCATATAGTTGAAGTTGTTTTCTGTGTGAGTGATAAGCCTTGAGATTTGGATTAGCTTACCCCTTTTATTAAAACTCCGGATTCAACCCTATACTATTGCAATAAGAAGATCCAGCGCATTCATCTGAAAGTAAAAGGCCTTTTCCTGATTCAATATATTTCTTCCAGTCTTACATTGGCTACCTGAATTGGTTTAATGTCTTGGGAAATAATCCATCCTAACATCTGTTTCTGCTGCATGGAGAATAGCCATCGTGAGAATGCACCATACACCAGCGCCAACTCAAAAGCTTTTTGATTTTTCCAAGACCCAAATTATCTCGCTACGGGTACTTTTTTATACAAGGTTTGCAAAATTCGCCTCATAAATATTTTGGCCTTATGCGTTAGGGGATACATTGATCTTGTCTATTATTTTGAATTGACCTTCCTGTCTGATCTTAGATTTTACGATTTCGGCGTCAAACTTCTATGGACATAATTATTTTTGGATGAACAAGCCTTAACTTTTTCATTCCCAGCTTCGATGATAGCTTCATCGTTAATCGCGGCAGTATTGCCCGAGAAGGTACATTCAAGCACGTAAGTTGGGAACTACTGGCATTCCCTTTTAACTTTAGAGGTAAGGTCCTTTCCGAAACAACTTTTTTCCTCGAAGTGCGCTAAAATTTTTTTCTTGTATATTCCATCTTTAAAAATCATAGGGATAATTGTTTTTGGTTTTTGCCCCGATGTCAAATAGGGGGTAAGTCGCTCTTCAAAATCAAAGCCTTTCAATTTAGAAAGACTCTTTTCCAGCTGAGTTATTTCAGGATTAAATCAACTTTTAAAACACGGTCTGTTGGGGAGTGCCCGAATGTTGAGTTTAAGCCGTCGGCTGACTTCGTTCTCCACAAAGTTTTCACTATCCTTATACAATGGCAAAATCAAATTTAGCTCCTTTTCATTTCGTGATACTTTTTTTTTTCCTCCTGTATGATATTGATTCCGAAGAATTACTTGGGACCACAAATCCGTAATTGACTTTCATTGGCCACCAAAAGCACTGACTTTTTAACCCGCTTGGGACTTTCTGTAGGCTGTTTAATAACGGAGTAATGAATTCTTGTAGTGAACCACGCCATGAATGAATTGATGGCCGACACCTTGCTTTTTGTAGCGATGTATAGATTAGGAAATAGTAATAAATACTTTGATCTTGATCTTTAAAAATCACTGGTTTTTAACTAAAGGAAAGCAATAACCAAGTTTTGGAGATTTAGCAACGGATGAAATTTCATATCGATTGCTGACTTGAAATATCCCATATCCCGGAGCAGGTTCTTTATCTTGTTCCTGGACTCCTATCTTGATAGATAAACCCTGATTGAAGTCACAAAAACACGTGTGACATGTATAAGTGTGATGAAGCTTAGAAATAAAACTTACTCCAATTTCAGATACTGCTCTGTTACAGCGTTTTGAAAGTACCCGCTTTCACTTGGACCTTTTATCGCCTCGTGCATCAATGACATGGTGATAGAACAAATAATACCAAAGGGATTTTGAATAACTCTTCTTGCTTTCCGGATTCTTGGCATCTTTCAGCCTTGCTAAACGTATGGCATAGCCCTCCTGAGTATGTTTTTCAGATTTGACACTGATTATGGATACCTTCCGTATTGATTCCTGATTCAGTTAATAATTTCCGCTGATTAAATTGAAAGATTCTGATGCGGAAAGTAATTGAGCCATGCCCAAGGCTTGTTTTGGATAGGATTGATCGCGATTTGATTAGCCCAATTCAAGCGACATTTTTTATCATCACTATGCATTACTCCCAGTAGCTCTTTGCCGCCTTCATACCGTAAGCTCAGAAATAATTCACCACTGTTTTAGAGGCATTGTCCCTAATTTCCGATCAAACAAACTCATACCTGTTTGGGAAGCTTTTATTAGCCGTAGTCCAAAGCAAATTCCATTCAAGCATTTAAGTCCATTCCTCTATTCGACTTCTCTAAAGAAATTGTCATAGTGTTTAATTAGAAGCTTATAAAATTTTTAATCAGAATCAAAAATCTTCTGGGTTCCAACAAATTTCCTTTTGAATGCTTTGAATTGCTCTACGATAAGAAGTATCACCATTTTATTCCAGTAAGGTATATCGCAGAAATATAGTCTTCTCTGGTTATTCCAGCGTATAAGGTGTTGAATTGAATTGATTTGAGAAATCATTTCACCGGTTTCGAAATCGCAAATTCAAAGCATCAATCACCACCTCGCTTAATTTATGCGCAGAAAATATCTTCTCTAATTTTCCTGGACGCCGCTTTTTTTGGCGAGTATCCAATTGCTCTGCCTGGAGCCGAAAGTAAAGTTCCAAGACATGTTATCTGTCAGCTCACCCATATTCCTGCATCAGGTCCGATAATTTTAATTAGCTCGGACCATGAATCGTTTTTTTCCCTACCCAGTCCAAGGCCTTTCTTGGAGCTTTCATTTATTTTGAGGATGCGCTGAAGCTTGTTGGAAGCAGTTGAAAAAATAGCGGTGAGATTTTTTCTGTCTCTAATTTCAACTGCCTATATGGACACTTTGGAAAGCATCTTGGATCCATTGGTGTGATTTGATTATACCTTGATTTGCTGAAGGAACCTGCGTAAGAAATTGTCTGATTCTAAATCATCTTTAAATGGACCGAAATAATGAATTGCTTTTTCTTCAACAGAATTTGTAGGCAGACCATTATCATTCACTTTTTTTACATGAAATCTTTTTCCAGTCTTGATCCTTTTCTGGATAGGCTAAAAGAAGTTGCTTTGCGAGTATTATCCCAGCTTGTAATTCTTTAAACTTAAAGGAAAGAAGAGATCAGTCCCCTTTGTAGCGTAAGCTCAATCTAATTTATCAACGGTTAAAAATCGGGCTACAGAACTTTTTATTGAACTGACGAGTAGCTGCAAGCTCTCGAATGTACTTTTTTTACCATATTCCTTTTGACTTGCGATTAAGACCAAACTCCTCTAAAAAAGCATCTTCAATCATCCATCGCAAAGCTCCATATTTGCTTCCTAATAGATCGAGCAAATGGGGAAGTCCAGTATTTTTTTGAATTTATGAGGGGAAAGGGATTTTAAAGTAATAAAAACACTCTCTCATCTGCCCAAACTGTATAAGATTCCTTTTAAGTGTAAAGAAGGCTGCATCGCCAAAAATGCATCGGATTGATTCCAATTCTAATGCTTTTAACTTCATCCTCAAAATCCCCTTTCCCGTCAAATGGAAAGAACCCGAAGTTGGCCGGTTATTTGTGAAATGCATTAGTGACTTTTTTGTTTGAATCAACTGAGGAAATTAGCAATTCTTACTGAAACTTACTCTTAACCCAAGTAAGGTAGGAATATGCGTCTTCCTTGAAGGTTGCTTTACTATATTATTTGCCTTCAAAGTAAGTCGCAGGAGAGTCCCCCGGAAAAAAAAAAAGTTTTTTGGATTGGTGGGAACCCCTGAGTTAAATGGATTTTTGTGAAACCAGTAAAACTTTTCCACTATTTTATGCAAAGTCAAGAGAACCCCATTTTGTGCTTATTTTATGGGTTTACAGTTTTAATACGCTCTCTTACCTGATCCATTCTTAATGAGGATTTGCAATATTTTATTTTTAGTGTCCAACATCAGAATGAGGCTGATCAGGCACTGCTAATTTTCTTATCTTGATTTTCTTCAAGACCAATGGATAGCCCACTTTTTATTACTCTACGCATCTATTTCGCAGTCCCTCCCAATTAGTCGAAATGGATTCTTAGTAGGACTAAATCCCCACTGTGGTAATTTCCCATCCCGGTGGATTTAACTACATGTTTTAAGAAGCTCTGGGGAATTTGTTTTGCATTTTTCTTTTTCAGTCCTGAAAGTAAAAGAATCCAAAACCCCCAATCTTTGTCAAATTCTCTTTTCTATCGAGGTCAAGGCACCAATGACATTTTCCCAAGGGAAGATTTCACATGGCAATCAAAAAGTGAACTTCCTGCAAAGATTTGACTTCGTTCTTCGCCATTGGGGTACTTGTGGCCTAAATCTATCCCAAGGAAAATCCAGATTCATCTAAAAATGTATTGTCAATGGCTTGGCCACCACCCTGAAAACTCCGAGTTTTCTCCAAACATTTAACAAACGAAAATTGGAAAGCACAATGTCTCCCTGCTTAGAACT
>Ga0163217_1050457_pt1 | contig 10194 bp, 3 predicted proteins | sample SynspAceP_FD_185933 | JGI IMG/M metagenome (GOLD analysis project Ga0163217, IMG submission 185933) | Saline lake microbial communities from Ace Lake in Antarctica - Synechococcus sp. Ace-P (PacBio error correction) | ecosystem: Environmental > Aquatic > Non-marine Saline and Alkaline > Saline ...
TGGAAGCTTGTAGATACTACATTCCAACTCCAGATACGTGATACTGCCCGACAACCAAGTCCATCGAATGCCCAGTTGGAGGACGTATTTGCTCACATTACTGGACGTCGAACAGTTTTGCTACAGGTCGTGTTAAAACTTGGGACAAATCAATTGGGTCGGGCTGAAGAAGTTGAAAATTCATCGGAAATCCCACGAAGCAACAACTATCAACCGTGAGACATGGTGTTGAAATGTTCCCGTAAATTGTTATAGATTTTGCTCAAGCAGAGAGATGACATTGGTGGCATCTATTACGAGGAAGTTGCTCGTTGAAGACATCCCTAGCGTGGACCAAGTATTAGCTAACCAGGCTCATCATCTCCTACCACAAAATTTACAGGTCAATGTTTGATATCTTAATCTAAGATATGAGGAGGTGGACGTTCACACTCCATTCTTCTGAAACTACCTTTGCCCACACTTATTTACTTTCCGAGTACAACTGACGTACTGGTGTAGGTTGAGTTGTAGACCAGACAGGTACTGACAATGTGTTATGCCAGGGAGGAGGCAACGCTACAATCCTGTTGACTTGATTGCGCCCTTATCGCTATCGATCGCCCAGGGTATCTAAACTTCACGATCCCAGTGAAAAGGAGCTGAATTCCCGTGAGCTGTTGGCAAACGCAAGGCGTTAGTAAGCTTCTATCGAAATAATTAATTTCAATGTGTGAAAAAAGCACTTAGAATGAGCGTCAAAGACACAGAGAGCCGTAGTTCAGATTGAAAAAAAGATTCGCATCGTTTCGATGCGGTCTTTTATTAAATATTGGTTTTGTACTTCAAGATTGTATAAAAAATCACCAGGATAAAGCAACTACTACGTCATAATTGTATTTTCATGTAATATAACTATAATAAGTATAGTAGCATGAACAAAAAAATAAAATTTAAAAATAAACTGAATTTTTTGGATTTAATATTTATTTAATAAACATGTTATACTTGAAAAGCCATCAGAGATAGGAGTAAATGTTATAATATGACAACAACCTTATAGAATTAGACTGGGCGGTCTTATGCGTTAACAACCTAGGATTTTAATTACATTGTGAGAACTGAGAATTTACGCGTCGCATATATCAACTTGGTGTCTCATATTGGGATTATAAGGAGGAAATGGAGCACTACGTATTTGGCTACGGTAAAGAGCAAGCGTTCAAAAACGAACAAGGTTGAATATTACGAAGCCGTTACCAACGCAACAAACACGGGTGAAGCCAAAAAGCAGAACCGATTTGTTTGTGATTGTTTTTCAGGCACTGACGTGCTCTCAAGCATTACTTATAACCTCGAGGATAATCTGTCAACTGACTTAGAGCGAAGGCTCACTGCCCTCTAACCATATGGTCAAACCGTAATTTGAAGGTAGGAAAAGCTGTAACGAGGCTAAAGATGGCAGGTATTAATCCTTATTCCGTCCAAGATAGAAAATGCTGAACGGATGCACGCAGTTGTAGAGAGCTTATATGTTGCTGTGATTCCAACAGCATTATATCTTTATCGATAGCAGGTAAAAAAAAGATTCTCTAAAAGCAATGACAGCGTACATTCCTCCCGTATGGTACTGGAATTCAATTGTATCTTGAGTGCCCTATTTATGTTGAAATTTGTATATGAGACAATGTGTGGATGTGAAAACCTACTTCAAATTCATTTTGTTTTCAATTTTTTGTATGCCGGGAGCAACCTTAATTTTTTAGAGAAAAATGGCTTTATGCCAATACAAAATTTTTGGTTTCCTGATTAATTGATCGACAAGGCCGCAGCGAACTTGGCACAGGAATCCTCTAAACTCAGGTGGACATTATAATGGGTGGGTTGCAAGATTTGACACCCCAGGTAATGCGAGCGCAACAAAGCAACTTTGGTGCACTGCAAATTAATCTGTGATCCCTATGCTTCCTATACATCCACTAAAATAGAAGCAAGTAGGAGCAGCTACTTTTTTGGCGGAATCTACAAAAGGATAGAGTGCACCATTTTGTCACCTAACCTCACATTTCACACCATCCCGAATTTTACCAGGTAGTACATAAATATTCACTTCTGCCTATAGGATTACTTGGCTAAAGAACGGTTAGGTTTAGAAGTCGAAGGTTTAGGAAGACACGAGCGCTATGCGTGCTTTGCATGTGGGGCGTAATTAGAGCGCGTAGTTTGTTGTCAAAAGACCAAGCGACTGTGGGCTGAGCTTCGCTGGTGAGCCTAAGACGAAGACGGTTAAGTGGTCACTCGACAACCCCTCTATGTCGCGCGCACATAAGTCAGCATATTACAGAGGATGGAGCTACGTTCGATTACCTACATACTCAAAAGTGAATAGAGCGAAAGATAAGCTGGACCATTACAGCAAAAAAGATAAACTTCAAAAAACAAAATAATTGTAAAATACAAGAATTGACAGGTATCGGCAATGATGGTGCAAATAACAGCACAAAAAGTGCGAGTCATAAAAAAGTGATTATAAATAAATAGAATTATTATACCATTAGGAAAATAGTAAATTATTAGGATTTGTGTGTACGAGTAGTATTGCATGTACGAGCACAATCTTATATAGCAAGAGCTAGTTACGATAGGACGGAGCGTTGTGGCTATAAAACTTATCGTAACTTTTTCATATTAAAAGAAAACTGTTCCTCTCTCCTTCTTAGTAGAGGTAGTCAATAAGAATTTACCCCGCTTCTAGATGAAAAAGATTGGATTTATTGAGTATACAGATCTAGCAACATAAAAAGAAATTATATTAATAAAAAATTAAATGCAAGATCAACTACCAAAGTCTTGAAAAATTAAAGCAAGACGACATTCTGTTAGTAGATTCGTGTATACTAGGGTGCAGATTTCACACTCGAGAAAATTCGTCCAGCACATGGGATAATATTGGACAAGGAAATTCCATATGGACTATATGAAAACGGCCATGATGAGAAGGTTTGCGGAAAAGACACACTGGCGGGGCGTGGTGGAGACCTTGCTGTGGGGACCACGTTCTAAAACTACACTATGTGTTAGAAGCGAGCGTAACCTTGAGTCCGTTGCGTAGTGGGGACCTCAAGCGAAATCAAAAAACTTTTTCGTGAGCAAAGTCCTAATTTCTGAGAGAGAGGCAACGAGGCAGCGTGAGCAACAAGTGGTCAAACCTAGCATATCACAATATTCGTAATCCGTTTAAAGAGCGAAAGTAGGAAACATTTTTTTTCGTACAATTTAGACATCCAAATTTACCATGGCGGAGAACAGCAGTTGTTAACGAACAAACAGCAAAAAAGAACTGGTGGCTCGCTCGCGTCGGACCTGGCCCAAATTCCGTTACCGACAGACAAGAAGTCTTTACCAAAACACGGTAAAGTGTAATGTCGACTTTGCGGATCATCTGGATAGTCATCAAAGTTAAAGATTACTCGAGAGTCGATCAATTTTGAAATGCTTATCACCATAAACGAGTGTGTAAGCTTAGGCATATCAAATCATCCCAACAACCTAAACTGTTGATGGTTATCGCGATTTAAAAACATAACTTGAATCTAAATTCTATATACATGGGGAGGCTGGTGGAGATATTCTGATATCTCTTAAAACTTGTTATTAGAAATATTATTAAAAGTATGGCACGATGGTACTCATATACCAAAGGGAATCTTACGGACACAAAATACGTAGGGATGGATCGACATGCTAAGTGTATTCTACATAAGGGAGATCAGGCGATTAAATTGAATCCCTGTGTAAAGTTACCAAAAAACAAGAAGCAAAGCACTTCAATCCGACCAAACGTTGTTTTAACAACAAAGATTAAACAGAATGGAAAATGAAATTGGAAGTAAGCGAAGCAGCTCATTCTAGTAGCGGATTTATACCCAAGAGCCTTGACAAACAACAACCAGAGAATAATTCATCAAAACAACAAAAGCCTTAGAACAAATAGGACATATGTAGGCCACATTAAGGAAAGTCAAATACTTGTCTTCGAACCTACAATGCGCTTAACATAATACTCGTGAATTCGGGACGATGTCGCGAGACTCTGAGGTGAATAGATCGAAGGTGAGTAAAAGATAATTCCGTCTGTTGATCCTAAAGTTTTTCAAAGTACTGGAACCATCTGTTAAACGTCTACTTGAGGGACAACAAAAGGTAAAGATTCCAAGGGTTATTCAAACGTCACGGACACACTTGTCCCGTGGACCCAATGTGCTCAACTCGGATACAACGTCACCCACCCAGAGATCGTCTCTGGTATCAATATGGAGGTGACGACATTAAAAACCGCAGAGAGGCGCGTTCATAAAGCAAACAAATATTACCTTGCTGGCGCGATGGGTGGATATTAACCGCATAATCCAAAAAGTTGCGATAGTCTGTATACGTGTAGAACCGCAGAAAATAATGTTATCCTATTAATAGGTTAATGTTTACCCTAGATACTAAAAATCCTTATCTCCAAATTAAATCTGCTTTTGAAAAGTAAGCTAAAAAAGTTAACTAAAGAGAGGAGAACAAAGGCAAATGCCAAAATTAGCATTAGTACAAACAAGATGAGAAACTGTTCGGCAAACAGGTGAAGTTCATCTGTGATACATCGACCTATCTTCGTCTGAATCAGAACTGAAAAACGTGTGGTTTGATGCAATCATCATGCAAATCTGTGTGCTTTCATTACGCACAATGGACTCATGCAGTTTAAGAAACTCGGGTAGCGCGTTGTTCCCGTGGATGATCGTTAAACACCATGGAGCGAGTCAACAAGGAACTGCGGTCGTGCCCAGTCGTGGAGCAACACTAGATCTCCAGTCTGCGTGGGTGCTGGAACATTGTTCAGGACCACTTCCATCTTTCAATGGACAGCTACAGAGACTCCTGAAATACAAGTTCGTCCGTCTAGCTTATTAAAATCTGTTGCTTCTACTATAGATAATTGGATACCAAGAATTTGAATCTGTGTTGTTGACGCATTGATCTTTGGCATGCAAGGCCAAAACTAAAAGAGTTGTGACTACACTAGTGTTAAAAAAATCTAAACGTTGAAACAAACAGTATTAGTAGTTGTTGAAGCCGGTAATGATTTCACAATGTTATCAGCACATAATTTCCAGGTGGTTACCAGTAGTATTCCAACTGATCAACAATTATATGTACGTGATGTTTGTGCATAGACAAAAAATGATTTTGACAAAACTGCTGCAATACTAGTGTAAGGAGGTTTTTCTAATGATGCGACTGCAGCAAGACGTAATCGAGCGCACCAGTTCACTGAAGCTTCAATGGGTAGCCCATGGAGAGCAATATATTTACTTTTGAACCAGATTCGCAAGCTATGTTTAAAATAGATAAAAAAAGCAGGTGAGGAAATAAATTATTTACCGAGAAGATAAAGTTAAAATAATGTATGACATCCTGAACGTAAGTGGGATTTAAAGGTATGGGTAAAACTTCTGTATACACCCAAAAGAATAACAGTCGTAAAGCAATTGTTAAACATTAACAATGATTCTAAAAGAAATGCACAATTTTTCGAAGCGTAATTAAGCTTTGGATTAATATTAACCAGGAGGGAAACCGTGGCGAATTGAAAGTAATAATATAACATTTAGAGTACTAAGAAACGAGGTAAGCGACTCGTCGAGTAATATAAAACTGGGTTCAGATTTCGCTGAGGATCACTTCATAACACAGATTGACAAAAGATCTGTTGTTTCGGAGGTGAATGAAAATAGACAATGGGCGGGTCTGGAACAACGAATGGTTAAACCATTACTTAGGTGATCCGACATTTCACAGTGCGCGTTCGATGAATGCGAGGCGGCAGTAATAAATCGCGAGTTACTGAGTGTGATCAGGTAGCGTGCCTAATAGACGTAGAAGCATAGATGAGTTGTTATGTTGGATATCGCTCTTATAACGAGTACAATCGATACGATCCAAACGTGTTTCTCAACCTGCGAGTGCATACCAGATGGATTAAACGTTATCAATAAGCAAAAAAGGAATTGAGTTGGACAACATTTTATTCTGGTGAAGAAGCAGACTCAAGATGAGTGTAAATGCTAGCCTATTAGCAAACATCACCAGTTGGTAACTTTATTACTTAACATCGAGATTAAAAGTGAAAGGTTACGACATAAGTACGTTAGTCTGGAACTATGCACACGTAGTTAGGACAAGAGAAGGCAAATACGTTTTAGTTCGCTAACTCAGGCGCAAGTTCGCATGAACTATTCACTTGTACGTGCAATATTGGTTCCAGATGGTAATGATCAACATGAATTAGATACATTGAGCGCTAAAAAGCTGGACGTTTCCGTTGGTTAGCAAACGCTCACTGTACGTGGGTAGTAATGAAACCCTGAACGATCACCCTCAAGGTGGTGGTGGCAAGGATAAAGCTACAATTGGACATCCGTCCCATTAAACTCCATGGGCAAACCTGCTCTTGGATTTAAACACCGTAATAAAAGCTCATCAATCCAATTTTGACTTCGTAGACGTAATAAAAAAATATATTTGATGTATCTAGCTTTAAGCTCTGACATTTACACTAGTGGAAGGAGGTCACACATAGGTGATCGTACTTAATAAAGGCCTGTTTGTAGATGTCAATTGATGAAAAAAAGGACGCATGGCACTATAATCAGAATAGAATATCAGTTGGTAAAAACATTGGTCTCGTCGTTAACAATTTTTGCCCCAGTGTCCTCTAGATACACGTATTTGCGTGAGTCCTATTGAGTGGAGAGAAGCAACACGTTCCTGTATATGTAACGCAGAACATGGTCGTGCCACAATTAGGAGAATTCGCACCAAGGAAGATACATACGCGGTCACTGCTGTTGGATATAAAAGAACTAGACATCTAATACTACTGAGGGAGGATATACTCATATGCAAAACAAAATTACAGCAGATAGCGCAACAGCAATACTGTTCGTCATTGCACCTAGTAAGTTCCGTTTGATTATCGATCTTATTAGGTGAACAGTGTTCGGAGAAGCAATTTCATTTTGCAATTCACTCCACGCGGAGCATCACAGTAGTTTGAAAAGTCTTATGTCAGCCTATAGTAAATGCAGAACACACTACGATTTAGATATAGAAAACACTTGGTAGTTAGACGAGAAGCTATCGTTAACGAGAGCGCAAATCAATGAGAGACGTGTTCCACGTCCTCGTCCAAGGTCACACCGAGCCCTATATCTTGAAACACGACACAGAGCCATATTACAGTAGTGAAAGAGAAATAAGTGAGGGGTAATCTGTGGTGTTCAAAATAAATAATCCAACGGGCCTACGTATCAGGCATAATCGTATTGGGATGTCTAATGGGTATGCAAAAAGAATATGCAACTATTTAATGGCAAATCTACGTAATCTCAGTGATATACTTTGCTAGACCACTTAGCGAGCTTCATTTCAAATTGTGCGAATACGAACGTGCCTGCTATCGATTGTAATGTTCCTCATACTGCTAAGTCCAGGCATGGTTTATCGTAAGGTGGGTTCTGAAGTTTGATTCTCTACGCAAAAACTATTGAAGAACTACCAGGCCTCACGTGTCCGATCATATTGGAGTGGAAATTAAAACCCTGATCACCTGTCTTAAATTATGTAGCCTGAGAAGGCATGCAGTCAACTAGAAGCCGAGTTGACTCAGTAGTGCTCAAAAATCAAAGCAATTCAACGTACATGCGTTAGGCGCTAAAGGAAATCAAAATTCAATGGTTTCAGGCTCGTTTTATGGTGCAGTATTATCCGTACGTAGGAAACTCAACGCCTGAGGATCAGTTCCATTATCACACATTGCGTCGATATCAGAAGATACGCAATGGAGAAGGATATCATTATTTATGGTAATTTAGGCCATTAAAAAGTCTGGAATGTTACCGTGGACGATTCTTCCACAAAAGAACGTTGGAGAAGGAGGAGAGAATTAATAGCGTGAGCGTACTAAATCGCGTGAATTCGTTCGAGTAGAATTTAGAGAATGCACATGCGCGACGAAAGGTGGAAAGAAGTAACTTTTGAGATAAAGATGTCCAGATAATAAGTGCTCCAAGGTATTATTTTCGCCTTTGTTAACGGCTCCTAATTGGCTTGTTAACACTTATTTAACAATGCGTGGTAAAAGGTCGTTTACAGAACGGCCAGTGAAAGCCCAGCAAAATAAAAGAATTATTTTCGCTGGTTTGGTAAATTAAAGTGGTATTTCATTGCGGGCTCTATCACCTTAACTAATTTAGTAGACCAATTAGTGGGCACTAACGGTACCCCAAATGGTCATTGTTAGCGTGGTGGGAGTTGCTAGCCTTAAGTTTGGCTTAATTAATATTAGCCAAAGTTCTTCTTACCGTTTATACAAATTTCAGTAGTACGACCACTAACAGAGTTATTGGAAAAAACGTTATCAAACAACACAAACGCGCAGTAATTTGGGTGTTGTTTTTCTTTAAGCAGTGCTTGGGTATTGTCCTGCGGTTTATTTTTCTGCTCTTTGTTTATTGCAGACTATGTTCAACGGGTCGATATCATTGATGTATATTGGCAACCCGCATTTGCCGTGCTTGGCGCAATGTTGCTATTTTTTGGTGGATACGCGCAGTTGTGATCAGACACCTACTCGGGTGTTGTTGCTTTGTGACCATGCATTGTGGTCGGTGTTTTTTAGCTGCTAAATGCGATTCGATTAATGTTTCTCCTCTCTCTGCTATCCCCAGCAGATATGAATGACCTGATTGGCGATAATGAACTCGCCCATTCCCTTGGCCCACCTTGTTTGACCGGTATGATAATTTATTCAAATGTTTTATTGGTACTAATCGGTTATTACATCCAGCGTGCTATAATGGCTGCGCCAAACTTAAGAAGAAGCGCAAGAAAGGGGGTGTATGCCGCAGTAGGCATTCGTTCCTGTTAATTGTAACCTGCTATCGTGGCTTATTCGCTGGCGATGTATCCTTTCAACTTTATGGTGATATTGGTGATGCGCTTAGGGCGCATAGTGGGCGACTTACTACCCTCTTGTTGTCTGTATTTTTGCTGCCGCGATGGCTGCAGCTTGTGCTTCTACCTTTTAACAGTAACCTAATCAGCCACGACATTGTACGTCTGTGATATTCATGACCCTAATGTGGGACATACTTTCAAAATGTACCCAAGTTAGGCTTGATCACCGCAGCATAACCGTTATATCGTTTTTGTGGTACCCTGTTTGCCCAAGCGGACAGCAATTATTAATTTGTTGCAGCAACTGATCGGCGGCCTACTACATTTCAATATCGCCCAATAACATCAAATGACACCACACCAACCATTTTTATAGTCCGGTTTAGCGTTGTAAACGTACACAGCCAATGCGGTATCTTTACCACGATACGTTATTTCCATTCCCTGGTGTTGTTTATTAATATGCTTCTTTAGTCCTTCGACTTCTCACCTAATTGTCACGCTCCATTTGGTCTGCATTACATCCACCTGATGTTTTGTGACTTTAGTGTCGTGGTGTATCGATGGCACTGTTAGTCAATAAAGTGGTTTAAGCAAAGCGCAAGAATTTGCTTGGGGCAGTGATGAATGGCCTGAGCAGTAACACAATTTAAACGTTTAATTTCGGAATCGCCATGAGTCATTTGATGAAAAAGTAATATTACAAATTGCCCCAAGGCACTTATGATGTTTGATTGTCGGTGGTGGCATTAAGGCGCTGTGTCAGCTCTGCTGCATCTGGCAGCTAAGGGAAGTTAAAGCGCGCTGATTGACAAAGGCGACTTTGCCGCCCTTTTAACCAGTTCTAACTCATCGAATTTAGCCTGGGCTGGATATTAAATATTTAGAAAGCTATGAATAGGTTTGGTCAACAAGTTGTTGTCCTTAGTCGTAACATTTAAGGCGCAGTTATCCGTCACAGTGAGGAAATTCGCTTTTGACCAGTATTCAAAAAGGTTTTCGTTTTCCTCGACTGTTTTGTTACATGGGTACCTACTTTATTTTGGATGATGGGGGCGTTTTTTTACGCGAAAATGGGCCGAGTTGATTCTTTCGGGGCGGCAAATAATCCATGGAAAATGTCATCAATTACTCAAAACGTAATAGGGAAGGTTTTGAATATCAGCGCCTAATTTGTATGATAATGATGCCGCGTTTTGTGTTTAATTT
>Ga0163217_1066292_pt1 | contig 10194 bp, 12 predicted proteins | sample SynspAceP_FD_185933 | JGI IMG/M metagenome (GOLD analysis project Ga0163217, IMG submission 185933) | Saline lake microbial communities from Ace Lake in Antarctica - Synechococcus sp. Ace-P (PacBio error correction) | ecosystem: Environmental > Aquatic > Non-marine Saline and Alkaline > Saline ...
GAGAGAAGATGGTGCCTGCGCCCGCTCGACATTGGTTGCGGTTCTTATGAGCTGCAAGAAACTCAATTCCCAACCCCCCGGGAAAAAAAACTGGGCCCCCGAGGTTGGGGCCCCCCCCCCCCCCCCTCGTTTTCCTCCCGCGGCAGAAGATCCCCGCCTCCCACTTCCTCCCTGCACAATGTTTTTTCCCCGCGAAAGCCAGGATTGGCTGGTTTGGTAAAGCAAAAGGCAAAGGGAGGTGGGGGTTTTTAGGAACCGGGCAACGCCCCCCTTGCTCTACCTTGAAGTTTCAAGCGGCTTGGTCCTCAAGCGGGTGACCCCGCTTCTCCTGGTGGGGCTTCCCCCCTCGTCCGCACCCCCCAGGCAGTCCCCGGGCTTTTGTGGCGAAGGGGAACACGTTGCTGGCGCCCAGGCGATGAGGCACCAAAACCACCACGGCCCCTTGGGATCAGCGACCTGAAGCAAGTTTCTGTCCCCCCCTCAGCCCAGCTTCCTGGCGATGAAAGGGGTTGGCCAAGGAGATCCCAAATCTTCATTCCAGACCTACGACCCCTCCGAAGAAGACGAGCTGCGCCAGATCGTGGAAAAGGTCTTGCTCCCAGGGCTCAAAGCAGAAGGACGCGTGTTGATTTCCATCTGGACCTGTTGGAGCTGGTGATCCAGATCCTTTGAGGAAGAAGGGATTTCCTCGGAAGGACCTTCTTCGGGACGGAGACCACTTTATTCGAAAGTGACGTATTGAAAAACACTGGCAGAAGCACCTCGGATCCCACAAAGGCCTTGTAACGAAACTGATGGAGGTGAAATCGGTGCGAATCCACCAACTTCACCCTGATCACGGGATCAGGGCGGAATCTATCCCCTTCCTGCGCACCCAACACACATCATCGAGGCCTGCAACAACCCGGAGATGGTGAGGCACCCTGTGGGTGAATCTCCCTTCCCGGTGAGTATTCACAGGATGCTGACGGTGGTTCCTACCGCGACTGTTTGGCCACTACGCCAAACATGAGCAAGATCTGAGAACCCCCACTAACGCGCCACCAATCTCGCTACTTTCGACACCCCGATCTCCATGACTGCGCCCACAATCCCGCGAGCTCTCCGCCAAGGCCGGTTGACCGTCCGATCGAGGGGTGGATCAAGGCGACGACGAGCGGCAACCTCAAGGTGGAGCTCGATGAGTATGTGATCACCCGGATGTGCTTCAAGGGTCTGGGATCCTTCGTGGACTGCTACTCGACAACCCCACGGCCAATGGGTATGGATTTCTGGTTTTCTTCCGGCCTGCGGCAAATCGCACCCTGCTGAAGATCCTCTCGCTGCTGCTTGACAGCGAGCGGCCGCGTTGGCAGAGAAACGAGCGGCCGGCTGACATCCCTGCTGCGCCGAAGGTGGAAGACGAAATCATCCAGGCCAACCTGCGCAAGGCGATCACCACGCCGGCGCGCAGCGTGCCTGTTCAACATCGATCAAAGTACACGGCATTGGCCGGCGAGCACAAGCGGCCCCGATCCTGGAAGTGTTCATGAAGGTGCTGAACGAACTGCAGGGTATACGGCGACCAGGGCTTAATATCGCTCGCTTCGAGCACGAAACTCGACAAGCGCGGTGCGTTCGGTGATTTAAGAAAACCTATCTTCGCCTTCATGGCCGCAACTGGGAGAACGACCGCGAGGCTGTTGCCACCGGTCACCAAGAGTTTCTTTTGCTCGGCCTACGCCGAGCAGTTCTGCCACGCAGCTCCGAGGAGGCAATGCAAGGTTGATGGGTGAGGCCAAGGCCGAGTAACCGCCCTCTCGATCGAAGGCTTTGCTAACCGCGTCAGGAGTACTCGACCAGCCAGCTTCCCGGCTGCGGCTCAACTTCTTTGTGGAACGAGGCGGGCCAGTTTCATCGGTCAGGACGCAGCCGCCTGCTCAACTGCAGACCGTGGTGGAAAGCCTGGCGACAGCACCAGAACGGCCCGTGCCTCCGTATTCGTGAACGCTCCCAAGCCGACCTGGAGGGAATCCTGGGCGAGGAGAAGGTGCGCCAGGCCGATGATCTCAGCAAGATCCAGGGCCGCTTCCGCACCAAGCTCACCCTGGCCAGCGCCGATGTACAGGAAGGTGATCCAGCGCGGCTGTCTGGAAAAGGATCCGGTGGAAGCCCAGATGAGCTGATCCAGATTCTTGGGGCGGAGAAGGACAACCTCCAGAAAACCTGTTCCGCTTCGGCGACAACTCCCTGCAGCTCAAGGGCTGGGCCCGATTGCCAGGCCTTCTGGCCTCTAACCCCTTCCACCCGTCATCAAGCTGAACCTGTTCCAGCAGGCGCTGCAGAGCCTACGCGGTCCACAACGTGTTCGGCGGCCGCAACATGGCGGTGGGTGGAAGCTCGATGGCTCTCGGTGTTCGCAGGAGGTTGGCCAAGGCGATCATGGATCTCGATCGGCCCAACTCGCCAGCCTTCGATCAGCTTTACGACGGCATCGCGATGGTGATCCGTGGAGACAGCAGCAGACGATGGTGCTGGCGGAACGCCAAGGTGGCGCCCGTTTGAACTGCGCATACCTCAAGGCCCTGTTCTTGCTCACGTGGGTGTCCCCCCGTTTAGGGCCTCACCTCGCAACTTGGCGATCTGTTTTGAATCGATCAGCCCGATCTCGACATCCGCGCCCATGAGCAGCAGGTGAAAGAAGGCCCTGCTCGCAATCTGGAAGTGCAGAGCTACCTGCAACGCAGCGGTGAAGCTCTACGAGTTCCCTCAACGCGAGCAAGGGAAAAGGATGTGGGAGCAGGAGATCAAGACCACCACCGTGGAAGACCTCCAAGTGGATGGGAGCGCTGCCAGGCCACGCTCTTGCCAAACGACGTGCTGCGCACCAACAAGATCCGCTCGAGGACAACAACCAGGATTATTTCCTACGCCCAGAAATCGATGATGCTTCTGGTGAAGGGAAAGCCTGATGATGTAGCGGTGAACGTGATCACCCCGGAGCACGCCCACCTTCGGCAATGAGGCGATCCTTGTGGGCCGGCAGAACAAAATGGTCGAGCTGATCTGATGTGATCCTGCCCGGCCCAGGGCGGCCCTCACCGATCTGATGCCGCACCTACCTGAAAACCGGATAAATAACATCAAGCCAGACTTCCGGCGGTGGAACCAAGACGAAGCGCTTCAGGGAATGCCTGGCCCAGCGGGGGCGGCAGAACAGCACCCGCCGCAAGTGAGATCACCCGTCTGGCTGGTTGAGGGATTTGCGCCGAGCCCGCTGGTGGTGAACGGCAGGCGGCTGGAGTGGGTGAGGGCGATCCCCAGAACTTTTTTCCAGGCCTATCAGGAGCTGATCCGCGGTCGGCCTTCCCCCAAGCTGCTGAATGGTGAAGCAGATCTACAACGAAGGCACCTTGATGAAAGGTGGTGCAGGAGCAGGACGACCCTGCTTGCTGGCACAGCGTGCTGCGCAGCTCTCGAAGCGGAGCAGGAAGGTGTACCCGAGGTGGTGCGTCGGCCAGAACAAGGAAGGGGGCGCAACCTCCGCCGCCGATTGATCGAGGTGTTCGAGGCCCGGCCGCTAAACGGCTTGGGAGCCCCTGGGCCACGCTCACCTTCCTGGGCCGCTTTGTTCGCCTGGGCAAGGTGGAGCTACGCGAGAAGGAGATCCTGAGCCCCAACGAAGTGATCGATGCGCTCACCAACAGCCGTCGCCAGGGGCTGGTGCTTGGTTGCGCAAAGCAGGAGGCCAGACGATCCTGCGGCGATCAACAACGCTCAAGCGTTTCCACCAAGCACTTCTTCGGGGTGGCGAAGCAGCGGCACTTGATTCCGCACCAACCGCCACAGCAATGCGTGAGGCGCTGGCGCCGTGAGGCCGCCGGAAGCTCGACGCGAATGCGCCAGCCAAGCAGGAGGCCTATACCGTTCCGGTGGCCGGCTGTCGCGCCGATCGCCGCAGGGTGCGGGAAGCTAAGCGGCAAAGACGACCCCTACCTGCTCAACCAGCAAGGCCCAGTTCACCGCCGAGCTGCTCGCCAGCTGGAAGACGACGCTCACGCCGGATCAAGGCGTTCCTGAACGGCGAGCAGAGAACGGTGTACGAAGAAGTGCGGTACCGTTCCTGGCCGGCACGGCGACGACCGATGGAAGCCCTTCCCGCCTGAGCCGGTGGCGGTGTTGGGGGCCGGGTGATGGACAGCCCGGCGCCTTATGCACGGCCGCTGCTGCCGGGAAGGCCATGGATGCTGTGGCGACGCGGAAGCCGCTTGAAGATCGGCTGCAGCTGAACGCCGCTCAGAGGCCCTGCCCGATCGCTGAGCAGGAGACCAAAGCTCAGGGCCGGTGCTGATTTTCCAGACCTGGGCACCGGAGCAACAGGAGCAGGGTGCTCGCGCAGCACCGATCGGGTGAAGCAGGACGCTGTGAAGGCGGAGCAGCCCGCTCGGGTGCCAGCTGCGGCTCGATCGTTTCCCAAGAAGGCGGATGTGCCGGCCGTTGCCTGCAACGGGGTGGCGGCCATGGCCGCCGCCGGCCGATGCCCCCGGTGGCCGCTGAAATCAAGGTGGTGCCTGCATCGAGCTTTGCGGCCGAACTTCCCCCTGGGCCAGCTCACACCGCGAGGAGCTGGGGCAGTGGCTTGGAGGCCTTGCGCACCAGCGGCCCAAACCGAGCTGGATCAGGGGGACCGGATCCAGCCCCTGTAAGAGGCCAAGAACGCGCGGCAACCACTGGAATCTGACCCTAACTTAAAAACCTTTTTATGTAAACCCATGCCCTCCCCAGCGCTCTCACAGAAACCAGACCGCAACGCGCGCGCCCAAGCCAAGCGGAGAGGTTTGTGCTTTCGGCAGGATATGGGCGCTTCGGCAGTGCAGCCAACAGATCAGCCGGGCACTCCACAGCTGGATTGCCGAGGGCAGGCTCGTAACGCATCGTCACGGGGGGTGTACGCCAAAGCGGCGCCGGGGGCGCCTCTCCGGCATCCCGATGGCCAGGGCAACCGCTGGGGGCTCTGGCGGTCGGTGCCGCACAGCCGGCGTTACAACGACGCCTCACCACCCAGGTTGTCCTGGCGCAACCACTCGACAAGACGGCAAACGGCGCATCAGCCGCCGGGCTGCAATCGGCAACGGGTGTGAACTATGAAAACGGTCTCACCCGCCCAGCCTGGCGACGCAGCAGAACGCAGCGCAGAAACCAATCAAGCGGCTCAAACAAGCGGTGCAAGGCTGTAGCTCAGAGGGCTACAGTTGCTGATGAGGGTCGTCAGTCGGAGGTCTACAGCGTGGGATCGACGGCCTCAGGGATCAAGCCGCAGGGCTCGAGTGTTGATGCGAGTGATCGCTTGATCCATGGCAACCCCGGCGACTATCGCAAATCTCACGGAGGGAGTGTTCCTGAACTGGAAAATCGATGTGGACCCGGCTACCCGGGTGTATTACGCCCGAAGAGGCGATCACACTGCTTCTGCCTTGTTGGGCCGGGGCAGTAAGCGACGCCAGGCCAAAAGACCATCGCCAAGGCTCTTGATTTAACGTGATTTGAGGATCACTCGTTGATGAACCAAGCCCAAACCTTGCTAATCCATCGGCCAACCAGGTTCACGCCCCTAATGGAACGTGGCCGAGCAATCTCAGAACGCCAGAATTGAGATGGCGGCCTATCTGGATGCCCTGGCTTTGAAGGAAGCACCGGATGATGTGGCCCGGTCTTGCACGGGCCCCTTGGGGGACATTGCCCGAGCCAAGGGGATGACACAGGTGGCGAAAGACACGGGCCTCAGCCGGGAGAGCCTTTTATCGGGCGCTCAGCGCCGATGGCAATCCAAGCTCGCCACCGTGCTGAGGTGACGCAAGGCTCTGGGCTTGCGGCTTTCATGCCCATGCCGTTGCTTGTGAGGGTTGATCAGATCCATGCCCATCACCACCGCCAGCCTGCAAAAACCTTCGCTCTCGGCGATGGCGGCGGCAGCTGATCGAGGCGGTGGGCCGCAAGGCTCGATCGGTTGCTCACCAGCACCACCCCCGACACGCCTCACGCACCTAACCGCCACGCAAATTGCTTGAGCTGCGGCAGCAGGAGCAGATCAGCCGGCAGGAGCTCTGGAGCGGGTGGCCTAACCAGCTGGTTCAAACCCGCTTGGCGGCGCTGCGTTATCTGCGATGGCCAGGGGCTGGCATCCGTTCGGCGCCAAGGTGCTGAATGCCGGCCACGGATGCCGACACCAGCCGGAGCCTGCTGAAACTGATGCGCAACGGCCAGCTGCCGGCGGGAAGCTGCAGCGCCAGCAGCCAGGAAGCACGGCTGAACCAGCTGCTCGATGGCCAGATCCCCACGGCCACCCTCCGGCGCCGACCCCCAGGGGGAGGTGTACCGGGAGCTGGTGCTGGCGGTGTGCGGCTTCTATCACCCAACTGCTTGCCAAACCTGTTTTTCGAGGGGCTCGATGACGCCACCGAGCTGCTGCTGCCCGATGTACGCCTTGCCACACGATGGCTCATCACGGCGGGCTTCCGCCGCTCGATCCATGATGCCGACTGCGACGACGTGGAGAATATTGGGCTGGCTGTTCAGTTGCTTATATCGCCGAGAAAAAAAAAGAGGTGATGGCGCCGCAAGAAGGCGGTGCCTACAGAAGACATCCCCGCCGTCATCCCAGCCTGTTTCACCCCGCACTGGATCCGTGCGTACTGGCTGGAGAACTCTCTGGGGCGGCTGTGGTTGCTGAACCGTCCAGCCTCGAAGCTGCGGCGAGTCACATGCCCTACTACATCGAGGGCCGAACCGAGGACCGACTTCCTCAAAATCACCAAAGCCCGAGGAAATCCGCCTGCTCGATCCCGCGTCGGCACGGGCAACATGCCTGCACACTACGCCTGCGACCTGCTCAGTCTCAATCTACCGGAGGAGGGCCTTAACGCCCCCAGCGAGATTCCGGCCCTGATCCTGCGGCAACAACCCTCTACGGGCCTAGAGATCTGCCCCCGTGCCGCCCATGCTCGCCGAGCCTGGCGCTTGTGTTCAAGGCGCCGGGAATCGTCCCGCCGCTTCTTCCAGAGCCGAGCAGCGGTACGTGCCGCAGATCATCGGCTGCAGAACGTGCAGTTTGAAGGGGACGAAGCTGATGACTACATCGAGGCCAGTCCTGGGTCCTCGGAGAACTGTTGACAAAACTGTTCTCAAGTGCTCCGGAAATTTGAAGAGGCCGAAAACTTTCGGCCTCGCTGATTCAAGCCTTGAATGGATGAACGAAGCCTGGCCTTTGTTGCGCGATGCATCGAAGCAAAGGACCTCGGCGGCCAGCTCTTCCTGCGCGAGACGCACCTCAAAGTCCTGCGCGTGCTCGCACAGCCGAAGGCGCTCACCCAGGCGGGTATCACGTTCGTCGTGGCGCAATCCGCCGTATATGGGTTCGAAAGGGATGAAATTCCAGCGTGAAACGTTTTCTGAGACGCAGTTGAAGACTTACATCTGATCTTTTCGCCCGCATTCCATAGTTCGCTGTCCCTATCACTAGTGTTTCCTGCGGTTTCCTGGTTTCATGTCGCCATTTCGTTGGATGTTCATCTGCGTCCTATGGGGGCCTTCGGCAAGAGACTAATTTCTCAAGCAACCATTACGACGCTAGTGCCAACTGAATACTCTGGATTCGAGGGGCGACTGTTCCGATCTGCACATTTGGCTTCTTCAGAACAGCACAATGCAAAAATTATCGGGCCGGATATATCCGTTTGTCAGATTTTCGTGGAAGTGAAAAGCAAGGGCCTAAAGTGTGCTTTCTCACGCAGGTCATTCAGCGATGCAGCAGCCGCTGAGGCTTGGCTGAGGGTGAGGCACCGAGAGCCATGTGGCACCCTGCTGCCGTTATAAGATCCCAGATAGGGGTAGCCAGCGTGCGTTCATGCGATGTTGGTAGGTCGATCACATAGGCCCATTCGACAAGATGGTTTTGATGAACCTTCGGCCTTGCGTTGGTTCCTGCGGGGTTGTAGGGCTTGTGCGGATGGGTTTCAGATCCAGAGCCCGACAGGCTTTCGCTAGTCATCCGAGCGGATAAGGAGGGGCCGTTGTCCGAGAGGATCCGGCCGACAGTGGATTCCCCTGTTTAGAAAACATCCGACGGCCACGGGCCAGGAAGCCAACGTGTCCGCCTTCTGCCTCGTCTGCGAGCACCTCGACGTAAGCCGAGGCGGTGGCGTCGTCGATCGCGACATGTACCTTCTCGTAGGCCGGCAAACCTCGGGAGGAGCCTTGACGTACGGTCGGCCGGTGATTCGGTGGCCGACCCGCTCAAACCTGGCCCAAAGCTGTTTGATGTCGACATGGGATCATGGTCCCCGGGGCGCTCCACTGGTAGCGACGAACAAGAACGGTTTGGGGTCAAGGTTCTTCAGGCGTCCAGGGCCAGGCCCTTCATGGCCCGACCAACGGTGGAGGGGGCGCACAAGAGGAGCCTGCGATGCGGCGGAGCGTGCAGCGCTGGTGCCGCAGGTCTACAGCCTGCTGGAGTTGCTGCGGATCGAGCCGTCCGCGCCTGGCTGCGCGAAACACTCCGTCGATCCGCCAGTGCCGCTACGCCCGCCTGCTCGAAAACCTGGAGAGCCACTTGTAAGGCCGTACGCAGGCTGATCCCGGCTTGGTGCTGCAAGGGCTTTGAGTGGCACGCCATCATCCGAGATGCCGGCGGATGAGCCGTCCCGACTGATGGGTGTCCAGTCGGCCAGAGGTGGCTATGCATGGTGTGTTGAGGTCTTGGGACGGGTGGTGACACTCCGACCCCTGGCGACCTCACACCCCTTGTCAGCTGAACAACGTGGGGGGAACTACACACTTAGGCGTGAGGCGACGAGAGCCATGTGGCAACGCTGCTGCGCTTCCAGAACCGCAGATAAAGGGCAACCAGCGGTTGCCGTTTCCTTCTGATCAGGCCGCCCTTGCTGCCCTTTTCCCACGCCACCCCCCTCGAAGCAGCGGGCCCGCGCACAACTTCCAGCTGGCCCTGTTTCCGCTATCTGAGCCCGGATGGGTTGGGCTGCTCCGGTCCGAACAGCTCGAATGGCGGAGCATCATGTCCGAGCGGCCAAGTGGGTTTCTGCCGTAAGCGCTGGCGCGGCATGGTGACGAAAGAATCGATGTGTCACTGATTTTGACAGCGCCAGCAAGGATTCAGCCCTGCGGCCGGGCCTTCGATCGCTTCGCCACGCCCGCTCTCAGGCATAACTCCCCTATTGCCCTCCAACAGCCATCCGTCCGATTGTTCACTTTATCCGTTTTTCGGAGGCCCAACGATGGATGACATCCCCCGGGTCAGGTGCCAGGAGCGCGCCTGACGATCCGGTCCCTGCTCCAACATTCTCGACGGATTACTGACTCCAGGCGTGTGGACGGTTGTCGCCGTCCACGTGCACCGTTAAAGGCTCGCCTCAGGTGCCCCGGACCAAAGGGAGGTCCCCCTTGTCACTGGCCGCCAGGCGCCGCGTCAGCAGCTCAGCCCACCAAACTCCAGATCTTCCAAGAGCCCGGTGTACCTTGTCGGCCGGGCTTTGTCGTGTCGGCTGGAAAGGATGAGGACGGAGCTGCCGCCGAGCAGACCATGAAGGCGATCGTCGATCTCTGCATCGTGCCATCGGGGTAGGGGGTGAACTTGGCGCCCTAACATCGCCGCCTGCCGACGCGCGCTGATGCACGGCGAGCCCTCACAGATCAGCTCCACCCCAACGGCACCGCAATCGCCGGGGGAAATGGGGCCCGGTGGTTCATAGGCAATCGAGGCCTGTCATCAGGTGGTACACGCCATGGGTTTTTGCTTGCCGGGTTTACACCAGCGTGGCGATCAACACCCGTAACCGATAGAGACCAGACACTGGAAAGACAAAGTTAGCTCAGCGTCGAGGCGCTGCTTGGAAAGCAAGGCTGAACGGCAACCAATGACAAAGGCGACTCCTGTCGGTCGCCCCTACTGCTCCGCAGATATGCAAGGGCTAGGGCCAGTTGCAAGCTCTAGGGCTTCGCGATGAAGTTGGTCGAGGGCTTTGATTCATAGAAGATCGACCTGCCCTGCTTCATGACGCCCGCCCCAACCGAACTGGCGCCAGGCCGCGGCAAGGAGGAACGGCAGCTCGACCCAGAGTTTCCAGGCCCTCCTATCGAGACGAAGGGGAAATTGATCTACTGCCTGAGGGGCGGCGGATCGTTATGCCAGGCTGAGGCACT
>Ga0163217_1089428_pt1 | contig 10194 bp, 12 predicted proteins | sample SynspAceP_FD_185933 | JGI IMG/M metagenome (GOLD analysis project Ga0163217, IMG submission 185933) | Saline lake microbial communities from Ace Lake in Antarctica - Synechococcus sp. Ace-P (PacBio error correction) | ecosystem: Environmental > Aquatic > Non-marine Saline and Alkaline > Saline ...
AGAGAGAAAGATGTCCTCGGGTTCCGTGGTTTTTGCCCTCGCCCAACAAAATTCCAACCTGAGTTTGTGTTGGCGGGCCCCGGGGGAAAAATTTTCAAAAAAAAATTTTTCGTCCCCCCTTGGCTGCCTAAAGCCACCCCGGAATTTTTTTGGGGGTTTTCCCCCGGCCCCGGCCCCGCAACCGGTTCCCCGCAATTCCTTGCCCCCCCTTCCCGGTTCCCCCCCACCCGAAACCCCCGGCCCCCCGGGACAACCGGTTCCCAAATCGCCGAATTAAGTCTGTTTTCCCCCCCAAAAAATAACAATTCGCTTGCCCCCGACCCGGGCCGTGGTTTCCAAAAACCCCACCCAAACCCGCCTTTTTGCCCCCCCCCTGGCGTTTTTGCAAACAAGGTTTTCCCTCCTAAACTGCAAAAAACTTCCCCCGCCGCCGTCCCCTCGTTCGACGCCCGCCGGGTCCGAGAGCGAACCTGGATTCGCCACGTTGCTCCCAACCGCCTCCCAAGCCGGTGGGCCTTTGGACTGCCTCCCGCGGCCTTGCAAGTTAGCTTCGTTCGCCCTTGATCGAGCATCCTCGGGTCCCGCCCCTGGGCGAGCCTGGTTGCTCCGTTTGCCCCCGCTTCATCATGACAAGTCCGAACTCGCATTCATAGGAACACGTCGCTTGGCGTTTTTTTCACCAATTTCCAAAATCCCCCGTCCCGGCACTCAATCCACTCAAACCGTTCCCGCGCGATTACATTTCCCAACGCAAATGTTCCTCGCAGCGGCACCGTTTCCCACCCTCAGGACTTCTGCAACCGGCAAGCCCACGCAAAAACCCGGCGACGGGAAAACCCCGGCCGCTTACCGGGCCACCAGGTAAAACAACCGCACCTTCCGCCGTGCCGGTCATCCCATGCCCCCGGCGAGAAATCCGTGCAACTGGCTCCCACGCCCGGCGAAAATCGCCCCTCCTGACGAAATCGAAAAAAAAAAATGCACAACCTCCCCTCCCCGTTGACGAACACGCCTGAAACCAAAATCACCGCCCATGGGTAAAACCCAAACTCCAAACTGCTCCGCTTGGGATCACCTCCACGTCAATTCTCAAACCGGCCCGTCAATTGATCGCCCCCGTCGTGACAACACCGTTTCGTCCAACGTGCCCTCAGCCACCCGCAGTTTCAACGCATCGGCGGGAGCGAAATGCCGGCGTCCCCGCTTCTTTCGCCACCGTCACGGCAAACCGCGGAAACCGCCCGCAAGGCCCAAGCGAACGGGGACGGGTTTTTTTGGTGGCGAGTCTTCCGACTGCACGCAGCGATTTGAGGGATTCGTCGTCCCAATTCCACTTCGCTGCCACCCTTCGGGCAAACCGATCGTGCTGAATCTCCAACCCGCCCCGCCCCCGCACGAACACGTAGAAAATACGCGGGATTTGTCCTCGCCCTGCGGGAAAATTTCCACCGGGACCAACGGCCTCGCCAAAATCGTTTCTCCGACGCACAATCCGCCCGCGGCGGTTTCATTACGCGATTGCGAAACTCCCACACTTGCCGAACAAGCGGCCCGTTTGAAAACTCAGTTTTTTCCCAAGTATCCCGAAATCGGGACACCCTTCCGAACCAAATCCCTCAAACCGCCGGTACCAACTGGCTCGTAGTCCTTTGATCTCGTTCCCGCGTTTTTCGTGATCGCCCCAAAACGACAATCGGTAGCGTCCCGATCCGAGGCGTTTTTCTTCGATTTTTCGAATTCGGCGATCACCATGTCGAGCGCGTTTTTGGCCCCTTCGCGAATCCGTCCCCAAAAATCGTGCAACACCTTTGCCCGTCACCCACGGTTTCCGAGTTGAAAATCGATTCCGAGCGTGAAAGATTTCCAATCAGTTTTTTGCCGACAATTGCGAAACGCCAAATTCCGCCGGTCCGTGTTCGCTTTGCGATGGGTTCCCCCAATCCGTGCGTGGGGCAAATCGGTTTTTTTCCCCCCGAAACGGTTTTTTTTGGGTCGTGGGAATACCGTTTCCGCAAACCCGGAATGCCTGTTGCCGACGGGACCGACCAATTCACCCGTCTTGCCCGCCAATCGCTTTCGCTGATTTTCAAAATCGGCGGGCAACACGCCTCCCCCAACTTGCCCCCGTTCGTCCACACCGCATACACCACGGGGCGTCTGCATTGGCGGCGTCATTCGGAACGTTGGTTTCCGGCGAGGTCCCCCCGGATAACACGAATTCGAAAACAACCTGTTTTGACCCGATCCGTCCCCTTTTTTCCCGTTCAAATGCAAGATCACCTTGGCCGGCGGTCCCGCCCTTCGTTTTTTTTGGATTTCCCGCCCAATGATGCCAACCCCCCGGTTCCCGTCAACGATCGAACCTTCGCAACCCGGCCGGGCAACGGGAAAGCTCAATTGAAACACCCCCGGCCAAGCAGGGTGATCTCAACGACCGACCGCGTTGACGTTTTCAAACCACCAACGCCGTTCATCCCCCGAAGCGACCACCGCCCTGGCGAAGTTGAACCACACGCACCCTCCGGTTCGACCCGGGCACGACTCGCACTGTCCCACCTGGCCCCCCTTTCCGGCCATCGGTAGCCGGGATAACACGCGGTGGCACACATCGGATTTTTCCGCCATCATCAACATCGGCAATCGAAATCGGACAAATTGACCCGCCGACATTTTTTTTCGGACTTTGAGACCGTTTTTCCGGTTTGAGCATCGCTGCCCGAAAACGCCGATGCGAGCCAAGCCCCACCCTCACCACCTGGCCGGGCGGTGCCCCCACCTTCAATCGGCGACAAAACCACCCTCGGTCGGCCCCCCAACACATCGAAGACTCCCGCCTGCGTGTCCCACCGTGATCTCGAACGCCGTCCGATTGAAAGGCCGGGTTTTTCGATTTTGGCAATCGCCCATTTGTTTCCTTGGTCCGGCATCGACTGCCACGCCCGGACCGGGCCCCCGCTGACCTCTAACGGACAGTCCCAACCTTTCGGGGACACTCAATTTCCAAATTTCACCGCACCCCTGGCCCCTTGGGCCCCCGGACGGATTTTTGCAAACGATGCCCGCCCATTCCGACCCACGCCGGGACCCGGGACGATTACCAAGTTTCCGAGGGTTCGACATAAAAACCGCGCTTGCTCAGACGGTTCACGTCGCGGGCCTTTCCGGGTTTTAGTAACAAATTGGGCTTTTGCCCGGGGCGCCAGCCCAAACGTTTTTGGCCCCGAAGTCCAAATTTCGTTTTTTTCCTGGAAAGCAATTTGTTTTTTTCGCGCGGGTTTTTTTCGTGGTTTTCGAGAATACCGAACACGCAAACCGCCCCGCCGGGGCTCCGAATTACCTTTCCATCCCGTTTTTGAATTCCGACTTGGCCCTCTCGATTTTCCCGAGACTGCCGCCCGCCTTCCGGGTTGGCAACGGCAAACGCCCTGTTGAAATTTTTTTTCCCCTTCACATTCGAGGCCGTGGTATTCCGAATTGGCTTTGCCAACGCAGTTGTTTTTCCTCCAACGTTTTTTTGATCGGCCTCGTTATCGGGTTTTCTTTCGCTAATCCTCAGCAAACCGCCCCTTCCTCCCGCATTCCGTTTCCCTGGGGCCCACTCGCTTGCGATTCGTCACCACGTAAAAACGACTCCGATTTCCAGGGACTTCCCGTTTTCGTCAAGCGCAAACCCCTCGCCCGTAAAGCCCCGTCAAGGGTTGCCGTGGCGATTTTCCAACAGCAAAAAACTGGTCCCCGATCCCGGCCCGAAACCGGTCCCCCATCGTTGCCGTCCCGCCGGTCCAAGCGATTCGTCCTCGTCACAAATTCGCCCCCCTTGCTTTGCCACGAGTGAATACCAGCGCTCTCCATTGTTTTCCACCCTGCGAAACAGACTCCCGGCGCCGGTTTTTCCCTCCCGGCCAACACAAGGGTTTGGAACAGCCCGAATTCCCGAGAGACCCGCAAAGGATTCCCCCAGAAACGATCCCCGGCCACCACTCCCGGCGGGGAATGAGAACCCCTTTGTCATCCGCAGGGGCGTTTTTCACATCGCGTTTCACGGGTCCGGTTCCCGCTTCCGCCCAAAACCCCCCTTCAACATCGATCCGAAATCCGGGAAAACCAACAACCCACGGCGAAAAAATCCCGATCGCCAGTGGCGAAGAAGAACCAACGGCCGCCGGAAGGGCGCCCCTGGCATCACAATCCCCAATTGCCCGATTTTCCAAACAGCCAATCCTTGCCCACCCGAGCCCGAAGGAACCACACCGAGGTCCGGTGTCCGCCCCCCCTTCACGCGAAAGGGGCAACGAAACCGAACCACGCCAAAAAGCCCACCGCCACCGATGATGGGAAAACGGGATCGCTCCCGACCATGACCAATCGACCTCAGCCCACACACCAGGGCAAACATTGTGGCACGTTTTCAAAGAGACCCCGGTTTTTCACCGGAATGCCAAAAATCGGCCCCCACGTTTCCAAATTCCAAACTCCGAGAATCCGTTTCCCGCTCGACGCCGTTACGCGACGCAGGCCGTGACGAAAGCCGATGCGAAACGCGATCCAGAACCACACACGCGCGCTGATCCCCCCCCCTGCCCAAAACCCCGTTTTCCTTTGGGACCGACCAAAACGCTTGGCATGCAAACACACCAATCAAGAACCATTGAAATCCCAACCGTTTTTCTCCCTCGGCCACCCCATTCGAAACCCGCGGACGCCAAACGACCTCGCGGTGGCGGCGTGGACGGTAACCCTCGGTCGGCACCAGCAAAAACCGTTTTTGCTCGTCACCAACGCAAATGCCTTCCACTGCGTCCTTTCAACACCGGGGTGGCATCCACGACGGGTAAGGTCCGTTTTCCTGTCCCGGATGCTTTTCGGATATCGTCCGGTTTACCCCCAACCGCAAACTCACCTGCAAACGGGCGCGGTTTTTTTCGGATCGGCTTTTGCCACCCGGGGCCAAACGGGATCAACGGTTTCCCTCCTCGGGCGGATTTGACGACAGCCCGTCACGGGTTTTTTGCCCATTGACCCCGCCCACCGCCCACAACCCGAACGCGGGAAATCACCGGCCAAAACGAATTGCGCAGCCCCGGGTCCCGGCCCCGAGCGGCGTGGACTTTTGACAAAAAATACCGTCAACGTTTTCCCCCCGTCACCAACTCACCGTCCTTTTCCGAAAACCCGAATCTGTTCGCCTTCGGCAACACCTCGAACCGAACCTTGGTTCCAACCAATCCCGTTCCCGGCGGTTCGAAACCCACTTTGATTTTGGCAAGATCCAAACCGAACGGAACGCTCGGTTTTTTACTTGCCCACCGTTGGCCCCAATCGAAGGTGGGCCGAACTGAGGCAAATCGAAAACTCCCAAGCCGGTAACTCCAAACGGATTCCGGAGTACCAACATGTCGTCAACTGCATCGACCCCATCGTTAATTGACCCTCCCACCTGGCAAAAACCGGAAGAAACCACCTGCAACATAACCCCGTTCACTCCTGCACCAATCGAGCGGCAATCAACCGCCGCCCCGCCCCCGCGACCCCCGTGCCCTTGGCCGCGTCGGGCGGTTGTTTTCAAAACGTCACCCAACCAACGTCGCCCGGCCCCATTCAACGGGTTGAAAATGCAAACCGAAACCGCATCAACCGATATCCCCATCGGCGCCGCCCACGTTCCGGAATTCCCCTGCCCCGGTCAAAACCATCACGTTTGCCCAACGTTTTCGGGGACCGTTATCATCGCCCCCACTGGGCCACCCGGGCGGGCACCGGTGAACCCGACAATTACTTGACTAACGCCACTGCCGGTAGCGCGTTTTGGCCCTCCCCCGCCCAGCCGAGTAAAAGATGGACCGTTCCGCCGTGGAACACTCTTTTGGTCAGCGGCCCTCCGATCTGCATCCCGTTGCCCGACCCAATCCCGGTTGTGGCGAATTCGACACGGTGCTGCAAATTCCCCCACGTTTTCCCGGATTCGGGAAATACGAACAAAGGGTTTTTTTCGAGCAACGATTTCCCCGAACTCACCACGGAACGTCCCGAACCCCGGCGAACGCGGTTCCACGCGGCCCGAATGTCCCGCCACGCCACGATTTCGGCGTTGAACCGTACTCGATTCGCGTAATGCCCACGGCGGCCCGCCTCCGGCGACTTTTGGTTTTTTCTTCTAAATGCCAGAACACGAAGGGGGGTTGGCGTCCGACATCACGTCCCGCCCGGTAAACATCACTTTTGGAGATTCCGCCGGGGTCTTTCGACGACTTCAACTCCCCGGTGACATAATCGGCGACGCTCGCACCCCCCGTTTCCCCCCCACCGGAGACCACCCGGGTTTATCGGCAGGCACACGACAATCCCAATCGCGAATCGACGGCTTCCACGACTGTTCGAGGTTTCCACGTTCGCGGATGATCGTGCGATCGGTTTTCCGCGCAATCTGTACTGCCACACCTTCGGAAACGTTCACCTCCCGGTTTGGAATCCGATTCGGCGAAGATCGTTTTAACGAAATGCTCAGCCCGAGGGGAAAAATCGATAAACAAAACACCTCCCCGCGTCTCGATCGCCGCACACCGGGAAACTGATTCCGGTGCCCATTTTGCCGTTCAACCCGTTCAGTTCGAATCGGCCCCTTTTTCCCCAATCGCACCGAAAACCGGAAATTGGAACCCAAACGCAAGAAACCCGAAATTGCCCTTGATCGCGGCCCGACCGGTTTTCGAGAAACGCCCATTCGCTTCCGGACGCGAAACCCGGGGAACCTCGCCCAATCGGCCGGGATTTGGCCCCTGCGGCACGGATTTTTTTGGCCTGCAACCGACCGATCGATCGGATTCAACGGTCCACGGTCGAGGGAAACGCAGCACGCCGTCCCCATCTCCACGGGGTTTCCAATCGACCAAATCGTTTGCTTTTGGACCCCATTCGGTGGAATCTCGCCGGGGCCGGTTTAATTTTTGCATTCGGAATCGATTTCGTTCGCCTTGCAAAACCCCCGGGTAGTCGATCGTGGGTGGGGTTCCTTTGAACGCAGCACCCCCGCGGCCGACGTTGGCTTTTTTCGACTTTTTGCCAATGAAGGTCCCGTTGGAAGAAAGTTTTGCCATCGCCGGTTTGACGAGTCGCCTTTTCCAACAGTAATTTTGCGTTCCGTCGCCGAAGCGGGCAAGAATCCTCGCCAGCCGTTTTTTGCCTTCCGAACTGCGGGCGAGATTCCCAACGGAGTCCCTTTGGGTTGAACGTGAAGAATCGGGGCCCCGAGTTTTCCGTCACAGCGAAAGCGGAAAACGCCAGCGCCCGAGGCGACCGATAAATCCAGGTTCTGATCCATTGGCCTTTCGGTTCTGCGAAACCCGAAAGCGCACGAAAATCGATTTTTGAAACGGAAAACGGTAAACCCGGTTTTCCCCGGAAAACGCCCAATCGCTACACCGGCCCCCCCGATTTTCGTCCCGTGATGCCAGAACCCAATCGAAAACCAATCTTCGTTGGGCATATCGCTGACCGGCCGGGCGGTTTTACCGGACCAACACATTCGAATCACGGCCGATCCACCCCGCTTCGGAAACCACTGCCGTTTTTCCTTTTTTCAACACAAAACAAAAACCGACTTTGCCGGTCCTCGTCACGCTGGCCGATCAACGAGGTTCCTCAGACAGTTTCGAACCGGGTTGGCGTGCCGATCTGGGCTAAGTAGCGATCCGACCAACTTCAACACGCCCCCTCCCGGTCGCAAACTGGGCCCCGGAACATCGCCCTGCGGTTGAACCGGCGGAACCCTTAGCGCAGAACAAAACCGCGACGCCTCCCACCGTGGAAATTTCGCTTTTTCACCTCGACCGACGGGTTTTGATCGTGATTCTAACGAATCCAAAACCGATCGCTTCCCCCCGAGACCTTCAAGTTTGCGGAACGGTCGAATCGTGGTTGGTAGATTCGTCCCGAATTCGGGAGGTTTGAATTTTTTTGGACGCACCGCTTCGAGTTTGGCCTCGGGTACCTCCTTTTGACTTCCCGAGGTCCCGCGAAAAACCGCTTTTTTATCACCGGAATTGCCGGATCGCCCAAGACAATCCAACGTCTGAAAAACGACCTTCGGTTAACGTTCCCGCGATCCCGCGAGTCCCTAAGCTTTCACACGGTTTTCCGCATCGCCCTTGCACACCACCGAACTGACCCACAATCGATTCGGCACCTCTGATCGGCCCCCTTCCGTTGTTCAGATTTCCACCTGTCCGCCTTCACTCTCCCGTGGCGGGGGTATGAAAAACCGTTTTTGCTCGGGCGGTCCCTCACCGCCCGCCTCGATCCGATATCAATTACCCCTTGGCGGAACGATGTCCCCGATTTTTTTTCCGTCCGGCGGGCAACCCTCGTTCGCGATTCCCGACACAAAACAAACCAACAATGAATTTTAGAAACCATTCACGTTGCACGTGAGCACGGGGGAGGACGATGTTCCGGGTTCAATCAGTGGTTTTCGTCCCCCAGAGAGAGGGCAATGAATATTAAATTTGGGGGCAGGAGGGTTAAACCACACCGTTCCAAACGATTCGGATGCTGCACATCGCTTTGCAAGATCCAATTTTTTTTTTGCTGGCAACTGTTTTTTTTTCGACCCGCCGGCCCGTTTCCCGAAATTTTTCGCTCAGGGAAAAGTTTCGCACAATGAATTGCGAGCGGAAGTTTTCCTCTTTAGTTTTCGAACTTGGTCCACCGAAGCGCTTTCGCCACGTATTTCGGCAGCCAACAACGCGGCCCTGAAAGGCCGAATCCTGGATCGCGGGTTTTTCCGCTTTTCCGTCCCCCAATCCGTGGGGCGCCGATGGGTTTGGAATTACGGGGAAAATCGCCCAAACGGTTCTCGACCATGCCGTTTCCCCACCGGCTCGATAAGGTCCCGCGGAAAACCGCACCGAAATAACCGAACCGAACCGTCCGGCCTTTCGCCCCGTCCGGTTTGGATCCGAAATTGGTAGAACCCGCCGACCCACCGGCCCTTCCTCTGGCCCCGCCATCTCCTGCCGCGTCGATGGCCGTCGTTTTCTTTAAACAATCGCCTCCCGAAATTCAAGCGGTGTTTTTTCGAAACCCATCAAACACGATACCGACCGGGACCCGTTTCCGGGATTGAACTCGATTTTTGGACTTTTCACGTTCTTCCGCGCCGAGAACGGACGCAGTGCCCCGGCCGGATCTGTTTTTGGCAACCCCTGTCGCGGATTTCCGGCGTTGTCGAAGCCAGGTAGTTAACGCCCGTACCTTGCCCCCCCGCAAAAGGTCAGTTGGTTTTCGAGCACGTTCGTCCGCTCAACCCCGTTGGCGAAAAACCAAATTGCCCGGCGCATCGAACCGCGGATCCGGAGTCCCCGCATCCGAAGAAGAATCATTTCGCGACAAAGTTCCCCTGGCCCGGGTCCGCGTTTTTTTTGGCCCTAAATTCAAACCGCCCCGTCGGTCCCAGCCAGCACCGATGCCGGTTTTTTGAAGCGCACGGGGTGTGTACTGTTTTCGTTTCGCCTTCTCACCGCGAGCGACAAAGGGCGGCCCTTTCCCAGGTTCCGTACCCCCTTCCGCTTTGGCAATTTCGTCCCCCCGATCAGTCTGACCAATTCCGTGGCGCCCTCGGCACCGGGTGGACCCCGGCAATTCGGCCGGAGTAAACGGGGATTGCGTGCGAAACTGAATTAACGTGAATTTGATTCGTTCCGGGTTCAGTGTCCGGCCAACAACGCGAACGCTCGGTCGCAACGGTTTTTCTTGGACCGAATGCGAACCGTTTCCCAATCGATCGGAGTTTTTCGGTAGACAAGTTCAAAGAGGCCGCAGGGGCGGCCGTGGGTGGCGGGCGCGCCCCGGCGGCGGCGGGTTCGCATGGGAGAAAACAAAACCACGCAGCCATTTGCGTTTTTGTTGTAGAAAACGGGAATTTGCAACCGCCCCTGTTTCGACTTCGCAGGCCCCCACCTTCTTCACCCCGACCTCGGCCATCGGGGTTCGCCCCGCAGTCCCAAACGCGTTTTTTTTGACGAATTTCCCCCTTGCGATCCCGAATCCTTTTGCCGCCCTCCCGGGGCCCATTTTGGTCTCTTGTTTCTCGAGGTGCCGGCCGGCCCCGCCGAGTTTTGAATGACACGTCACCTAACGGGTTGGAGCGAGAACGTCCCGGAAGAACGGCCTTCGTTTTCGTGGGCGAACGTTTCGTTC
>Ga0163217_1090769_pt1 | contig 10194 bp, 10 predicted proteins | sample SynspAceP_FD_185933 | JGI IMG/M metagenome (GOLD analysis project Ga0163217, IMG submission 185933) | Saline lake microbial communities from Ace Lake in Antarctica - Synechococcus sp. Ace-P (PacBio error correction) | ecosystem: Environmental > Aquatic > Non-marine Saline and Alkaline > Saline ...
CCGCCCCGGCCGCCCGCCTCGTGCTACGCCTGCTGCCCGGCCGCTTGACGGCACTCGCCACCGCTGTTCACCCCGCTGGTGCGCTCCCTGGGCTTTCTCCTGTTTTTGCCGACCTGCGCTCTGCTCCGGCCTGCCCGCCCTCCGCCTGGTGCTCTCGCTGGTCGCCCCTCGCTGGGTCCGCCGCCTTTGCGCATGCCCTGGTCGCGCGTGGTGAATGCGCTCTGCCCGGCGGCTCGGTTGTTCTCTTTGCGCTGCTGGTGCCTTCGCTGGCTCCCGGCGTCTCTGTTTCAATTGGCCTGTCTCGCCCCCGCCACGGTGCGGGCAAGGGCGGCTTGCGGCTGCCGCTTGCCGCGCCTGACCGTCGGCGGTCCTCTGCTGCATGCCCGCCGTGGTTCCTCGCGATCCTGCTTCGGCCTTTAGCCGCTGCCCTTTCGCGCCCGGCGCGCGCCGTGTGGTGCGTGGCGCCTGGTGCGCTCGGCCTGCTTCTGATCGCCCTTGCGTTGCTGCCGATTGGCGCGCGGTCGGGACCCCCGGCCCCGGCGATTCTGCTCTACGCGCTCGTCCCGCTCTGGCCACGCCTTCCACCTCGACGCGCCGTCGTTGAGAAGCGATCGCATTTTGCTCCGTCCCTGGACGCGCGCCGCCGCCCCGCCCGCTCCCTCCGCTTGCGTGAAGTCGGCGCCTCGCGCCGGCCGCGCCTGCTCTGTTCGTTTCTCGGCGCGTTTTCTCCTGCCGCTCCAGGCTCCGGGTCTCGCTTTCTTTCTCTTTCTCGCCTTCTTTTACTTTTTTCTTTCTTCTATTTGGCTTCTTTTTTTCTTCCTTTTGTTTTGTTGTCTTTTTCTGTTCCTCTTCCTTTGTTCTTCTTAGTTTGTTTCTTTTCTTTTCTTTCTCTGTTTTTGTTGTTTTTTGTCTCTTCTTCGTTTTTCTTTTTTCTTTGCTTCGTTTGCTTGTTTTTTTCTATTTTTTTTTTTTTCTCTCTTCTTCTCTTCTTTTTTTTTTTTTTTTCTATTTTGTTTATCTTCTTTTGTGTCTCTCTCTCTTTTTTTTGTTTTTTTTTTTTTTTTTTTTTTCTTGGTTGCTTCTTTATAGTTTGTGTCTCTTTTTTCTTTTTTTTCTTTTTCTTCTTTTTATCTTCTTTTTCTTTTTTTTTTTTTTTTTTTTTTTTTTTTTTTTTTTTTTTTTTTTTGTTTTTTTTGTGTTTTTTCGGTTTTTTTCTTTTTTTTTTTTTTTTTTTTCTTCTCTTTTTTTTTGTGTTTTCGTTTTTTTCTTCTTTTCTTTTCTTTCTTTTCTTCTGTTTTTTGTCTTTTTTTTTTTCTTTCGTTTTCTTTTTCTTTCTCTTCTTGTTCTGTTTTTTTTTCTTTTTTTTTTTTTTTCTCTTTTTTTTTCCTTCTCTTCTCTTCTTTTTTTTTCTTTCTCTCTTTTTCTTTTTGTTTTTTTTTTTTTCTCTTTTTTTCTCTTTTTTTTTTTTCTTTTTTTTTTTTTCGGTCTAATTGCCGCACGTCTCGCCGTCGCTGCTTATACCTCCAGGACGGCACCGCGGGTACCGCCGCCGGCTCGCGCCCGCACTGGTCTCCGCCCGCGCCTGCCGTGCGCTTTCGGCCGTCCCCGTGGTCCTACGGCGGTCTCGCCGCTCCTGCGTCGTCTGCCCCCGTCATGCTCCTCGGCCGGCCCGGTTCGCCCCTCGCTGTGTGCTGCCGCCCCGGCGAGCTCTTCTACGCTGTCTGGGCCCCGCCGCACGAAGCGCGCGGTGGCTTGACCCTTGTCCGGTCTACCCCGCGGCGCGCCCTTCCGCACGGCGTCGCTTCCGATCTCGCGGTTCCCCCGCCTTCCTGCGACCGCGCTTCCGGCCGCGGGCTGTTTGGCTGACGGAGACGAGAGCATTAAGGAACTCAGTCGCAGCATCTGATGCAGTCCGCTACAGCAGGGCGAGATCTACAACGATACTAGTAGCATTCTACGGAATGACGAAGAGCATTCACTGGATCAAGCCCGAGCTACAGCGTGGCCACGCTCGGCAGCAATCGCGTATGCACTCAACTGTATTCCATTCGAGACAGCACAAGACATGCAACACAGCCGAAGCCACGCGACCCGCATCGGGCAGTGAGACAGCGATCGAGAGAACAGCACTCAACTTGAACACCATAAAACACGGAAGCACGCGCGCATACGCTCTCGTCAACAGACTCGCTCAACAGCCCGCACAAGCCGAAGTATACACCACATTAGCGACCCAAGCTTCGTCCCGATCACGCACACTAGGGTTTACACACGAGTCAGCCACACTAACTAGTGGTTCGCAGGGATAAGTATATATACCATAGCCTGAGACAGAACGGCGCATGGCCTGAGCATGATACAAGATCGGTTATGACTGAGAAGGACACAATACAGATCCATCTCGCCTCGGCCCCCGGTGCGCGCACTTCCCGCCTCTGCCATGCTTCTTTTCGTGCATAATCCACTCGAGCTGCATTCGGCGAGCTGTCCCTTCTGACGCTGTCCCGAGCCTAGGCTTCTTCCGCCCCGTTCGCCTGCCTCGCTCCTTTCGCGCGTTGCCGCCTCCGCGCCACGGTGCGCGGTTTTCCCTGGGGGGTGCTTTCCGCGCTTGGGCGGGCCCACGCCCCCTGTACCCGGATTGCTTTGCACACGCGCCGGCACTCGCGCGCTGCCGCCCGCCCTCCTCTGTGTCTACCCCGCGCAAATCTGTGCGTCACCTGAACTCCGACCCTTCTCGCTGTGGCCTGTTCCCGCCCAGGCGCGTGCCTGCCGTGTCACGCACCGTCCTGCTGCCTCTGGGCTGCGTTCTGCCCCTGGCGGTCGCGTCCCCCGCTCTGTGCACGCGGCGTCCGCCCGCTGTGGCGCTCTCTTGAAACGCTTGCCCCCGCGCTAAGAACACAGCCCGCCTGCGCCCGCTGCTGCAGCCGGGTCTCGGTCGCCTACGCCCCTTCCGCGCTTGTGTCGAAGCCGTACCCCCCGCCGCGGGCCGCAGCCGATCTGCTTCCGTCCTTTCTCGCCCGCACTCCGGGCCCTCGGCCGACGGCCCTGCTGCCTCTGGCGCTGTGGCTCCCGCCCCCCGATTTCGTGCCGCCCGGTCCGGCGTTCTCTCCTCGCCCCTGGCCCGGCTCCGGCCTGTCCCTTCAGGCACCGCCTCCGTTGCGCCCCGGTGACCTACCAGCGCGCCCCGGTCCAGTCGCGTCAAGGGCGCGCGCCGCGTCGGCTGGCCCCGGCTTTCTTGCGCTCTCCCCGACTCGCCAGCCTGGCGCGTTCTTTGGGCCGTGCACGCCTTGCCGGCCCGGGGCGGGGGCGCCTGCTGGTCATGGCCCCCACATCTGCCTTCGCTTAAATCGCTCGGCGGTTGCGGGCTCCACCCGCGCCCGCCGAAACGCAGTCCAACACCGGCAAAAGCACCGCACCAAACGGGCGCCTCTGCGCCAGCCAATCCCGGTCTTTCCGCCGCGCGCACACGTGGTGCTGGCCGCACCGCCGCTGGCCGCCGGCGCCACCCCCACGACCCGCAACACGGTCGGTCGCCCCGCCCCCGGCTAATCGTCGCGACACTCAGCTTTCAGCTCTCGCTCGTCGCGCTCTTACGTTCTACCCTCTCGTCCTTGGACCAGAAGCCGGCTGCTGCGCTTTTGACGCGGCTTGGCCGCACGGCTCTGTGGGCGGCCTCTTCTGCGCTCTTCTGCTGCGGTGTCTGCGGCTTGCGGCACTCGCGGGCCTGCCGTTAAGCCGGCTGCTCTCAAGGCATGCGTTAAACGTCCTGCCCTTGCCCTTTCGCGCTTCTTGACTCCAAAAATCCAGAAAAGTTGAAGCTGGTCCTCGCAAACTGCGGCCAGGTTCAACCGGTTGGCGCTTGGCCGTTCCCTGCCGCCAAGCTCGAGCGTTCGCGGTGTTTCAGGGAGCAATGTGGGCGCGTCCGGGCGATGATGGGAAAATGGCCTCTCTGCCCACTGCACGCCGCTCCACTGTCGCTCCAGGTCAACACCCGTCATTTCTGGCACTTTCACCATCCACTCAGGGAATCCGATCAAATAATCACAGGTCTATGCCTGCAGCACTGCCTGCTGCGTTCTGCACCGCTGTCCTGGGAATTGCGTTTGCCCAGCAATCCGCGCATGATCCTTGGTCGAGAATTGAGTGTTTCCTTGCTAACAAGTCCCGGAACCCCTCATGCGATATTCATGGCGGTATTCGGGCCTCTTCTTCACTGTGATCAGCTTCGCTGTGCAGGCCGATGTTGGGCAGCCATTATCGATCCAATGTGGTGCGCAGTGGTATAGCCTGCACCGGTTTGCTGAGGACTCGGCGAATACCGGCGTTGCGTGCTATGACGCGGCTGAGGCGCTGGTTTATACCGTCAGCATGATGATCAGTGAAGTATCCCATTATGCGCGTCATCCTTGACCGGCTGGCCACTCCAGCCGCTCATGCCAAGGCATTGACATGAGTCCCTACCAGTAGAAGTCGAAAGGGCTGCCCAGGTGGCTGGTCCGGTAATTAGTGCAGGGCTTCCTTTTCCGCCGCCTACGGCAGGATGCATACCCCAGGCTTTGCAACTGCGTGAAGGGACCTTACGGCAGTGGCTTGTTCCGTCCCGATCAAACACCCGCCGCTCAAAACCGCAGCGGCCTTCCTACATCGGGCCCGATAAAGGCGTGGGTCTCTTCCAGCGGCAAGTGTGAACCACAGGGCGTTACCCCTGATCGGTAAGGCTGTTTGATCCCTACTGGCCCCTTCGCATCAAATGGAATCACTGGCTGCGATCAGTAGTCCGAGGTGACCGTTGCGTGGCGTGATAGTAATCGTGACGATTTGGCTAAGACTTGATACAGAGCATCGCGTGCCTGGTACGACATGGCACTGCCATGATCCTGAGAGCAAAACCGTAGAAATGCTGGTCGTTGAGCCCTTGGCGTTCATACCCACGACCCAAGCAGGAATTTACAACCTGCTCGGTGAATCGCGGCGTTATACACTCCAGCAGGTCATCAGAATCTGGCCGTAGGCGCGTGGGGTCACCACTGATGGTGCGTGGCACCTCAGCTGCACAAAGCTGATCAGCTCAGGTCTGACTATCTGCACGGTTTTGCGGAAAATATACAGACATCATTGACCCAGCGGCGTGCAGATCGAACTTGGCCACCTTTCAGCGTCATCTTGACGGACTCCGCGCCGACATTCGAGAATTTCGTTGACCAGGTTGAGCAGGTCATTCCGAACCGTGGATGGTCTGCACATAATCGCGTTGCTTGCAGACAGAGATTCGAGCAGCAGTTCGACATGCCAGAACGCCAATTCATGCGTGCGGATCTCATGACTGATTCGAAACGAGGAACTCCGCCTTGGCGCGCCCGCTCTGCCGGCGGGTGGGTTGGGTCTGGTGGCTGACACGTTGTGCCAGCATCTCTGGCGCGGTTGTGCACGGCTCCAGGCAAAACACATGCCAGCAGATCAGGTATCATAAAGTGGGCGCCAAGCAGATATTTGCGATCCATCCATTTGGCGTGAAAGGCACACAGCAGTAGTAGAGCGCCTGCCAAAACGGCTTAATTGAAAAGGCTGGCGACGTAACGACAGAAATGCTGAGGAGGATGATTACCTAGCGGAGGCCGAGCTAAACCAGCGTGCGATGCTGCGAATAGCGCTGACTGCAATGTGCGGTCAAATAACCCAAGGCTGCCAGGGCCATACACTGGTAGCTGATAACCCAGCGTGAGACGGCGATGCACGCGCAAATCCGTCCAGGCAGCAAACTACACAGCAAGAGGTCATTCAACGGATAGTGCAAGCTGCAGAACTCTGTGTCTGGCCATGGCAGATACGGCGCCTGCCGTGCAACAAGCTGATCGCGCTCAGGTTGAACGACGCACAGGACAGCGCCGACAGGCAAGCAGCAGTTTGACGGGTCGCGGTGATGCTGCATGGAGCAGCCGTGCAGCGCAGTGCCAGCACAGGCCCACCAGCAACACCTTGCAATGCCTGATGGCGCCGTGAATGGCGGCCGCTTCATGGGCGTCCATGACCGACAGTGCGTGCTGGTCGGGTAATCGTTCTGCAAAACGCAGATAAAGTGAATTATTCACGCCGGAGAAAAATAATCACCGGAAACGCAAAGCCGGCTGACGCAGCAGCGCGGTTTTCTAGTGGGTCATTCTTCTTGCGCGTCTCTGATAATGATTCGGCTCAACGATGTTCGGTTATCTCCACTGCAATCAGGTAACAGACTTATCTGTTTTCGTTCGCGGATATCTGGAGCCGTATTCTTTGGCCGGTCGAACCATGGCACTTTTAACCATACGCAGTTGCCCGCCCTGAGAGTTTTAGTGCTCTGGCGGGCCTGGGAATAAAACGATTGGCATATCGATTGGAGGTTACATCGGCCAGGCCCGTTCCCGTGGTGTCTCCAAGCTTAATGAAAACGGGCGCCGGGGACTCGTTGCAAGTCGCCCAGTTGGTCGTCAGCGTTCATGATCCCTGCCAAGCAATAGAAGGATCAACCAGCGTTGCTTTTGCTTCACGATGAGGTGTGGTCCTGTCCCATGGCGTTTGACGACGGGCGCCAAGTATCGCAGTCGATAAGCAGTTATGCTTAATGCACCAGCTGCAGATACACGGCCCGCCGCAGCCCAACCAGCCTTTGCATGGCGAGCGCCTCGCCCTCAGCGCGGGCTGAAGGGCAGCAGGGGGGACTTAGTGCTGCTCCTCGGCGATGGCGACGTAGCCCAATATCTGCGGTAAAAAGCTACCGCCCAGCTTACTTTGCGCGCGAGGGCGTAGGCTTCTGTGAGGCCTCCCCAACCGTTTTTGCCCAGGCCCGTGGCGCAGAGTTCCCCCCACATGGTGACTACTTAATCAGCCTGCAGAGCAGTGCCGCGTGGAAGATTTGCGTCCCGGGCTCACGCCTGGTCAAGCCCCGGCAAATGGCATCACCCTGGCGTAGTCTGCGGGTTCCGGCCTGGGCATGAAAGCCATGCTTTTGGACGAGCATCCACTTGCTTCACTCTAATCTAACTGGCCTGCCAAGGCCGTTCGATCAGTCACAGACTGGATTGCAAGTCTGAGCATGATGGGCTGGGTTCCGTCGTCCGAAGCGGCAGTTTGAATCCGATAACCTTGTGGATGCCTTGGGTATCGATCATAAAAGCGGATACAGAAAGCCGTGTAGACGTGCCGTCTCGGCGGCCCATTGCCGCGCACCGTTGGCCAGATCACATCGTCCATGACGCGCTGATGGACGCATCGGTTACCAACCGAGCAGGAGAATAGGCGCCCATGCCGCCCGTATTGGGGCCTGTATCGCCATCGCAAGCGCTTGTGATCCCTGGCTTGTGGCATACCGCACGGGTGCTCGCCATCGACATGACAATAAAGCTGGCTTCTTCAACCGTCGAGAAATTCTCGATCACTCTCTGGAGCAGGCTTCGCAAAGCATGCCGCGTAGCATGTGCGGCGGCGTTTTCAGCTTCGGCCCAGGGCATGGCAAACGATCACGCTTTGCGGGCGGCCAGACCGTCCTCTTCCGATCACATATGTGCCGCTTTTGTCCGTTCGATACGCAGGGCGGGCTTTGACCTCGTAAATTCTGGTAGTCGGCGGTCGGGATCTGGTTGGCGTGCGAGAAAATCTTGGTAAATGGCTTGGAGCCCTCCAGTTGGGCCCGCGTCCGCATCCGGCCCGAAGCAGGGCGATCACGGCGCGAAACAGGTTTAACACACCCGCTACCACGGGGCGCTTCGGTCCGACATGGTCACTGCACATGGCGCGTGCAAAGTCGGCCAGCTTGTCCGTTCCAAGCACATCAATGGCGACGTTTCTCGCCTTGGCCTCGTAGCGGTACCCGGCGTTTTCCGGGAGCGACGAAGACTTTCTACTCGTGCATCCTGCGCGCCTTCCAAGCCAGGGCATGTTCACTCCGCCACTGCGATATCAAAACCTTCATACATCTCTCTGGATAGAGCGATAACTACAAGCAGGGACTTACAAAGCGGCTCTGACGGTGGCCCCCCCCCTTGGGGCCTAATCAATGTATGAATGGCGCTGCGGAATACCATCGCATGCGGCCTTCGTCTGCGGCAGCAATGCTTCTGCATCGCGCTCGAAACCGCCGGGCTGGATACAGCGTTTGATGCCAATTGCGGCGGCTTGTCGATACCATCGAGGAACGGGAAGAACGCTCGGAGCCATGACCGCGCCTTGACCTGCAAGCCGGGGTTCTGCCTTGATTGGGCGATGCGAGCGAGAATTTGACCCGGCCTCATACTGGCCTGCCCCGATTACCGCACGTCTGGCGCTGGCTGGCAGACAATGGCCATTGGATTGACGAATTTGGCTTTCAGCGAAAATCAGGTCATGGATTCCTGCTCTCGGTAGTGCTCGCTGATGACGGATCTTTCAGAATCGCTTCGGTGAATCATGCCCACATCGCGCTTTGGTACAGAACCCGCCAGCTCCGGCTTGTACCCAGTCGGCGTCGCGTTTAGTGGTCACCACCGCTTCCAGCAGGCGTACATTGGCCCTTGGCAGCGACGCATGTCGCGGGCGGCGGGCGGCTGATCTTTCGGCGGCGTGATCACTTCCACGAACTGGCGCTCGACGATCGCTGGGGCGGCTGGCGCGTCCAGTTGCGGTTGAAAGGCGATGATGCCGCCGAAGGCAGAATTCAGAGGTCGGTAGCGTAAGCCAGCTCATAGGCCCGGCGGATACTCCTTCATTCCTCGGGACCGACGCGCCACACGCATGGTTGGCGTGTTTGACGCTCACGCAGCCGGCTTGGTAAGCTTTTCACGCATCCAGAGCGGCATCGGTATCCGCCCATTGTTGTGGACAACTCCTTGCCCTGCAGCTGCCCAGCGGTCGCGATGCACCTGCGGTGGGTTGGCTTTCACGATAGAGGCGCTGAACTTGAGCGGGTTTTCCCATGAGCGCCTATCCTGCGACTTTAATGAACTGGTATTGACGTGCGCGAACTGCGCCTGCGATCTTCGGTGTCGGTGTCGCGCTTGCCGATCGATTCGTGCCCAGATATTTGGCGATCATGCGTCGTAGGCGGCAGTATGTTCACTGCCTTGAGAGCCAGATCGAGCGCTGCGGCGTGGTCAGGCGCCGCCGATGCTCAGTGCTTTCGAGGCTGCCGGCTTGTAGTCGCACCGCATTGACCACAATGGCGGACAATCCTTGTGGTTTTCTTGGCGCCGGCAGCGAACCATGTAGGGCGCGATATCATGTTTTCGATGGCGTCCGGCAGGTGCAGCCCAGGGCTTGGCGACTTGCTGCGACGGGTAGAGATGACCCACCCACCAGTCGATAGCTTGGATGCGTGTTTCCGGCATGACCTGGCATCGATACCCGGCGCCGCGAGTATGCGCATGGATTTTCGGATGCAGGGTTTTGAGCGACATCATCATTTCCGGGAAGCGTGTAGTCACCTTCAACCGCGGCGATATTCTGCTCACGGAGCATACTTGAAGGTGCCACCGGTGGAGGGATTTTCCACGCTTGGGCGCTGATTCACGGCAAAGTCGACGATGCTGTTTTGTCGGAAACGCTGATGCGCACGACGGATCGGCAAGCGGGAGGTTTGGGTCGGTCTCTCATTCAGATGCAGATTAGGGATGACTGCAGCTTCTGGCAATAAACCAGAAAAGCAAAAACAGGGGGTTGCCCGGGCAGGCTCAGAGTAATTCCGTATTGCTTGAAGCTTTTGGCAGAGTGCGCGTTGAGCGAGGATTTCGGACGCAACGCGTCTGTACCCTTGAACGTGTCTTCATCACGTTTCCAGTAGCGGTGCTTCCCTTCGCAGAGGACCGATTTCGTAAACGTCAGTCCTCCTGCCATTCCAAGGTGTTTCAAATAGTTTTTTCTCAGGGCTTGCTCGACAACTGTTGCGCAGGTGCGGCTACTCTGCTGAGCGTTTGTCCAGGGGCAACGTGCAAAGATTTTTTCAGCAGGTCGATCAGGGTCTGTTCAATAAGATGTCTGAGGCGTTAAAAGCCTCATGCGCAGGTCCCTTCCAGCAAACGGGTAAAGAAAGTGTTAAGCTCTTGGCGTGCTCTTCGCGCAATTTCCAGCCGTTGAAGCGGCGCCCGGATCCTCCGCGCCGGGCAGGGTGTGCAGTACCAAACCGACTGCTTGCGAGCAATGCGCCACCCTGTGGTCGCCGTAAAAAGCCATGCAGCGCCTGCACGTGCT
>Ga0163217_1107992_pt1 | contig 10194 bp, 6 predicted proteins | sample SynspAceP_FD_185933 | JGI IMG/M metagenome (GOLD analysis project Ga0163217, IMG submission 185933) | Saline lake microbial communities from Ace Lake in Antarctica - Synechococcus sp. Ace-P (PacBio error correction) | ecosystem: Environmental > Aquatic > Non-marine Saline and Alkaline > Saline ...
AAAAAGAGAGAAGTTGTAGAAGAGTCAATTATACATCCGGCAATAGTACCCCCCTCCACCAAATGCACACACAAAAAAAAATTAATAATATTTTTTTTTTTTTTTTCTTCTCTCCAAATCCCTCGGTAAATATTTCCTCTAAATCCCTCAAATAAGTAAAAAACTCCTCATTTTTTTCCCCTAACAGCCTCTTTTTTAAAAGCAAAGAAAATTGCCTCATAGAGAAACTTAAAAAATCGGCGAGGCATAAATACTATGCCCTGAGGAAAAGCTTCGAGAATCAAAGTAACATCGAAATCCCTTGGCTTCAGCCCAATGCTAACAACCTCTAAACTGCCTAGCCTTCCAGCAGAAAATCCATCAGCCCCGGCCACTTGCAAAAAGCCGTGAACCATCGAAATTATTGGGAGATTGAAAGATACCCCTTAATCAAGGACCCACCCCACTTCCAAACGTCACCATTATCAGTGTTCCTGAATCCTCTGGCCTCAAATGTAATTTTGTGAAATTATAATATCCGAATATCGCCGCTCATCGCCGGGCTGCATCGTGCTGGAAAAATGACCTTATGCACCCGAAATGCCGAAAGCTCCATGGCCCCCATGTAGCTCAACTGTGGAACGGTAAATTGCGGTAATACAACTAATCTGGATCTGATGTCAATACTCCAAACACATCAGTCCAAACGTTCTAAATCAATAGCCCCAACCGCCTGCAAAAATGAATGCAGGAAAGATCCGATCCACTTCAACGTAGTGTCTCCCCTTTTGGAAGTGGAAGCAATAAACCCCGTAATTACCCTAAACCATCGGGGTAGCAAAAGTAGGTTGAATCTGCTCGTAGTGGTACGCCAGTCAACCTTGCTTGCCAAAATCGATCATGGTGTCGCATACCTCACGAGCAATCGAGAAAACTGCTGTTTTCATCCCGTTGCTTGCATAGAGTCCGCAAAGAGAAGCGAATTGCTCCCCGAAGCTAGCCACATAATCAATGTCGAGCTGAATTCTCTTGATAAAATATTCCAGGAAATAGTTCTTCAAGTTCTTTGAATCTCTTGACATAGGTCATACATAGACTAGTGTGGAACCCAACAGCCTGGCGAACCAAAACGTCAACACTGCTCTCCTCCAAGTTTGAAGTGAATCTCGAAAGGACTCAGCCCCTTCTCTTGCAAGTTTGCGATAACGGACAAACTCCAGTCACACCTCAAATGCTGAAAAGAACCGACTGCAATCTGATCCTGTTTGTCCTGAAATGATGGAAAACACTCGTTGATATTGTCCGTGATTCGCTACACGGGAGAAACGCCGACTTATGATTTCATATTCGGCTGGGAAAAATCCCTAAATTATTAGCCCTTTTCAGCCGGGGCGGGTAATAAGATCAGACGGGATCAACCCGTAATCGGATGGAACAGTTCCGGTGGTCAAGAGAAAACAGTGCACGCGCCCATTACCAAAGTTTGGAAATGGGTTGCGATAGAGAAAATTTTTCGCAGCAAATACCATGATGAAAATTGACTGACAATCTACTGCCAAAATCTCAATTAGCCAAACAATTCATTGACGGTTTTGAAAAAAAATACCATACCATATTGAAAATAAATCAATGAACAAGAAAATCTAGCAAAAAGCTAAAAAGTAAAGTTGCGCCCTTACTTAAGGGTTTTAGATTCAAATCTTATTTAAATAGATCAAATAATTTACCCGCATGAAAAATCTAAAAAATTCAGCCTTGGGAGTCGTAATTCTAAATTGTTAGCAGTGCGGAGGTCTGGAAAAAGGCTCAAATCCCCTCCGCTCCTGACTGGCAACTCTTGCGGCCGTTGTCTTCCCCAGACCAAGCAATCTGATCTTGCCCAATTCCCGGGAGCCGTTCCAAAGCTAGAATTTTTAGAGGCGGAAACTTGCTGGGATTTCGGCTGCAATAGATTTTCCCCGAAACGTCTCTCTGGGAAGGAAACCGGAGTAAACTCGACCCAGGAGCCATGACAAAAACACCTGCTTAGGTACAGTGACAGGATTTTTCGCTATCGAAAAGGTAAGTCACTTAAGGTAGAATAGAAACAAACTTCACGTTTAACTCCGATGGTGAACGAGTAATGACTTTTGTGTCAAAAAAGAGATAACCATCCTCCAAAATTTCATCGTTTCCGCAATTGAATTTCTTCATTCTTTTTACCGATTAAGCTTTTACCAAGTGCGAGTTTTCACTGAGAAGAACACCTTTTCACCCAACAGATCTGCCCCACACACTAAGGAAATAGAAATAGTCAATGCCGGAATTTACACAGACTCCCTTCTTGAACAGTAGGCGATATCCCTTTGATGATGTAAAACTACATAGGCCATCGAAGTCAATCTCGCTTGCTTATTGCTTCCACAGTGTTCAAAGTCCTGAGTCATGCTCTCTACCCGTCTCAAACTTGTCACCCGCACTGGCTTTATTATCCCTCAAAGATGCCTTGATTGATCGCAATTCGCTCCTCCGGAACGTTTTGCACTTTCTTTTACTTTCGAAATGGCGTTCATAAGCCTCGCTTTCAATTCAATCATAACCTTAATGCGCAGCCCCTGCACGAGTTATCGATAATGTAAACTATTTTTCCAGCCCTCGGCAAACTTAACAATTGAAGGAATCAACGCCACAAAGGCTAAATTCCCCATTGACAATAAAAATCATCAGGCGTCCAAACAGTTGCATAGCCCGCATTTACTCTCATAATCCAAAAAGTTCCGTTCATCCAAATGTGTTTCTGCGGGAGTTCTCCTATCGTTGACAAAATCAAGAAACGAACCATTTATTCACCTGAATCCGGATGCCCCAGGGGCTAATGTCTGCAATGGCCTCCGATAGAATGAAGCGGCAATCACTCCGTGTTTTTTCGCACTCAACCCATCAAGAGCTGCTCAATAACGGCCTAACTGAACTCATCAGACTGAGCTTTAGCCCAAAGGCAGAAGAAACCAAAGCTAGAATGCAAATTAATGGATTTAAACATCAGATTTACTGTTAGACTCTCCGTAGAATGTAAAGATGTAATTTTGAAGGGAAGCAGTATGACTGCGAATGCATCGCTTCTGCAATATCCTTTGGAGTTACCCAATAGTGAAATCTGCATCAGCATGGATTCCTCTTTCGTTGTGTTCAATAATACTCGATACAAAAAATGAATCGAATCGAAGTTTCTTGGTCTTCACCAAGAATTTCCACAAAATCAAAAGATAATTTCTTACTGACGAATAAGCTTACTTAACCGACTGCAACCATCCCACGCTTCCAGTGCAGGCCCTCGCTTACAAAAAGCAAGGTCCTTTTTCTATTTCATGTTGGAGAAATCCCCTTGACTAAATAAAAGCACAAAAAAATTAATTCAATGGTTACCCAAGTCATTTTGAGACGATCAGTCCACATACCCCATTGCAAAGCCTCCCGACGATCATGCAAAGCATCCAAATTCCCAATTGCAGTGTACCCGACAAATTCCCGCAACGCTTTCGTCATCACATCCACCGGCGTAGATGTCCATCCCCCTTCTACTTCTCATCTTTAGTGGCTGCACAAGCAAATATGATAACCTTCCACGCTTAAAACTTTCCCACTACGGCCTTGTCCCAAGATTTCCTCCGCTCGTCACAATTATATTCAACCATTCTTATTAAATTTGTCCCCTATTATCTCCAAATTGGCTTAATTTTCAAAAGGCAATGAAATAACCAAATCGATTATAAAGAATAAGGAAAATTCCAAGGCGAAACTCGTGATAAAACTTGTCCTACTCATTGGCAAATTGGAGTATTAGATGAGGGGATCCTTTTTACCAATTAACAAATCGCGGACAGTGTTTTGATTCAAGCCACACTTCGATCTTGATTTTTCCCCTGGTGGCAACCTGAATATTCGGCTTGGAGGATAGCGTTTTGAAATTTTAAAATCTCAAAAACATATAACACAGGTTCAGCCAAATTTTGTTATGAATTCGTCCGATCATTCAATCCTGAACGTGACATCCTGCTGATTTCCGTGAATGCGCTTTCAAATCAAGCGTTAAAATCCTGACCATATCACCATTGTCCGCTGCTGCGAATCGCCACTTTGAACAAAAGATTACATTACAATATTGGAATGCTTAATTATAATGTTTTCCGACTTAGAAATCGCCGAAAAATTGCCGTGGGAAAAATACCGGAATTATTCGAGCTATCAACTTTGTGAATCTTGTTTTAAAAGGAGAAACGAGAAATTATTAGTCCCAAACAACTTGACTTTAGCTCTGAAGTAGTCAATTATTCTAAAAATAATTCTCACCAATTATCATTGACGAAATACCGTTCCATCCTCCAGTCAACTGAAGAATTAGAAACTGTCTTTCGAAGGAATTATCCCTTTGAAGATCGTATTTTTGTGACGGCCATGAAACGTATTAGAAAGAAAATCCCAAGTCCGGTCGTTCGTTCAATCCCTCAAAACAGGGAGAAAAAAGGAAATCGACGAAAAATGCACAATCGATTAACCACAGGCATAATCAACTGGTCAGATGCAAGAAGAAAAGCCTAATTATTCGACTTAGTCCTATCAGGTCGTTCGCTTGATTCCAAAAGGGAAGAGTGGACTTAGCTATGGCACTATTGCACATGTTTGGCTTGAAAAAGTGGGGCTCGAATGGTGGCTATGCCATGAAGCGGCCCATACCATGCCGGATGTACCACACAGCCGATGAAAATCGAGTAAGGATTTAACCTGGGAAAAAATCATTTTTCTACACCTACTGGATCACGAATTACTAGAGAATTGAGGCATGAAAAGTGGTAAATGATCAATTCAAGGAAGTTTGAAAACACTCTGGAATCCAGAATCATTAGCACTCTAATACTTTGCGAAGCAAGAACAATCCCATAACATCAGGACCCATTAAAGAATCACACTCGAAACCGATTTATCCCCATATGCCAACCTCCGAATTGGACTGATGATGTAAGCCAAGATCGAGAATGCGACTGCGACTAGCCCCACTTGCATGAACTTGCCACTTGGTAAAAAGTCCAAAGGAATACAACCCTAAAAGCGGCCCAATAAGTGAAGCCCGCAATGATAAATACTGCAAATAATGACACTTTATCATTGATCAGTAAAACACAGGATCACTATGAACATGAAAAGGGAAGCCAAAGGGACTTTTTCCGAAAGTACCCGCTTTCTTGGGGTATTTCCGTCTAAGTTCCTAAAAATCAAACAAAAGGAAGTGGAAGTGCGGTAGCGTTGAATCTGCACTGAGAGCTGCTGCGGTTAACCCCTAGAACAAATCAGTTCGGCAAAAGCCGAAAATGCTGAGACAACATGGGAATAGCTCATCTGTTCTAGTGGGAGCTGAAATCCATGTGTTCTCCGCATAAAGATAAAGCATCACTCCAAGCGAGAAAAAGTAAAATAACGAAACCAAATATGGTAAACCAGAACAATTCTCTGAGCGTCCCCCGATACCTTGGCAGGTCAGGTTTCTTTTGCATCATATCCTGAATCAAGACGCCGTCATCAATAGTGATAAAAGCACCTCGAAGAAACTGCTTGAAAAAAATCGTCCAGCCCCTTCCCAGTCCATAAATTTATCCGGATCATTGGAAAACTGCGGTAAAATAATCTTTCACCCCACAAACTTCAGTCATTCCAATCAAACATACAAAACTACCACGGCCGGCGAGCATAAAGAACGTCTGAAGGATCGTCCAAACACCGTCTTAATTTCCTCCACGCGGAAAACCGAAATCAGCCCAACGGTGACAAAACCGAAACCCAAAATGGAATTCCCTAAAGAATCAAACAGAAACAAATGTAATACCGATGGACCCAAAAAATACGCGAAGCGAAGAACCAGAGTTCTGAGAGAATAAAGAAAAAAAGCACCAGTCTTATAGGTACAAAAAAACCAAATCGAATCTCCGAGGTCAGAAATAGATTGAAACTGGTTTAACAACGGTAATAGAGTGGCAGTAAACTTAGCAATGTGGAAGCGTAGCCTAAAGTATAACCCAAAACAATTGGAATAAAAGAGTTAGAAAATTACCTACTTCACCTGAACAGAAATGACGTAACTCCTGAAAGCGAAGCTCCGATCACCCAAATGCGACCAAAAAACCAAGGGGTTGTCGTCCACGGGAAGAATGTACCGCAGAAATATTGCGGGAGTGAACCAAGAGATAGAAAAAGTACTAAACAAAATAGCAGGAATTACTTAAAACTAATTGGGAATTCATAATGCTTTGCGAGGGTCGCTAAGTTGTCTAAATTCTAATTTTGCAAAATGAATCGTTTGATAATACAAATCCGATGCGAATTAGCAGAAGTCTGGTAGAGGAGTTGTAGACTAGATGCTTACGATCTTGGTTGGTTATAAGAACGAAGTGAACACCTTGCTCATGTGCCAATATTAGTCAAAAGCTGCAAGCATTCCGTCGAAACAAGCCAGAAGCAGTGCACAGCTAATAATTCACTTGCAAGGAAAAATGTGGGCCGTCAAGAACGGTGGTTATGCAAGATTGAAGCCCTCTTGTGAAGCAATCTTGGACGCAGGTATTCAAGCAGCAATCTAAAAAATCTCCTGAATTGAATCCCTCCAAACATCGAAGATGCAAGTGACTGAAATCTCCAGACTTCCTGGGATAGGTAAAAAAAACTCATTGAGACTGGCCATTACCTCTCTCAACAAAAGAAGTCAATACTGAAGCATTGAACTTGGCCTTGACTCGAATGCGTCGAGATTCAATATTGTAAAACCTGTCATAACATTTCGGATGCTGAAGTGTGTAGCATCTCCAAAGCCAGCGAAGAGACAACCAGCAAACCATAATTTTGGTGTAGTGGAAGAATTCGAGACGTCTTGGCAAATAAGAAAATACAATCAAATCTGGAAATAACAATGTTTTGGAGGTGTATCTCCGCACTTCAAGGCATCGGCCCAGAAGAATTAAAGATGAACGCTGCTTAGCAGAATTGAAGAAGCTCGACAAACTCCCCTGTTTTAGAGTGATGTTTAGCCCTCAGCGCTACCATGAAGGGACACCGACGTTCCTTTTTTTATCTTGCCAAAAAAACTGCAGCGCAGAAAGGCATTAACGTCAGCACCTCTCCCCGTGGAATCCCAGTTGGCGAGAACGGAGTTTTACTGACGAGTGACACTAGCAGAGTACTCATGACTCGAAAAATTACTCACTACTTAAAAACTTTTGGATAACCCAACCAACAGTCCTATATTGGCAACTCAAAATGGGGGATAAGCTCAGTTGGCTAGAGCATACCGCTGGCAGTGTAGGGGTCATCGGTTCGAATCCGATATTCTCCACTTTAATTCAAAGCTCACATTATGTGAAAGCCCTTTTTTTATCAAAGTCAAGGAATTTTCGAAGGGAGGCTAATTCTATATTCAGGAACGCTGGAGTCTTAAAACTTAATCTCTTTGATTTCGTCTTAAAAATGATAATTTCCAATCACTATGCAAAAAACCAGCTAGATTTTCCTGTTTTGCTCATCCTATTTTTTTTCCTGTACGAAGTCTCGACTGTCCTAGATACATCTTTGGGAAGATAACGAATTCAAGTTTTTTTTGAATACGGCTACGTATGTCAATGAAAAACCTAATCCATCCCTTCAATGCGTACCCGAAGGAGTCGAGATGCCCTTCAGATGTTAACGTGTGTGTGGGCTGGAATTCTGTGGAGTAGAAATACTATCAAAAAAAGGCAAGGAGTCGATTTTTAAAAAAATTATCGACTGGCCAAATGTAGCCGGCATTCCTGTTTCAAGGCTAAAGTGGGCAATTACAGGTATTAAACTGATTGATGTTACGCCTATCCTGCCACAAATAAGTCCGGATAAGAGACCAATCAATCCAACCGTGATTTCCTTTAGTGAAGACCTTAATGGGTTTCTTCTTAGAAAATCTCCTTATCCATTGATGCAATCTCTTGAATACAAATCTTTTGCCACCTTTAGGCATTTCGCCCAGAATTTTTTTACTGGCTGTCAGAGCTTTGAAACGACCTTCAAAACCTGACGCAGTCATAACGGTGTATCCGTACTTTTTCCAACGTGGATAAAGACTCCGATAAAACCATAGCTTTGGAACTTTTTTCGCCAAAGGGAAATCTCCTATGGTTGTAAGACAAATGACCTACAGGACAGAAGGAGATACCTCACCGTCGCCAAATTGGTGTTAGGATAAGTTCTGAATTCCCATCATGGCTTTATAAATCAAATAAGATTCATGCTCTGCCCGTTATCAACGCTTCGCCAGATAGACTCTCTATCTCAAAGCCAAAAACCAATCGAATTGCAAGGAAGCGAACTTGTCGAAGTTTTAAGCACATCGCATATTCACCTACATCACCCTTGCATCCACCTCAGTAACATAGTTCCTTCGGTTTTTTCCAACAATCCTAAAAATTTTGTCCCTGAATAGATCAAATTCATCACCGTGCATGAAGTTCCAATTGATTTGGCATAAACGCTCTGTGCATCTTTCCATAGAAAGTTGGGACTATGCCTTCCCAAAAGGGCGAACCGAAATTGAACATTAATTACGTGCATCTTCGTCCATCGACACGAAAGTAAAGGCGATCAAACAACACAATGAGAACGTTTCCTTCCCCAAAATCATAACAGTAAAATTTGGTAAAATCGATGTACCGTTAAGTAATCGTAAAATATATTATCCTGAGTCTCCCCATTACTTTGAATCCTCGTGAGGCAAAAGACTCCTCATGCTTTAAAGTCAGTTTTTTAATTTCAAACTGCAAAAAGCCCCCCTCCCAAAATTGCTTTAAAATCCATAAATCCAGGGCCCTGTGAGTAATCATCTTGCCCAATCACATATTTACCTGACCTCACTTAATATATGAAACCAAAAACCAAAACCTATTTGATTTATATCTTGAATCTTACATTGACTTCAAGGTGGTAATTCATATTTATCACTGCTCACTTTAGCTTTTTGCCCTTTATTCTGGGTTGATCGAAATAGGCGAAGTATAAACAACAATATGAGCAGCCGTTCACAAACACATGGGTGCTAAGAATCACATTTCTGAATTAAAATCGTGTCCTATTTCCACAAAATCAAACCGGCTCCACTTTGTTTCTTAGTATTTATTTTCGACCCATTGGAAAAAACCTCGAGTCCCAAATTTTAGATTAGATCCAGTTTTTGGCCACCAAAAAAAATCTCTCGATACAATCAGTTTTGTCATAACTCAAAGAACAATATGTTCTGCCGTCTTGGCTCAATGGTTTTTGTCCAGAGAAATTAACATAATTTCAATCAACACCATCGGAAAGCAGGGTGGTGCATGAAAAATATAATCCCTTGTTTACTCTGACTGTTCAATCGAAATTTCACCTTTTAAACGATAGAAATCAAGTAACCATCTTGATTAATCATATCGACCCTTCCAATAATTCCACGGAAAATTCACATAACAGGTTTTAAAGTGAGTTCTGATGTGCAAAAGCCCCACAGAAGTTTTCCCTAGATCTTGTTGTCGAAAAATAGGTTTTGATTGATTCAATAAGACTTCCTTATAAGTCAACCCATCTTTCTATCGATTATAATACCACACACCCATGCTTTCTTCAAGCGTTACGTGTCGAATCCCAATTAAGCCAATAATTGGCTTAGGGATACAAGCTCAACACACAAGGTTGTGTTGCTGCAGCGACCATTAAATGGGTCTAGCTGTTTGGTTTTCTTTGAATAAGGGTTGAATTTCTGCTTCTTTAAAGTAATTTCATCAGAATCACCAAACCAGCCTTCAGTTTTAAATTTCTCTCCTGGTTTCAAGAAAGAATTCATGCTGATAGAACCTATTTCAGAATCCTTGAATTTTAAAATTGAGCTAGTCATAAAATTGGGAGACAAACAGAGAAACTTATGAAAATCTACCAACTTACTCAAATTTAACAATTGGATTCCTTTAACCCACACCATTAGAAACAAATTTTCTATTACATGTATATATTATGAGCAAACCTGAAGGTCGATCAAAAATGCTGCAAAAGGTATGGAAACCATGATAGGTGAAGGTTTTCTTCCATCCGATGAATACCAACAACTCGGAACTTTCAAGGCATTAATGTTAATTTTGAAACACCGACGTGGGTAGTAATCAACCATCTTTCTCAAACTGGACCCACACAACTCACCAC
>Ga0163217_1013459_pt1 | contig 10193 bp, 5 predicted proteins | sample SynspAceP_FD_185933 | JGI IMG/M metagenome (GOLD analysis project Ga0163217, IMG submission 185933) | Saline lake microbial communities from Ace Lake in Antarctica - Synechococcus sp. Ace-P (PacBio error correction) | ecosystem: Environmental > Aquatic > Non-marine Saline and Alkaline > Saline ...
AAAAAATTAAAAGAGGAGAATTGTTTATTTTTTTTTTGGAAATTTTTGGCCCCCCCCCCCCCCCCCCCAAAAAAGCCCTTTTAAAAAAAATACCCCCCCCCTTTTTCCCCCCCCCCTTTTTTTGTTTGGGGGGGGGGGGAAAAAAAAGGCCCCCCACCCCTTTTATGGCCCCCCTTTACCCCCCGAAGGGGGGGCCAAAAGGGTTTTTTTTTTCGAAAACCTTATCCCTTTTAATTTAAAACCCAAAAAGGCCCCCGGGTAAAACCCCCCCCCGCCCCAAGTAAAGAAAAAAATTTTTTTTTTGGGGGGGTTTTTCTTTTTTTCCCAAAATGCCCCAAACCCTTCCCCTCCTCCCCCCCGCCTTTGGAGCCCCAAAAAATCAAAACCAGTCCCCCTTTTTTCCCCCCCCACCAAAAAACCAACGGAAGCTTTTTTTTTTTTTTTGCGCGCTGGCTCCCCCTCTTTTCCAATGTATTAAAAGCCCCTGCCCAAATTTTTGTTAAATTGAAAGGTTTAAGTTTAATTTTAAAAAAAAAATCCGGGGAGGTTTTTGGCTTGCAAAAAACCCTTTGAAAAAGGTTTTTTGGGTTTTTTCAAACCCGTGGTACTGCATTAGCTTTTTTTTTCCCCCAAAAGAATCTGGCTTTTTTTTGCCTACAATTCAATTCATAAACCTTACCCCCTTTTCCTTGGAACAAAAAATATTAAATTGTAAATTAAGACCAGGCCCAATACGGTTTTTTTTTTCCGGTTTTCAAGATCCCAATTAGAACCCGTACTGGCCTTCAGGTTGGTAGCAGCTTTTTGATATTGCTTTTAAATTGCCCAAAATGGTGGTGGGTAACGTTGATCAACGGAAAATGAAAAAATGCTTTCCCCCTGACTTTGGAAATTTGCCTAACCAAATGTAAAAGTTTAGAAAATCAAGCTAATGCCTGCCTGGGAATATTTTGGGACCTTTACTTTTTTAATTTTGCAGCGGTATCTGCTTTGCTGATTCTAGGGTTTTGGTACAATTAATTGAAAATGCTCCCAGCGGATAACCTGTTTTTTTTCGCTTCCTTTCAAATGCCTGCAATTTACCAGCGCTTTGCAAGCCTTTTTTTTTGGAGCAACTAAACTTAACTCAATTAGTTGCCTAAAATCCGGAGGAAGTCCCCCCAAAACCTTCAAACCCGACCTTGGGGTTTCCACGTAGTTTACCCTTGCCTGTTTTGCCCTTTGCCTCTGATCTTTGGGCCGTACGAAAAATTACATTTCACCATCCTTTTTGCGGGTCCCAAATTCTTTGAAAACTGTAACCAAATTCCTGCCTTCAGGCCCCCGTTGAACCCCCCTTGTAACTGGATTTTGCCAAAGGAAAATGTGGGCCAAAAGTTAACGACTGGCAGGAATTGTTGCTTCAAAAAATGGTTTGTTAAGTCCCATTTTGTTTGATTGATAAAGTATTGTTTACCTATTAATACGCTACCCTTAACAGTTTGTTGGAAGCTGGCTACTGCTGCTAATCCTTTCAAGTCTGTTGCAAGCTGTTAACGGCTGCTTGGACTTGAAATACGTTTTTGAAATCCGGGAAGCAATCACCGTTAATTTGCCCTCCCACTAATCAAGTGCCTTTCCAAAAATCTATTAACAATCCTTAACTTGACCTTCTCTCCAAGATTTGAATTGATGCTCTAGGAAATAGAAAGCAGTCCCTAAAGTTCTTAGATTCCACGTGGTGCCAGCTGCTTGCTTTTTTCTTTCAACCTTGCAAGAAGGTGAACCAAATGGTTTTCCAACTTTTTGGCAAAAAGGTTGAAATGCTGAAAAAGTTAACCGTACTGGAGCTGTATGTACAGTAAACTTGAATGCTGGAGGTAAAATCATACAGTGTTGGTTTGGGCGCTGACCGTAGCCAATTAAAGAAAATGGGGTTAGTTTCCACGTCCATTGATGGGGTTTTGTTACTTTTCTACTTTATAAATTTACCCAAACTAATAGCTTAAATATAAGAAGGGGCAAAAAGATCATCCTGTCCCTCTTATTAATTTTTTTTGTTAGGATACGTATATACTCGCCAATAGATTATTCCAAGAGTAAGTCAAGGAGACTTAAAGATTATTGTTTTAACTAATCGTTCATTTTTATCTTTACCGGGCCCTTTTTTTTAGGGCTATAATTCCCTTCTGGAAATATTGTCACGTTTCGGCTGGAAAGAAGATCGCCCTTTTTTCAGGCCTGATTTTAAACCAAATCATAAGAATCTTTTTTTGCAGTCATACTAGTTTTTTCTTTATCCGCTATGCAGTTTTGGTTGGCAAACTTGGACCCCCTTGAAAAATTTCTAATCTTCCGAAACTAAGTTTTCACTGCAATTCACTGAATTTTCTCAGTTTTTCTTGGTAAGCTTTTTTGGGTTTTTAGTTGTCCCATAATCGCTTTTTTTTGTTCCGTTAGAAAATTTTAACCGGTTTTTGATTATTGGAAGGGCCCCCATTTTTGGAATTGTCTTTTTTTACCAAACCTAACTTTTTTTAAACAATTTTGGAATTTTACCTTTTTCCGGATCAATCCTTTTTTTTTTTAAACTTTGTATCATGCCGATTCTTTTTTTCCTTTTAACAAAAAGGTACAATGAAAGAAAAGTTTTATTGAAACAGAAAAAAAACTCCAAAACTTTAAAATATTTCAAGCGAAAAAAATTAGGAAATCAGTTTTAATACCCAGCCCCTTAACCCACAATTTTTTCTTCAAATAATCTCAAGCGGCCTTACTCAGTCCCTGATTCCATGAAGGATGTAATCAAGCCAGATTGCCTAATTTTTAACCAGCGACTGAAGTATAAATATATTCGCTAATATTTTTAATCCTAACAAAAATCAAGGAAATTGGTCACTGTTGGGTCGGAAGGGAGTTCGATTTTCCTTAAGAGTTTATTTGAAGTTATTGGAAAAATTTCGATTTTCCAAAAAATTTCGCTTTTTCCATTTTTGAACCTTCCAATCTGGCTTAGTGAATTGGCCTCCTGAATAAAATTGAATTTCCTCCAGCAGTCCCTTCAGCTCTTTTAGTAGAAACGCGGTGAAGCACAAATTATTTCACACTATAAAGAGCCTTTAGAAATTCCAAATAAAATGAAGTTGTAAGCAAATTGAAAATTTTTCAATAAAAAACAACCCAAAAACAATTTTAAAGGAAAAGTCCTTATCTGGTAATAGGACTTCAAAACTTATCCGAATAGATTAATCAGGGTTTTCTTAATTCATCGATCTTAAATTGAAAAGATTCGGAAAAGATTCATTTTAGGGTTCGTAATTAACCTTTTAATTTAAGAAACCGAATGAACATAACTTTTTTTAGTAGAAGACGAGCCCCTTTACTTCAGCAAAACGGAAATTAGCCATATTTTTTTGGGCTAGGAAATTTTCCCCTGGAATTGGAAAAAAAAATTTTTGGAAACATGCAAACAGAAATAAAGTATCAAGGGCAGTTTTAAAATCTGCAAATGGATTAATTTTCCCAAATGCTGGGACTAATATTTTATGTTGAATTATTCATTTGGCTTGTACGGCCTTTTTGAGTTTTCCAGGGCATTTCAGAATAGAAAATTTGAAAAGAAATTTCCCGTCCATGTTTTATCACCGCTTATGATGATATGCACCCTTCAATATATCTTTTGAATCACAAATTCGCATTGCATTTATTGTTTGGCTTAAACCGATTGACCCGAAAGTCGATTAGTTTTCGTTGCCTGTCAGAAAGCACAGCAGTTCAAAGCTTCTCCCCAATCAATTCCAGAAGGTTTTTCATCTCAGGGTTTTTTGGCCAAAATTTTTAAGTTCAAAATATCTTTAAATAAAAAGCGGTTTTTTTCTCCCAAACCTGGGAATAGAATTTTTTCCATTTTGTAAACAGTGGAATCAACGTCCCCAGCTATCTTTTATTCGAGGAAGTTGGGATGACCTATCTTGTTCCGAAAAACGGTTTCCACACAGCGTCAACTTATTATAGATTTCATACTTTTTTGAATGAACTTGAAAATCGTTTTTTCTACTTGGAATGTGGAAGTTTATAGGGTTTAAAATGATCTATGATCCATTAATCTGGAAGGTCTTTTGGTTAGAGATCATACCTTTATTAACAATGGTAGAAAATTGGGTTTTTCTACTAAATTGAATTTTCCAAAAGTGGGATGAGCGCTATTTGTAGTAGCTTCGTGAGCGAGTTAAATTGAATTTTAAAAAATTGGAATAAATCAGTAAAAAGTATGCCTTCCTAAAAATGGTTCCTTGAGTTAATCTTTGCTTTTTTTTTTGCATTTTTTTTTCAAGCGCCTCTGCGCCAATCGCGGAAAAAACTTGCCCTTTCAATTGACTCACTCAAGCCCGAGCTAATTTTTGGAATTAGAGCAAAAAATTTGTGTATGAAGTCAAATTGAAATAACTTGCACACAATCTTCCAACAAGCAAATTAAAAACGGGGAATTCTGGTGGCTACCAAATAGGCCCTTACCATTCCGTTTACGATTTATTGGAGGGTACCCAGCTTTTTTTGGGTTACCGAACCTCAAGTTGGGTAAAACTTTTACTCTATGTTTTGGAGGTGCAACCGGAAATTGCAAGGTAACATTTATATTGGGTTCCAAAGGGTTTTTTTTAAAGAAAATTAGCTCCTCGGGTTCACACCTGCTCTGCCAGCCAAGTTATTCGTAGGTATTAGTTTTTGGCCCTTTTTTCCCAAAGATTTTTCTTCCGGACTGGCTGGTTTTGACCTAAGATCAACCCTGCCTCTTTTTCCAACTGACTTACGGAATCCTGGGCCTTTGAATTCCCTTTTTATTTTCCTGACCAAATCTTTTTGCCGCTGGAGTATAAGATTCACTGGCGGCTTAAAGGAGTTCCCCCTGTTTTTTACTTTTTTGGAGTATATACGCAGCTACAGTTTTTGAGCTTGGCCTGTCCTCTATAGACTTAGCTTGTTGGAATGGATTTGAAAGTGGACAAACTTTTTTTTGAGAGTAATGTGGAGGGCCTGCCCCTAAAACCATTCTGGCATGGAACCAACAAGTTCCCCCTTTTCTTTTTTAGTATAATTTTTCGTAAAACAAATTCATCATCCGATTTGAGCAGAAAATTACCCTAACCCAAAATGGTGTTATTCCCTCAAACTCCATAATACCCTTGAATGGAAAAAGGACCTCTGCCCTCCTTTTTTGGTTTTAAAAACTTTGTCCTTCCCCATTTCTCCTTCTTAAATGTTTTAAAACCCTCTAAAGTCAATTGACCCCTCTTCCAATTTCAAGGAAATTTTTTATCTCCAAGTTGGATTGGATTGGGCTTTTTTCTTCAATCGAAATGTTTTTTTTTTTCTAATTGATTCCCCAATTCCAGCTTTTCCTATTCTTGCTTTTTTTTCCGCTAGAAGGAAACCTGCTAGATCTTGCGCCTTTTTTGTATTGTTGGTTTTTTAGTTGAATCTTTGACAAGTTTCCCCAGAAATAGAAAAATTTTAAGAAGTTCCAATTCGTTAACCCGTGTTTGGATAAGAGGGTGGAGATAGCCCATCAATCACATCCGCAAGCTATTCCGAGGGGCGGAAGCTTGCTTTTTCCTTGGAGCTCTTTCCCAGTTTTTTTGCTTGTTTAATCGAGGAATAGGAAGTGGAAGCCCGCTTCCAGTGATTCTTGAATTATTTCTTCAGAAGTGCAGATTTTTTCCCTATCTCGATCAAAGTTTTTCCCCCTTTTGACAAAAGCCCAAGTAATACAATTTCATTTTAGTTGCTTGAACCGGAAATTGGGAAAGCTGGCTGATCTGATTTTTTTTGACTTCAGGAAAAAGAGGCTGAGGTAAACTTCAGCTGATTCGGATTTGCAAAAATCGTAAAATAGTGGACTTTTCCAGACATCAAAGGAAGCTCTTTCTAATTTCAATGCTCCATTTTTTTAGTCAAAATTTGGCCTTCGAGGATATCCCTTTTTAGATTTAAGCCAATTTCCTTTAGGTATAATACCCAGTGTTTGGGGAAATTTGGAGGCATTTTCCCCTCCAAATCGCTTCAAACATCCTCCAAAGCGAGTTTTCTAAGCTCTTTTTCCCCAAGGTAAGTCCAAATCAATTGTTTTGTCCCCTCAAATCAAACCTCATTTTTCCGAAATTACTTTTTGGAAAGGAAAATTTAAGGATTTCGCTTTCAATAAAGTAAAATATTGCTTTCGATTTCCATGAAGTTTTGAAAAGTAGCAGCCTTTTCCCTCCAATGAGACCATTTTGAAATAGAAAAAAAGGCCCGCTCCAAAAGGGAGCATTAGCATCGAAATCGGTTCCCCCCTCCGATCCAAGCTTCCTTGAAAATAATTCCCATGCTGGATTGCCCTGCTTGGGCACGCTTCGAAAAATATCTTCATGGAAAAGGGATAAAAAATTATCTGTGGTGGGTTATTTTAATTGTGGCTTTGAGGAACTTTGTCTTCACTTTGTTGCCTCACAGCCCCTCCAAAAAATCATCTCAAAATTTTTTAGTTTTGAGAACAGCAGGCGGGAAATTTTCTTTTTCCTTCCAAACCATTAATTCTTAAATGCCTGGGCAGAAGATTAACCGAGGAAATGGTAATTCAGAATTGCCATTTAGGTGGCAAAATAAATTAACTTGATTATCATAGCCAGTGCAATTTTCAATCTGGGAAGGCTTCCAAATTTTCCCACTTTTTTCCACTTTCCGGATGTGAAAGACTGAGCTTTGATGAGAAATTGTTTTGGGGTGAAGTTAGGTTTTTCGACCCCGAAATCTTTTTTTTGGGCCATGGCCTACAGCTTCCGTTTAGGGTGAAATTTGGGAAATAGCGCTTCTTTTTGGCAAAAGCCCATTCAATATCAAAGGTTTTTTTTTTTTTTTTTTTTTTTTATAGTACTTTCAATCAAAGCAAGGGATTTCCTCCAAGAAATGTAAATTTGCATCGGGTTGATGTTCTTAAGTGAAAGTCCCTTTGATGCGTGAATCCAAGCAACCGAAAGCACTTGTAATGCACACAGGAATTAAGGAGTGATTCGGACGCCCCCCCCTTCTATTACGAATCCTGAGATTCCCGTTCGATTTTCGATCGGTGCTACCCTGAGGAATTTTCCAGGGGTAAGCGATTGGCAGGAGAAAGAGTTATGGCAAAAATTCCGCCGCATTGATTTTTGTTTTTTCAGGACAATTTCGGCCCCCTTTTTACCAAACACAGGCCATTCCTTTTTTTCTGACGAAAGTTAAATGGTCGAATCAATCTATCCGGCAGGGTAATGGATCTTTTGTGCCTATTGATCATCAAGACTGCGTCCCTAGTTTTTTTTGATGCCGCCTTGACTAAGCATCTGCATTCGAAAGTCCGTCCAGTAAAATTTACGAATAGACTTAAATCCATCCGACTTTTCAATATGAATGGAAAAAAGCCGCGGAATCGCTTTTTGTCTTCCTAAAATCCAGAGAAGGTAACATGACTTTCACATCGCAAACCAATTCACGGTACGCCTTGCGAAGTGCCTGTACCGAAGTAAAGGTTGACTTTCCCAAATTTTTTAAGGTGGGTTTTGCCCGAATTTCTGTTCAAAAAAATTTCTTGAATTAGACTTTATTCCATTTAAATCCTTGCGGGTTAAAAAATTAACTTCAATCTAGAATTGTTCGACCAATGGCCATTAATTTTTCCTTCTAAAAGGGAAGTAAATTTATTCACGAGAAACGATTTTTTACTTTTCTTCATTAATTTAACACCAATAACTCCAAGATTTTGAAAGTTCCCTTTTTTCGTAAAACGGAAGCATGAAAAAATCTGTTTTCCGGTAAAAAGGTTTCCTCAAAGTTTTATCAAGGAATGCCTTAGTGGTAACTTTTTTATGGCCATTGATTAAGCCTGAGGTATTTCTTTGACAGTTGGCAAAAGTAAAGCTTTGGTCAAAATCAAGGGGTTTTTTTTTGAATAAATTCATTGAAATCCGAAGCTTGCCCGGTAATTCATTCCATTGTTATAATTAATTGGATATTTCCCCAGAAATATAGCAATAATGGAAGTTTAAGATTTTAATAGGATCCAAGCCCAGAGCTCGGACAATCCTGGGTGCATTTACTCCATTATTACAGGCATACTAAGAAATTCCATCAGAATCAGTCAAAAATCCTCCTTCTCAAGAGCTCTCAGTACTTGCTTTTGCCGTTTCGGCATGCTTTTTCATAAGAATATTTTTTCAAATCCCAACTACGCCTCTTGGTCAAAGTTGAAAATGAATGAATGGAGCTGTTTTCTCTCCGCCAAACCAAAATATTTTTTTTTGTCTTTACTCCATAATTTCAAAATAAAATTTTCTTTTTTGTGATGTAGGTTTTTAAAAAATATTAGACTTTCAACGATTTAATTTTTTGCAATTCTCTTCCAATAAGGACCAATTATCAAGCTCTGGCAAAAATCTCAGTTTTTTTTCGCAAAATTAGGTAAATCGAATTTGGCGCCTAACCGTGCCGGGAATTGCCCTTTTAAGATTAGTGAAGATTTCCAAGTAAAATCTTTTCGTAATTTTTTTCGTCAGGGTCAATTTTCAAGGCCTTTTTCAATAAGCTTGAAAACTAATCTAGTAAAGAAAAGTCCCCCTCTAAATTACAAGCTTTTAAAATGGTTCTTCCTGTAGAAAATTTATTATATTCCATCAAATTTAAAAATGATAGAAATTTAATCCAGTAATTGTTTTCAGTAAGAAGAAAGGTTTTTTTTGGCCTCTAAGTCTTTAACTATTCCTTTTGATTCCTACTAAAGGTGGGATTTTGCTAGGAATTCCCTAAAATCCTCTTTTTTGGGTCTAATTGGTTTGGTGGATTAAAAATTTCAGTAAAGGCCCAATTTTTTTCAAAAAACTGACTTCGAATCGGTTTTCTTCCAGCAAAAGGCTGTACCGCTATTACCAAGGACTTTATTCTCCTGTCCCAACTCGCTATGTTTTGGAAATTTTTTCAAAGGCGGAAAGATTCGCATTCCATTCCCTTTAGGCCAATTTGATAATAATCCATGTAAGATTCAGAAAAATTCAAAAATGCTTCCTTTGGTCCAGATTTAATCAATAAGCTCTCGAGCCCCGTTTGAATGGGGCCAAACTTTTGACAGCTATTATAAGTTGAAAACCTATTAGTTTTTCAAATAGCTTTTTTCCGGTTTAAATTCATTTGTTTTCCTCGAACAATCAAAAATACCTTTTTTGCTTTTTCAATTTCTTTACTTTTTAAATTTTTGAAAGAATAGAAATTAGATTATAAATATCCCTTGGGGAACACAAAAGTTTTTGAAATCCTCGTCGTTTGGACCCCTATCTGCAGTAGGCAAAACCTTTCCCCCCTTTTTGTTTTTGAATTTCTGCAAACGCTATGCAGGGCGGGGTAAATGGTTTTTTCCTGCCGATAGCAGACCAGTTTTTACCCGAGAGATGAATCTGGACAGCCTAAGCCCCAAGCCCCAACAAAAAAATTAGCTGCAGCTCCTCAATTATTTGAATTAAACTCTCATTTCTATCGAGAGATTATGATGTCAAACAATTTATTCGAAAAATTAAGAAGCAATTGCCCGCTTTCTTTGGAAAACGCCCTTTTCCGCTTCAAAAATGGAGTTAGTGATTTAAATTGATTGGAGGGAATCAAAGTCTTTTTCGCTTGAATGCAGTGGACCGAAGGGTTTCGATGAAAATGCCCCAACCGATCGATCCTCAATTTCCCTCCGTCCCCCCAGATAATCATAAAAATTGAATATCCAGCTTAAAGGACTTGTATTTTTTAACAAAAAGGAAGTCAATAAATTGGGCGATCCCTGTCTATTTTTGAATTTAGTTGGATTTCAGCCAGAAATCCCTCAACGATTTGAATGCGTGCCGGCTTGGAAGTAATATTTATCGGGCCAAATGGCAAGACCCTTTTCAGCCGATTTTTCGAGTAACAGCAAGAAAAATAAATAGGCCCCCCCTTCGAAACTAATCCAGAAATCTTGGAATTTGGGAGGCGCCCACCGGGAAGAAACCTCTATGAAAAAGGGATAGAAAAGTACGATTGGGGATGTTCATGAATCCGATTACGGGTACTGTTTCGATTAAGCCTGAAAGGGGCCCTTTTTTTTCCCCAAACCGCCATTTTGAAGCTCTCCAACGCCTTTTGGGCTTTATTACAGAGGGGTTCTTTTTGATTTTTATAGAAGGATT
>Ga0163217_1079677_pt1 | contig 10193 bp, 11 predicted proteins | sample SynspAceP_FD_185933 | JGI IMG/M metagenome (GOLD analysis project Ga0163217, IMG submission 185933) | Saline lake microbial communities from Ace Lake in Antarctica - Synechococcus sp. Ace-P (PacBio error correction) | ecosystem: Environmental > Aquatic > Non-marine Saline and Alkaline > Saline ...
AGAAGCTCCGGCGGGCATGTTTTCACGCGCCCATATCAACACCGCTTTGAAGCTTGAGCGCGGCGGTCTTTACGCCCTCGCGGATACGGGGATAGGTACCAGCAATCGACACAGGTTGCCGCTCATGGCGGCGTCGATCTGGTCGTCGGTGGGCGTCGGGTTCAGTTCAAGAAAAGAGGCCGCCTGCAATGATCTGGCCCGATTGGCAGTAAAGCCGCATTGCCGCGACCTGCAGGTCGATCCATGCTCTTGGACGGCATGGCGCACGGCGGGGGTCACCAACCTCGACGTGGTAATCCTTCGCCCTCTACGTCACTGGCAGCCAGCCTGGCAGCGCGAACCGCGATCCCGTCCATATGACGTACCAGGCGCCCGCACTGTGGCGGATGCACACCCATACTTTGACCCGTGATGCCCAGAATATCGCGCAAGACCACAGATCGGCAAATGTCTTCTCGACGTCCAGCATCAATGGATCAACGCCAATTCACCGTAAGTTTCATGCCCTGTCTCCGCAACAGATTTCACTGCTATAAATACAGCGGGAACGAAGTGGTAAACCCACCCTGTCGCCCGCAGCCCCCTCTCCCCTCACGTCAAAACATGATGGCCTAGGGGGCTTGAAAGGCATAAAACGCCGCCCCATGGGACGGCGTTTGCCATACGATTTTTTTACAAATTTTTACGCTTAGAATTCAACGACGCGCACGAAATGGATTCAACCTTTGTGCAATCAAGCTCGAACCTTCGTTGATCCTGGTCCCAGCGTCAGTTGTGGGTGATCATCGGGTCGATCTCGATCTTGCCGCTCATGTAACCAGTCGAGATCTTGGCACGTCGGTGGCGGCCCTTGGCCCCGCCCGAATGCAGTCCCTTTCCAGACGCGACCCGTCACCAGTTGGAACGGACGGGTCGAGACTTTCGGCCCTGCCGGTGCGACAACCGATGATGATGCTTTTCGCCCCAGCCTTATGTGCGGCTTCAAGCGCCTGACGCATGACTTTGGTGTTGCCCGTGCATCAAAAGTATAGTCCGCGCCGCCCTTGGTCAATTCAACCAGATGCGCGACCAGATCACCCTCGACTTTGCTGGGGTTCACAAATGTCTGTCATGCCGAAGTAGCGGCGGCCCGTCTCTCCTTGTCGTCGTTCAAATCGACTCGCCCGAACGATCTGGTCGGCTCCGGCCAGGCGCAGGCCTTGGAATGACGTTTCAAGCCGATGCCGCCCAAGCCAAAGACCACGCACGCCGCGCCGATTTCGACCTTGGCGGGTGTTTGATCACCGCGCCGATGCCGTGGTCACACCACAGCCCGATATAGCAGATTTTTATCGAACGGGCGCGTCCTTGCGGACTTTGGGCAGCGCGATCTCGGGGATCAACCGTGTGGTTGGCAAAGGTGGAACACCCCATAATAAGTGGTGGATCGGCGTGCCAATCCATTCATCGAAAAGCGCGTTTGTGCGTGGGCAGCAGGCCCCTGACCTTGGGTACGGCGGAATCGCCTGACACAGTTGGTTTTGCCGACAAGCGAGTATTCGCATTCCGCAGGCATTCCGGGCGTGTAAAGCGGATAACATGGTCGCCGACCGCTCGACAGCGTGTGTGAGCCTTCCCCGCGATTTCCAGCACACACCCGCGCCTCGTGGCCCAGAATGGCGGGTAAGATAAACCTTCGGGGTCGGTCGCCGAAAGGGTGGAATTCATCCGTGGTGGCAACATGATGGCCCGTGGCCTTGATTTCGATCAAGGACCTTCACCCCGCTGGGGCCTTCCAGATTTAACTCATCACTTCAAGCGGTTACCTGCGGCAACGGCGACGGCGGCGCGTGTTTTCAATCATAAGAAGCGTCCTTTTGCTGTTTGGGACAGAAAGGGAGAAAACGGCGCGTTTGTCAAGGTCCAAGGGGCAACGGCTACCGCGGCAAGGTCTGCCACTCGGGCGCTGGCCCCGGAGCCGCTTTGGCGCCCCTCCCCCGGGGATTTTAGACCTTTTGGAAGACGGATATGCGTTTGCGCGCCGCGTTGTTTTTTCCTGTCCAATCGGTTTCCTGGCGACAAAATGACTGACGGTTCCGTGACCGAGGAGAAGACAATGGTAGACCGAAGGAATCGGAATGAAAACCCGCCGCGCGTTTTGGGCGATCGCCCATGTCGACCGCGGACCGAGTGCGGGAAAGACGCGATCTGGATGCACCGTTTCAAAACACTGCTCACTGAATCACCGAAGCAGCCTGGGGCACGGTCTGGGCGAGTGACAAGATCAGCCATCGCGAACGATCAATGCTGACGCTGGGCGTTGCTGGCGGCGACCGGCAATTTTGACGAGATTCCCGATGCACATCGTGCCACCGCCAATACCGGTGCCCAGCAAATCCGACGTGATAGAGGCGTTCCAGCCATGTTTGCCATCCTATGCGGGGGTTGCCAAAGGCGAACCATGTCGGCTTAGAGCCTGCGAAAACATCCTATCGGAAATGAAAGCCGGCGAATGACCATAGAACGGTGCGTTCCTTTCACCGAGACCGGCAACTGGCAATCCGCCAGCGCTGGCACCGGCTATAAGACGTCGGTTGTGCGGTCGCCACAAAGGCGCTTGATTTCCATGAACACAACGTTGAAGCGATGCGACCGGACCGGTCTTTTGGCCACAACATGCTGGGCGCACTGGATAACGATCTGATCCTTAAACTACGCCGCCGAAGGCGAGATGGGCGATTGGTCAGCGGATCATCGTGGCATGGTCGTTGTGCTGGACCAGAACGGGCGCGGCGTGCCGGGTGCCTTGTTGGAGTTCTGGCAGGCCAATGCGGGCGGGCGTACTCGCCATAAGAAAAGAGGGCTATCTGCCCCGCTCGACCCCAATTTTGGCGTTGCCGGCGCACGGTGACGGGACGAAGAAACGGCGGCTATAGCCTGCGCACGGTCAAACCCGGTGCCTATCCTTGGCCAAATGGGGGGAACGACTGGCGCCCGGCGCATATCCCATTTTTCCGTGTTTTGGACAGGGGTTTGCGCAAACGCTGATCACCAGATGTGTATTTTGAGGGCGACCCGCTGATTCTGGAAATGCCCCATGTCCAAAGCATCCCGTCACGCGCCGCCGTTGAACAGCTGATCGCACCGCTGGACATGGACAATCGCGGCCAATGGGATGCCGCGCCTATAAGTTTCCGATATTGTGCAACGGGGCCGCCGGTCGACCTGTTTGAAAACCGGATGGAGGGGACCTGATGCAAGAGCTGACCCAGTTGAAAGAAAGCCCGTCCCAGACAGCAGGGCCACTATGTCCATATCGGCTGCGTGCCTAATTTTGCGAATATACCGGTTGTTTACCCTGAGGATCTGGGCGCGCAAGATGGTCAAGCCGATACCAAGGGCGAACGGATCACCCTCAGGGGCAGCGGGTCTTTGAGGCACCGGCACCGCGATCAAGGATGCCATGATCGAGATATGGCGGCCGATGCCGCAGGGACTTTACCCGGCAACGATCCAGGCGCGGCGGACCCGAAACTTCTACCGGCTGGGGGAACGGCTAAGTGCGGGGAATTTATGACACCGGCGAGTGGGTGTTCCACACCATCCCGACCCGGTGCCGTGTCCCTTTCCTGACGGCCGGATGAATGGCCCGCATATCAGCTTGTGGACTTGTCGCGCGGGGTATCACATATGCCCTTGAATACACGCATGTATTTCCCGATACCGACAACCAGCGGCAAGACCAGTTGCTGACCCGCCATCGACATCAAAAACCGCGTACCGACCCTGATCGGGAGAAAGAAGGCCGATGGCTCTATCGGTTTGATATTTTAAATCTTCAGGGGGAAGAGCAGTGTTCCCTAGATGTCTGATCCATGCATTCTTGCGTTGCCATCACGGCAGCGTGCCACCAAAGCCGCCAACCCAATGTGCTGTACGATCAACGAACAGATCGAAAGCAACCCCATGGGCATTCGAGGCCGGGGCGAGCATCGTCTGCCACGCTATGGTGCGCAACGACGACGAGACCCCTCGTCGGAACCCTGAAAAATTTCGCCGCGCTGAAAGAGGGCATCGAGAAACACTGCCTGCCGGCCCATGTATATCCAGTCTCGACGGGCGGGCGGTCCGGTGCGGGCCGAGGCCGCGTGGCGGCATGCTGTCCCTTAGCGGCCGACATGGGCGTCTTTGTCGGTGGGTCGAAAAACTCCCTCACTCGCCGTTTACGAGAAACCCGCCGGAATCCTGGTGAATGGCTGGCGTCGGAAATGCGACCTACGAAGTCGTTCCCGGAGATCGAGGCCTTTTGACGCTTAGCCATATCCTTGCAGCCCATCCAGCACCACAAGAACGGCAAACTGTTCGGTGCCGGCTGTATGTGCAATTTTGTTCATGGCGTCAAAACGCCATGCCCGCCGACAAGAAGTCCTTTGTTTCTATGTGGCACAGATGAAGGCGGCGGGGGCCCCCGAGGCCGCTTGGTGTGGCCGCCAGGAATCGGCCTAACAGGATTGTCGTGAACGAATGGGCCATTGCCGCCCGCGCCACAACGCGTGCCGGCCCTAGAAGACAACGTACGTCCTGGACAAAGACACGCTGGCCCGTCGAACGCGGCCTTGATCAAGCGTGCCGCAATCTGTGGCGAAGAAATACGAACGACCCGTTTGCGACATGGCAGCAAGCGCGCGACATTCGCGGGCTGCGCAGCGTCGCGGGCTAACCGCTTTTTACTGCCGCCCGCTTGGTGACCATCCATAAAGCGGGGGCGGCACCGGCCTTGGCGCAGATTAGCATTTGCCTGAACCGCATTAAAAACCCATATGGCAAACGCCCGCACCTTAACCCAAGGACCGCCAGTGGGACACGTATCCCTTGCTGTAACCTTAATGCGCAACGAAGGGCCCTACTGCCTTGAATGGGGAATCGCGCATCACCGCCGCGCGGGTGGTGACCGGTTTCTATTTTTCACGCTGATTGCACTGATGCACGCCAGAACTGCTGGATCTGCTTGGCGACGTGACCCATGTACCCTTTTCTGTCCGAGGGCGATAATCGGTTTCAGTGGCAAGCGATGCGGCTGGCGATCAGCATGATCTGAGAAGCAGGCCGATTGGGCGCTGGTTCTTTGATTTGGTGAACGAATTCTGTGCTTCAGCTCCGATGCGCAGCCTCCTGAATTGATTGCCGCGGTTCCCGCTGGCACCGATGGCGATCGCCCTGCCGTGGCGATTTTTCGGTGCGGATGGCCAAGAGGCTCTGCAGGAGCGTTGACCCCGCTTCCGGGTTTAGCCGTGCCGCACCCGAGCCCTTTCACCTCCGCTGCAGCTTTTTCAAAACCCTGCCCCGCCCCCGGCCATTTTTTTTTTTTTTTTTTTTTTTTTTTTTTTTTTTTTTTTTTTTTTTTTTTTTTTTTTTTTTTTTTTTTTTTTTTTTTTTTTTTTTTTTTTTTTTTTTTTCAGAAGACTCGGTGTGGGCCACCTAAACGACCCAAGAAAAAGGGCAGCACCAAGCCGCAGTGGGAATCTTGGCGGTGTGCAGGCAAAGCCCAGATGGGTTGCCGAAAATGACAACCGGATCAATATATTCGCGCCTACAGACTCAACGCGCGGCGCGGTTTGAAACACTATTCCTTGCCGGTCAGCGGCAGAGTTCATGGTCAACGCGGAACGCGGCCTGCCCAATCCGGACGAACCAAGCCACTGCCTGGCATTTACTGGGCGGAACAGGAAATTTCAACACGGTCAAAGACACGGATGAAATCGACCCGATGATGGCCGCTGACTACGGCAGAGAATGACCCGCCTGCGGGCCCCTGACGGGCGTCGCTGCCGCGCATGAGGCTGCCGATCCGTGGCAACCAGACGCCTTGCTGCGCTGAATGTCGGACCCCGCCGAGGTTTGCAGTTTTTTACTGGCATCTGCTGTTGCTGGGTAGCAGCACCGCCCCCGATCCGCCGAGGCAAACACAGGCCCCATTTGTTGCGCCAACGTCGGCAGCTGACGGGCCTCTACCGCGCCCCGCCCACAAAGGGACACTGGCATAGAAAAAGGCCCGCGACCGGAGACGGCCGCGCCTTGGAGTGTCGTTACGCGTGCTTACGCCGAGGTCGAAACGATAAGGTTCATCACCTTGGTCATGCCGCCACAAAGTCAGTGACAAATTTCTCTTTCGCGACGTCGCCGGCATAGACTTCCCCGATGGCGGCAGCTGCGAGTTTCGACCCGAACAGCAGAATCGACAGCGGTACCGGTGTGCTTGAGCTTCACCCGTGGCGCGTCGCGGCCTCGTAGATGCGTCGGTGGCAGTCTCTTCCGCCTTCGGCCACACGGTGCCCATGTCCAGCAGCGTGTGAAGGAATCGTTTGTTCACGTACCGGGCGCATCTGTGAACACGCGGTGTTTGGAGCGGCCCTACGTTCACTGTCCAGTGCACGCATACACCGACCAACACAAGTCGATTTCCGGCGCGGTCCAGCGTCAGAAAGCTGGGCCAGATCAACCAGCAGCTTTCTGCCGTGGTGACCGAATAGCGGGTCTTGGCAAAGTTGGCGAGAGCCATCTTGTCACAGGCTCGGAAAGATAGGCAACGGAATCGACCTTCGGTCTGACTCAAGCGAAGCATCGCCGCGGCCCGGTGCGAAGGGCAAGTCACGTCGTGGCCTGCGACCTTTGCAGCTTTCTCGATCCCGGCCGGCACCGGCCAACAAAACGATCAGGTCAGCGACCGGAGATTTCCTTGTCGTCCAGGGGGGATGAAACTGGTCCGCGGTTTGAAACTCAGGCACGGATGCCCCCTCTCATACGTCCAGCAGCTTTGGCCAACCTGATCCGGTTCGTTCACTGGCCAGTCTTTCTGCGGTGCCAGACGGATGCGCGCGCCATTGGCACCACGCGTTTGGTCCGACCGCGCGGAAGGTTCGCGGCAGAGCCCCAGCGGTGGCTAACCAGTTTCCCTGAACGCTTAGGCCGAATGCCAGCACTTTGGCTTTCAGCGATGCAACGTCCGCGTCATCACGCAACCGCAGAATGCGGTCACGGCGGGGATGCGGGTCCTTGCCCAGATCAGCTCCTCGCTTGGCAGTCGGTTGCCCAAATAGCGGGCAATCCGGCCCCATGTCCGCGGTGGGATCAGTTTGAACCATGCGCGGGCAAAAGGCATCGGGAATTCCTCGGGTTCTTCGTGAAAACGCGTGAGATTTTTGAAATACTCGGGTCCTTCGCGGTCAGGCGCGAGGTCAGAGGTGAACATGATAGGCGCCGTGACGTTTAGACGGGTCATGCCGCATTACCGCACGGTGCCTGCGGCGTCGGCCATTGCTTTGGTGTCCACTGCACGGCACCGGCAGGGCTTTTGGTCATTCCTCCCACTCGCACGCCCCAGCACGGTTGTGAAATAGGTCATGTCCAGCTTTGTCGGGGTCTGCGACCATTGCGCCTTCAAGGCCCGCTGGTCAAGGCGTTGATGCCGTGGCCGGTCTCGTGCTGTGTGGTCCCAGCAAAGCCCTTGACTTTCCGTGGGCTGACGCTTCGGGATCGGGGCCGGCAATTCTCGCCGCCCACGGCACCGTGCGCCTTACCAAAAGGTGTGGACCACCGCGCGGATCAGCGCCAACGGTTTTCATAGTCGTTATTGCCATCCGGCATAAGGTGTCGCGGATGTCAATTGGCCGACACCTTGCAGATCGGGGTTTGCCGTCTGGCCCTTGGGGTTCACCATAGATCAGGCCGCATTTGCAACGGCGGCCAGCGGGGTCTTCCAATGCGCGCTCTTCCGGCTATAACGCTTGCTGCCCAGCCCATTCGTCTTTCGGGGCCCCCCCCAATAAAACGGTCCTCTGTGCGGGTTCCCAACGGTCCACACGTATAATCGTCGGCAGCGAAGCCGAATGTTTTTCAAGCCACATCGATTCAAGCGAGATGTTTCCTGCCCCCAAAAAGAAACCAGGAAAAAGAGGTGATCAATCGCCCCCTGAAATCTGGTTTGCCAGTATTTCAGTTGATCGGCCACAAGGCAGGCGGCGCGCTTTGTCGAGGGTTGGCGTTATCCGGCCAGCCTGTTGAGCGGCGCAAAACGCTTGTGTGCCGATGTGGACCCGCACGTGCCATCCGCCGTAAGCGCGTAGGTGCCCGCTGCGTGCACGCCATAAACGGATGAAGAAAGGGGCCGTAGTGGCCGTAGTCCCTGCGGCCACCAGTCCTGCAATCTGGTCATCAGCGCGGTGCAGTGTCTGCCTTGACCGCCCGCCATCGATGTCCAGTTTCTTGAAACTCTTCAGCAATAGATTGAAGTCCGGGCCAAGCGGGTTCGAATCGATGGTGTTTGGGTGCAAGCAGCTTGAGGTTCACGTCTGGTTCCGGCCACCATTCGTTCAACGACCGCGCAACCGCGCTTTGAGTTGCGGCCGTGGCTGCCGTGGCTGCGGGACAACCGGGCATTTGCTGATGTTTTCGACGTCCGTTTTCCGTCATGGTGGGTCTCCGTTTTTTTATCTGTCTGGGTGCGCGACGTAATGCGGCGCGGCACGGGGGATGGATGTTCAGGGGTAAAGGTCAATCGGTTCCCGCCCCTTCTTTCTGGAAGCCGTTCTAACAGGAGTTATTGATTATGTTTAAGTTGGCATTTCCTATCAGTTTGATAAACTTATAAGGCCTATTGACAACATCAACCTAAAGTGGTAAAGCAGCTTCGCTAGTTTCGAGGCCGTCGCCCATCACCGTCATTTCGGGCCACGCCGCTGAGTCTTGCGCGATTTCGCAGCCTGCCTTGTCGGTACAAATCAGGAGCCAGACAGAACCTGCAGACGCCCTGTTTGATCGCGGCGGACGCACTATCACGCTGACCAGCTGGCGTCGATTTCGCGCTCGCGCGTACGGGCCGATTTTACAAAGGCGTGGACGAGCTTGCAGAATATGGCAACGGGGCGTCCAATGGACGGGCTGATGGGACCCGTGCTGAAGAATCGGGATCATCCCAAACAATTTGCGCCCTTATCTGCTCCGGCCCGCGATCAATCACCAGCTGACGCAGATGAACCCGCGTGGATATCCACGTCCGGAAACAATGACGCCACGTCTGGATCTCTGATTGACAGTAGGGGCGCAAATCGACACTGCCAATTGTGGCCCTGCCCGTGTCAGAGTCGTCACTGACCGAAGTTGCCCCTGTTCGACGAGAATTCATGCTGGTCCGCCCCAAGGGCAGACCCGTGACAAAGCGCGGATCCCAGCAGTGCGCGCTTAGAACGAGATGAAGCTCTTTTTCTTGGAGGAAGGGCAACTGTTTCCGCGATCAGGCCCCTGTCGGTTTTGCGATATGCAGTCAATGAAACCGCGGCGCGAGGGGCTGGGATGCGAGTTCACTGTCCACACTGGTGCAAATGGGTCGTGCGGGTATCGTGCGTCACGCTGATTCCCCGAAATGGCGGTCGCGGTTGAAACCGCGGTTGGTCGCTCGGGCGCAGTGGCGGTCAACGGCCTTTCCGCGCCCGAACCGACCGCGCCGTGTGGGGATGGCATCTTGGCGGCAAGACCAAGCCCGCTGGCGAGCAAACTGTCCGAAATCGGCCGATCTGATCCGCCCGACCTGAACCGGACGGACACATGTTTTATCGCGGTGTTAGCCCAACGCGTGCGGCAGCCGCGCGCGAGAGGGGTCACCGCTTGCAGGGCAACTTGGGCTTGCTGGTACGCGTGATCGCCTGCGGCTGTTCGGGCCATCACAGCCGGTCGGTGGCCGTCGGTATCAAAACCGCGGTGCCGTCAGCCGTTCCTGCCACGCCTTGCGGTCTTCGATCGTCAGCCGTAATTTGTCCCGGTCCAAAGCTTGCTGAAAATTGGCCGCGCCCCCCGCGATACCGGTCCGCAGGATGCCCGAAACGCCAATATCGCAGGTATTTGTCCCGATGTTTGTTAATGGCGCTTGATCGCTTTGAAGTTTGTTAAAGATTCGCAAAGCGTGGGCCCGCCTGCATCGGCTAGCAAGATTTGGTACCGGCGTGGCATGAGCTTGCCGCCGGCGCTGTCCCATCTCTGCGCCCATTTCCTGGCAGAATTTCCAGCTCCTGATTTCGGGCCAGATAAGGGCCTGCGGTCCGAGGCCAGCGGAATCCGACGGGTCATCCGCCCAGATGTCGCGCTTGCCATCACCGGTGAAATCTACAGCGAAGGGACTGGTGGAGGTGGGGATGTAAAAACTGGCGTGTGCCCATCGCGCC
>Ga0163217_1104991_pt1 | contig 10193 bp, 5 predicted proteins | sample SynspAceP_FD_185933 | JGI IMG/M metagenome (GOLD analysis project Ga0163217, IMG submission 185933) | Saline lake microbial communities from Ace Lake in Antarctica - Synechococcus sp. Ace-P (PacBio error correction) | ecosystem: Environmental > Aquatic > Non-marine Saline and Alkaline > Saline ...
AAAACCCAAGGGGGGTGGGGAAAAAAAAAAAAAAAAGGAAGAAAAAGAATTTAGAAACCCAAGTGGTTTTTTTTCCCCCCCTAAATTAAAATTTTTTGGAAAAGAACAGTTTTCCCTAGATTTTTTTAATTTTATTCCGTGTTTTTGGGGACAAAATGCCTTAAAATCTTTTTTGGGCCTTGGGTACTTTTTGAAAATTGGAATTGGAAGCCGATAAATACTGAGCTTTGGTAAAAAATGGGAGTTTGAAAATACCATTTCCTCAGCGGTAGTGGGGCATCAAGCAAAAATAAAGGAAAGGCGATTCAAAATTTGAAAATCGCCCCTTTCTTTTTTGGGAGTCATTCAACCAATAATATCCGTTTGATTGGACAAGCGGGCCACTTACCGAGGTTAACGCGAAAGCAAGGCAAAATGAAATTGGAAGATACTGGTTGAAACTTTAGAAGTTTGGCTTTTTTAACCCTGTTTTTAGTAAAAATGGAATTTTGTTCCTAAAACTATTCCAAGAAACCTGAAAATTTACTTATGACCTAGGTAGGAAAAATGATTGGTTTTTGGATCGAATCCCCTATAAGAAATGATCACTTTTTCGATCACAGCCTCATTGCCAAAATCGAATAGGATTTTAAAATTTCCGTTCTTCAATTGTAATTTTTAAAAGTTCCTTTGCTCGGGAATTTTGATTTCCACTTCTGGGATGCAACGCTCAGAAAAATAATGCCTCCACGATCACAGCTAAACATAGGAATTTCTCGTTTCTATTTTGGCCCTTGATCCACCAGTCACAGCGTATATTATTCCCCCCGATCTCCATTTGGGCAGAAGGACTTTCTTGTTGTGCCTAGCTTCGTCGGTTCCGGGATTTTGCCATTTAGGCCAAAGATTTTTACCGTCTTTTTAACTGGTACGTAAAAAAGTGAAAAACCTTATCTCCTTCATTGAATCCATTGTTTTTCACTTCCTTCGTAACACCTTCTATTTTTTTGCCATCTACATAGTAGTTTTCAAAAGTAGTGGGTGATTACAGTTCCTGGCACCCAATATCGTCTCAGTAATAGGTCACAAGATTTTCCCACTTCGAATCACACCTCTTGGTGAGGTGCAAAAACCTTCCGCCGAAAATCTAGGATCATTTTTTTTTGAGCTGGAATCCACGCAATGTTGGTTCGATCACAAAGATCCTCTTCGGGTAAAGTGAAGTTCGATCAGAAAAAAACCGTTTCGCTGGAAATCCAATCAAAACGACCTCAATCAATAATCTTCGAGGGTTCTGGTTAGATCTGTCTCTTGGATGTTTCACTAGTCTCATCAAGCTGAAATACTGGCGAGTCGTCTCCGTTTAGGCCAGGAAGTAAGCAAAAAATGCTAGCCCTATCCAAGCAGAAATTTTTAGAAAAAGGAGAATTTTTTTTATTTTTTTTAGGTTAAATTTTTCAGAAAACTACCTCTTAGAAATGGATTGAAAATCGATTGGTTTAAAACCCTTATGATAATTTTTTCCAATCTTATACTTTCCAATAGCTGGCAATCATAAACTTTCTTCTTGGCAAATAACCCTACAAGGGACTAAACAAAAAGGGTTTTTCATTCGCTGGCCGCTCCCCAATAAATTGAACTCAAAAATTCATCGGCTGGGTGGTTGAGTCACACTGCCACTTAAAACCCGCCCTGGTGTATTGCGGCAATAAAAAAGCCGCAAGCAATCCTACTGATTCACTCACATAATGGAATGCTGGATTTTTCTCCATCAGCTAGCCCATAGGACTGTTTGAAGAACTACAATAAGGTAAGGAGCCATCTTTCCCAGAAATGGTTTTCTCCAATTTTGTGCCAAGGGGTTTCAAGTCGCTTTTTCCAGTTTTCGGGCACCGACCGAATAGGAGATTTTTTCCTTCTTCTTCAGCTTGCTTCGCGGATTTTTGCGCTTGAATCCAGCAATCAGAGACGATGCAAAATTCCAAGGGTTGCTTGTGTGGCTCCTGAACGGCGCTGTACTTGCGGTCAGGACGAATATTCCTCGATCACTTCAAATTGGAATTGGGGGGGGGGTTTTTTTTTTTTGGGGGGTGTCGAATTCTCTAACAGTCCCTCCTCCCATTCATTTAACTGGTTAGAAATTTTGGGAGTTTTTCCAAATCAATTTCTTTCAGCTTGGCTGCTTTCGCTGAATTACCGAATGGTGTTCAAATCCTTCAATTAATTTTTTCTCCATAATAAAAAAAACGGCTATTCGTGAAAATAGCCGGTTTAAGTTTGAATTTTTGTCCTTTGTAAATCTAAAGTGACTTCCGTTTTGAACCACCTGGATAAATGATCGTGACCAACTTATCACAGCTGCCATCCGTTAGTCCTACCGTCAACTGTTACCCCCTCCGTATATGAAATGTAATTTCCAGCCCCGGGAACGGAATACGCCAGAAGCCTACACAGCTTTGCTTCACAATTAACATGGGGTCAATCAACCGAAGCGTTGTTGTAGGTCATCCCATCTCGACTTTTTCCAGAAGCTGTACCTGTTATAGATGCATCGTAACCTTCTTCCTAATTTGACTGACCCGAATTTTGGTCACTTGCATGGTGACAAAGGTATTGTCTGGCCCAGGTGATTTTCCGTTTTCATTTTACAGCTAGCGAAATGGAGCTTGGTCAGAAGTCAATGCCGGTATTTGTGATCGTTCTTATCCCTTCTCGATTTTTTTTGTCAATTTACGAAATAGCCAATAAAAGTCGCGAAACCACTTTCGCACCCGGGAAAAATTAAATTTCCTGAGTAACTGAGATAATTTTTCCCTTTACGGAAGTGAAGCCCATTGCTTTGCTGGTTGCATCCCGCACCGAAATCAAATGGTGATCGTCTTCCTGTCCTCATCGAGAGTGGCTATCGCGGTATCAACAATTTCCGAGATAGAAAATATCCCTTAGTCATCCCTAGCGCCCAATCCACTACTTGTCGAGAGCAGTCCATGTGATGTTGTCCCAGTATCCTCGAAGGCTTGATGACTGATAATCATCATTTACGATAGTTTAAATCAGGCCTCTTGCCAAGCCTTCATTTGTATCGGAAAGTATGCAGCCGAAAAAGGGAAAAAACAAGAAAGCGTTGATTGGCTCCAATCCCACAAAGTTTTTTAAAGCTGATCATAATTTTAATTGTGTTGTTTTGAAAACCTTAAGTAGAAAAACTTTAATCTTATTGGGCTTTACAAGAGGGCTCTTTTTTTTCTTTTACCTCCCAACACAGCCATCATTCTTGCGTCAAAGAAAATTGCAATCGGGGAAAATGCCCCAAAAAAGGTGACTTAAATTCCCATTCTTGAATTTCTGTGGATTTTCAAGGTTTTCGGGGTTTTGCCGTTTTCTTTTTTTTCATTGTTTTAAAACGAAAGTAGGTCAAAAAAGATTTTTAATGAGTGTGATTTACTTTAAACGTCTTCTTAGATTTTGCCCCTCATCATACCTCATCTTTTGAGGATGAAGGAATTGATTTTAGTAAGTGACAGTTCCGGAAAAATTGGGCGGAACTGAAAAAAGAAAAACCACTTCCCTTTCATTTTTAGGATATTTTCTTTTAGGAATAATTGATTTTTTGTTTTAGGTATTTCTGAGAGTCCAATTTGGTTTATTCTTTTTTTTGGGTGTGGGGCTGTATTTGTGTATCTAGTTTCGAAGTACAATCTCTTTGAAAAGATCAAGGAGGCGATCTATTTTTCTTTGGAAAAAATGGAAAGCAATCGAGAAATTGAGAAAGGTGGAGAAAATTGAAATCGTTTGAGGCAGGCCTTGAATATCAAAAAACAATCGCAATCCCTTTTCAAATGATTTGGATCTCTTTGTGTCATTCTTTATTTCAATTGCTTAACCATACTGTTTCGACCAGAGGGGAAGAACAGACTTTCCGGATTTAATTACTTCAGAATTTTGATTTAAAAAAAGCACAATCTCGATTCCCATAGATGAGTTGGCCGCTAAGCCAGCTTTTCTCTTCAGTCAATGGAAGTCTGTAGGATTAGCGTTTTTTATCGGGGATGAAAAATCGATTAATATCTTGGATTAAATGGCTGAAAACAAAATGAAGCAGATCAATCCTGGGTAATTCCATTTGCGTGGATTGGCCCGATCGGGGGAATCATTTTAACTGTACTAGCTAATCTGGAATGATACCTGCGGGCCTTTTATGGCTTTGGGTATTGCTTTGGGATGGTACTTTTAGAGCCTCGTATTCCAATCCTTAAAGAAAAGCCGGGAAGAAATTCCCTTCCAGAAAATCAGTTAAAAAACCTAATCGATATTGGTTGGCGGAGATTGAAAAACAAGAAATTTTCGAAAAGCGAGGGATTGCGAAAATGCTACAGGCGGGCTTTTTTGGAAGCTGATTCTAACGTCATCGGTATTGTTTGGAAGAGCTTGATCGGCTGGGTCTTTGGATTCAGAATCGGATGAAACATTCTTATATTCCCCATTAACACTATTCTCTGGACTGATTTTGCTCTTTATGTCGCTTTCAAAAATGGAAAGTAAATATGGTGAGCTTGTTTCAGAATTTCCCGAGCGGGTTTAGCTACTTGGGAAATGCTAGTTTTCCCTAGGAACATTTCAATATGAGCTTGGGGGAAAAGGCGAAATAATTGATATGGAAAAGTTTGGAATAAAAGGATTTTGAGCTCGCACCCCTTTACTTCCCCAGAAAATTGCTATTCCAAATGATTTTGCCAAAACCCAGAGACTAGTAAAATTATTTTACTTACGGTGCGCCATATGAGTGGCAAAAACCACTTTTCATGAGGACACAGGGAATTAATTGTGTTTTTAGTGAACTCTTGGATTAAGAACCTTTTGCCAAATCCTTTGGTTTCGGAGACTTCCAACTCTATACCAGCAATGCGAAATACTGATAATCTTGGTGGAAAGTGTCAGCCATCGTTTTTATGCGGAACTTAGTCGAATCAAAATCGTTGAATTGATCGTATTGGAAGTAGAGAAGAAATTTTTTTTTTCTTTTGATGAAATCCTAAAGGCACGAATAACGGAAGATCGGATCTCTGGTTCGGAGCTTTGATTAGACAGGTGGTAACACAAAAGGCTTTAAGGGGATTATCAGTACACACGATATTGAAATTGGCAGACTTTGGGAAAATCGTAATCCCAAAGGTGAAAAACTTTCAGTTTTTCATTCTGTAGATTCATGATCAAATCAATTGATTCGATTACAAACTTAAAACAGGAAGCTTGCCCGAGTTTTAAATGCGCACAAGCTGAATAGGAATTAATGGTAATCCGTTTCCAGAATTAGCAGGAAGTTTTTTCCCTTACCTGAGATTTCTCTTATTTTTGAACAATAATTAAGCTAATGGCAGAAATATTCGCAAATTCTTGGAGTACTAAGGTGGAGTCAGCTTTGGTCGATATGTTTGATCAATTCCGCGATCATTATAATCAAGATATCCACATTCTAGATCCAGATCCAAATGCTTCCTTGGCAAGGATTTTGCTCAGGAATTTACTGTTGGAACATTGAAGGATTTCGAAACTGGTCTATAATTTGTAGCAAATGTGATGGTGATTACAGTAGAAATTGAAAGTGTTAATAAGAGGCGCCTTTGAGAAATTGGTAAGTGAGGGAAAGCAAGGTTTAATCCAACAACCTCATATTTTAAAGACTCATTCAAGACACAAACGGGCTCAAAAGAATTCTATGTAGCAAATGGAATTCCAACTGCCGAATTCATTCTAAACAGCTAAATAAAGCTGAAGTTTATCCACAATTTGAATTATTTACCAGCTGTCAATAAGCTTGTGAAAGGAGGTTTATGATGGACGGGGGGTTCAAGTATTTGGCCGTACGAAGAAGACTTTGGAGATACTTTGATGCCCCGGGATTATTTGGAGAAATTAATTGACTTCGAAAGAGAAATTGGGCTGTTACGTGTCGCCCGAAATGCAAATGGAGATTTGGCAGTTTACCCAGTGTAGGTGCGCATTTTCATCTACTGCAAAACTTGGTAGAGTTTCTTTTGCGCCAGCTGAGGTAACTAGTAATAATCGAAGAAAAAGCAAGTGCAATTGCTAACCGGAAAATTGATTCTAAGCTTGACATGGGTAGGTTTCCTTCCGTAAGAAATGTTTGTTCACCAAAGAATGGAGATGTGCTAGTGAAATGAATTGCGCCTAGAAACCTCATAACAGCGGACATCAACTCGATCGAGCTAATTTCACATTCTCAGTTTTGAGCAGCATCTTCGATCAGTGATGAATTGGCCACTCAAATACTGAGCTGAGATGCCCCGCTGCCATGATCAACTTATTAAAGGAGAAGAAAGGATTTAACTGGTCCGGTCCTTATTGAAGGGGAAAGAAGAGCACATGGCGAAAAAAGGGGTCTATATCATCTAATATGGTAAAAAATTAACTAAGCCTTTTCGTAAAATTTGGGACATGTCACTTGCTAGACGATAATGTGAATAACTTTGAAAAAAGAGCCACAACGAATCAAAGAACTTATAAAAATCAAATCAAATATATGAAAATCCCAGTAGGAATATCATGGGAGTCAATCTGACTTCCGATAATGGCCGGAAGCTGCAGCCTTTCTAGATGAGTTTTGGGTGTTCCGATGGATTACCCATAGTTTCTGCTCATAGGACACCGCAACGGAATGATTGATTTATCCCGGAATCTGCTCGTGGACGAGGATTGAAAGTAATCCGTAGCATGGAGCCAGGCGGAAAGCAGCGCCAATTTGCCGGAAGGTCGTTCTTTGACTAGTTTTAACCCTGGTTATCGGGTGTGCGATCAAGAGTTCCAAATTCAATTGATGGTTGGGATAGCAATTTTATCGATTCTCCAAATGCCAAGTGGGCCATTCCTGTCCGGTACGGTTGCCTTGAATGGAGGTAAAAAATGCGGAATTTTTAGCAGCTTCGATCGTTGGTTCATTTGACATGGGAGGTAGCTGCCAAAATGGAATTGCTTTCAAAAGAAGACTTTGAAAGGAAAAAGTTGAAAAAAGTCTGCTGCAGAGTTAGAACAGAATGGCTGGAAGCAACCTTGAATAAAAATAGCCTTTTTATGATTGATTTGGAAAAAACCCTAATTCGCTTCAAGGTGGGGATGTACCTCTTGGGAATTTTCCCTTAAATGTCCTGTGCTTTTGAATTGTGTTACCTTTGGGTTTGATGATTGCTGGTGCTTAATTTAGGGTTTCCAGTTTGGTTCACAGGTCCTTCTAAGAAGTAAGATTCCCCACCCATCATCCGTTTTTTCAGTTTGAAATCTAAATTGCTTAGCCAAATCTTGAAATAGAACCAACGATATTCTTCGATAGCTGCCCGGAGTAATTCCCTAGGTGCCTTTCGCATGAGTTTCTTCCAGCGCTAATTGATAAAGTCCATTCCATTGAGATTTTTTGCGTGTACTTTGGATAAAAACCCCCTTTTCCAATCTTCGAGAATAACTCATTTGGTAGACATCTGCGCATGCAGATTTGGAACTTATCAACATTGCATCTTGGAGCATGATGCTTCCAGTACAGCCTCTCTTCCTAGCCTCATCCAAGCTCCCGAACCAATGCTCTGGTCAGGGCTAGGATAATCTTTGGCTTTCCTACTTCAATTAGGGGATGGGTTGAAGATTTTTCGTGCTGCCTTTTCCTGAAACCTGCTTCATCCTCTTCATCCATGTGCCCTTCTTCACATCGTCAAAATCATCAATAAAAGCTGATTAGGTTTAGAAATGGAAGCTTTGTCTTCTTCACCTTCAGAATGAAAGGTGTCAAACATCTGGGCATGCTCCGGAGCTTGGTTGCAAGGGGAAGAAAGAGCATGAAATCAACGCGGTAGGCTTTTACTTAGTGTACAATCTGCCATTAATATTCTCTGCTTTTCTACATCAATACTCAAGGTCACCTGGTCACCTTGATTGATAGGAAATTTGGTCTATTTTATCTCCCCAGAGAGACACGCATACTTTTTTTGGAATATTGTCCCACCTGTTTTCTATGATAAACTCTTGTTTCCTCCAAGCATTTCTCACTTTTGAGTTTCCGCCTGCTTCAGCAAGCTTTTCAGTTTACTTTCCTATAATTCCAATGTTAAATTTTCCAAGTTGTACTTAGACTGCGAAAGTAACAACAAATCATTAACAAATGTGAGGAATGAAATTTAGACTAATAAGATCATGACCCACTCGAATTTAAAACCTTTTTGCATAGACATGTGGTTTAATCGATTATTTAATATCGAAGAAAAAACAAATTATTGAGGCTGTTGGTACTAATGATTTACAAAATATTATTTGAAAAATACAAATAAAAACTATTGTCTTGAAAATCTGCTTCCAATTTTTGGATAGGTTTGATATTGAATAATACTTTTAGAAAAACCTTTTTATATTATTCGCTCTAAAAAAAATACTATGGCCCTAGACCTCTACGTTTATTATAAACGCAACTTAAAAAATGAGTAAGCCGATTGTCCAAAGGACAGCGAATTAATTGCAACCAGTAATCGAAAATGGAAAGCGATGTAAACTTTTGATTTATTAGTAGATCGACCAAAGTAAATTTAATACTACCAATCGTATTGAATTGTTAAAGATCAACGGTGGTGGCCGAAGATCTGCTTCAGGATGTATTTGTCAAAAAGGTGGTTAAAAACACTTTCGTTCAACAAATACAACGAAGAGGGGAAAATTCAGCCTTGGGTGATGCGAATAGCGCATAATTCGCTATTGATTCTTCAGAAAGGCAAAAGCGGGTACCCGACATTTGATGGAAAATGGGTCCAACTTGTTGAAATTCTCTCATTTGCAGAGGAGAACGTGGCAGGATAGACAGATTAAAGAAGACAAACCGTTCAATTGGTGAGACGAATTTATTGAAGAGGCTTCCTGAGCTTCAAGAAAGAAGTTTCCTAATCATGCGGCACTAATTTGGATTTAAAGTTTCCAAAGACATCGCCGAACAAACGGGTGAAAGCATCAACACAGCCCTAGTCGGATGCGCTATGCGCTCATACATTCTACGAGAAAAAAAATGAAACAACTAAATATCCGTATGACAAAAACAATTTACCCAAAATGACCTGATAAGTTATATCTATCAGGAAATGACGGAGGTGAAAAAAGAACTCTTGTGCAAGCCTTACATAACGAGGAAATGCGCTTAAATGCAGATACTTACAAATGCTGAGCCACAATAGAGCAATTAGATCAAAAGGTAAGCCTGCAGCCTTCCGAAAGTAGTGAAAGCCATCAAAAGCGATGGCCCAATTCTAACGGGACTTCAAAAAAGTCTGATCTTGGTAACCCCGCTTTTCGTCGGGGTTTTTTTTATTTTTCAAATTTTTTCTGAAGAAAGTCCTGCAAGCATCTTTTAAAAGCTTGCGAATAAGTTTGGTCGGTAAAACCATGACCTGATTTTCCAATCCGCTTGTATTCATATTTAGGCAGAATACTTCCTTTTAATTTTTCCTGTAAAAATATCACTTTGCCATACTGGTAACACCGTGTCCCTGAGGTCCCATGAAAAATGATTGTCGGAACTACAGCCGATCTGAGATAGCTGCTCGGACTGGGAAATCCAAAATAGGCATTGGGTTGATCTTGAGGGCTTCTTCCACCTTAGTAGCTTCCATTTAAACCCAATTGAGTCAGTAAGTTGAGCTATATAGTGACGGGAAGATCGTTGGAGGAAAAAAATGCAATAACTGCCTAAATCTTACCAACTCGGTTTTTTGATGCTGTACCCATGAAAAGTAATGCAAATGTCCGCCAGCGGCCTTGCGCCAGCTAAAGATAGTTGATCGGAGACATCCAATTCATTGGTTTTTTATTTTTGATGTATTGATTGCTTTTTATCACATCATTTTCTTGGGTTGGGAATCGGTTTTGCATTCGTCGTAAAATCGAATAGGCGCGGTAATTGAAATGCTAACGAAAGCATATCGAAATGAAATTCGGATAGCTTCCCCTGAATTGAAGAAATTCTTTCCTTGCTCCCGTCGATGCCAGCCCCCGCCATGAATATATAGTAGGATTGGTTACCTTTCAGTAGAATCTTCCAGCAGGAAGAAAAACATCCAGAACACCTGTCCTGGCATATCAGTTCCATTAAGCTTCATTAAAATGTCTCTGGGCCACATAGACCATCCGGAAGTGAATAGTGTCTGGACTATACAGCTGGGCCGAATATATCC
>Ga0163217_1032281_pt1 | contig 10192 bp, 13 predicted proteins | sample SynspAceP_FD_185933 | JGI IMG/M metagenome (GOLD analysis project Ga0163217, IMG submission 185933) | Saline lake microbial communities from Ace Lake in Antarctica - Synechococcus sp. Ace-P (PacBio error correction) | ecosystem: Environmental > Aquatic > Non-marine Saline and Alkaline > Saline ...
CAAAGTTGGTACAACGACAAGGCAAAGGCCACCAACTACGACGCGGCGGAAGTGGCCCTCGCCGCCCTGCCCAGTCCGATGGGCGTGTTGCTCGGCACAGAGGTTGGGCAACAGCGGTGCAAACAGCGCGATCCGCAAAAGGCCTGAGTAGTACAGGCCCTGCGGAATCGCCAGGCCGGGCCCGTCGTTCTCCAGTGCGAAGTGACCAGGATAGCGTTGTGCTGACCCTGCTGGCGTCGCGCGTGTTACGAGGGAAGGAGAAATCACAGTGCGTGGGAGGGCCTCGAGAGCCGTTGCTTCGAAAGCCAGGCGCTTGTCGCCAGGCGTGGACTCAGCACACCGTGCTGCCTTCTCACCAGCCTTGCAGCATTCCGAAATTTCAATATCGGGCACTTCGAAGCCCGCGGGAATCACTTCCCGCTCGCCCTTAGGCACTCGAACCCTGATGGCATGGCTCATTGGTTGATGAAAGAAGGGCGAAGCCCGACGTTTATGGCATCCGGACCAATCTGGCCAAAGAAGGCAGCACGCTCTGGGACGGCAATCCGCAATTACCAGGCGCGTAATTTCATGCGCAGCATGGCGGTGGGTGATCAGGCGTTTTCTCATCACTCCAACACCAAGCCCCCGGCAATCATCCGTTTGATGGAGGTGTCCGAAACCGGGATTACCGACCCCAGTCAGTTCGAGCAACGTCTTCTTAATTTGATCCGTCCTCCAGCCTCTGAAGCGCCTCGCTTGGGATTGCCGTTTTGCTTGCGGCTTATCTTGCGACCGCTTCAAGTACCTGCTGAGGCCTTGATGCCTGCGCGAGAACCTTTCCCAGCACCGAGAACTCACGGTGGGCGGCGAGGAAAACCGGCTCTCGATCCTGCCGGTGCCAGGGCTACGGCCCAACGGCTCTTCGACCTGCTGGAATCGGGGAACTTGGATCCACGGCCTACGAGGCGATGGAAGCTGCCACACGCCCCCCTGGTTTTGATCGGGGCCACGCGCGGCAGGGCTTCGAAGGTCTTCGCGCGGCCCGGGGCGTTCACGCCTTCCCTTCGATCGGTGCCGCTGCAGCCAACTGGATCAGCCAGGCACTGCAAAAGCAGGGCCACTGCCGAGCTCGCCAGCCAGAGCGACCGATCGTGGCCTTTCGTCGGCCCTGGCCCCTGCTGGGTCTGCCTTTTGGAGTGGTGGTCAGCACGCTCGGTTCAACGTCGGCTTGAATTCCGCGGAGCCCTGGCTGGCGCTCTCCGGCATCCCCCCCGCCGGCTGATCTTCGGTCCGCGTTTGTGGCGCCGCGATGCCGCCTGTTGGCGTCTGGCTGCTGTTGTTGCTGGTCTTTGTCCTGAAATTTCCCCTCCAGCACCGCGCCCTGATCGCCGGCTGGTGAGCTTGGTCCTCTGCGCGTCTGGCCCTGCCTGCCGCTGAATTCGCCGGTGCTGCGATCTTTGTTGCCGTCTGGAGCGGCCACTGATTCAGCTGCCGACCACGGTCATCGGTCAGCCAAAGCGTGCGCTGCCACTTTCCGCTCGGCGGGCAAAGGGCTGCTGGCGGCCCAGGGGTGGCGGCTTCTTCGTGCTGAGGCCTTGGGGCATCGGGATCCTGGCCCTGGGCTTGCATGGCCTTGGGAGTGGGGCTGCTGGTGGCCGGTGGCCCGTGTGGGCCTGTTGTCAGGCGTGGCCTAACCGCAACTGCCGTGATCTGGAGTCCGCTGTGGCGGCGCGCTCCTCAGCGCTTGAAACATATTGGCGACATAGCACTGGGTCACCGCCCGGCTCTGGACCCCGGCTTCTGGACCAAGAAACCCCCGGCCAGAGCGGGCTTGGAAGAGGCGGTACTGGTTCCCAGTTCGGATTGGAATCTCAATGAAGCTTGCGCAATCGACCCCAGCAGGGCTTCGGGTACCCCTCCGCCCGCATGCTGCCCACCGCTGGGTCGGGGGCCCATCGGCTCGGCCCGTTGGCCGAGCGGACGGGCATCGCGCAAGCATGCAGGGTGATGGAACCCGCCGAGCTCAGAAACGTAGCAGGTCGGAGTGCTGAGGAAAGAAGCAGAGGCCTATCGGTCACGGGTTCGCTGAGAACACCAGTTCTCCACACCGCCGCTGCGCCTTTCAAATCGCCCAGCCGGGCTCCGGGAGCAGCGGCTCCCATGCCCTGAGATTCCAATCCTCAGGGGCTTGGTGCGCGCGCCCAGGTCCTCAGCTTGATCTGGGCTTTGAATCGATCGACGGCCTTGTCCAAGGGGAGAACCAACAGCGAGGCGCGTTTCTCCACAGGCTTGACAGGGGGCGGGGCTTTCGAGCTCTTTGGCTGGGGAAAACCTGTTGCAAAATTCTGCGGGGAAGCTGCGACCAGCCGGGGAGGGGTGGGCGAATTCAGCAGTCCTGATCGTCGCCTCAATCAGCTGGCGTCTCTAACCAGGGCGGAACCGGGCCCATGGGCTCGCTGCCCCAGGCCATGGGCTCAAAGAAGGTAAAGGGCCAGCAGGGCCTCGCCAGGCCTACTGGCCGCGAGGGCCAATGGCCCTCGATGCCCCGTTGCAGGGCCCAGGCGCTTGAGAACAAGCGCAGGGACCACTCGCCGTCGATGCTTCGATGCTCATCCAGCAGCAGTCCCGCTCGCACCCAGTTGTGATGAGCTCTCGGCATCAAAGCTGAAAGCATCGCTTCGCGCTGTTCCAGCAAGCTGGCGATGCACCGTCGCAGCTGGAGCGCTTTCTTCTGGCTGTGGTGAGCCTCCGCGCCCAGCCCTCACCACCGATCAACACGAAAAAAGGCTGCGTGCCGGCCTCCCAGCAGCCGCCAACCTTCTCCTCAGCGGACCACGCACCTGGCATTCAAAGACAGGCGATCAGCCGGGCAACAGATCCGGCTGACTCCTGTTCATCGCTGAGCTCAACGATCGTGCGCTGCACCGGCTTGAACCATGGATTCCTCCAGGAGGCATCAAAGTCGTCGAATCGGCGCTGCTTGGCCCGGAAGGCGATCTTCCACGGTGGTGAAGGTAGCGGTTGCTGAGTCGACGAATCCAAACTCTCAGCCCGCTGAGCAGCTCTTTTGGGGTTGATCTGCGGAACTGGTAACAAAACAATCTGTCATTTCCTCCAATATTAAGCAGGGCCCGCTTGGCAGAAAACGCAGCTGCTCGCTGATCGGGCGCCGCGTGATCCGTGCTGCGCCTGTCAGCCCCAAAGAATTGCAGTTAGACCCACGGTCAGCTCAGCGTGCCTGATTCGCTGTTGCCGCGTCACCCGCCCAGCGATTCTGTTGCCTATTGATTGAAGGGAACCGCTGGCAATCGACCTCGCAAGCAACCACCACCGGTGGTGCTTTCCAGCCCGCAGGCGGTGGGGCAATTGACCTGGTGCCTGTCGACGTTCAGTACGTGCTCCTTGGTCATCCCCAGCCTGGTGGCTGGGCTGGAGCTGCTTCCCGGGCAGGTTTTTGATCGGGCCGCCACGGTTCAGGAGGCGGCCTGGCCGCGCTGAGAGTCCCCAGCTCAGCCGCCGATTTCAAGCGCTGGATCGGGGGTTGGCCCCAACTCCCGGAGCCGCCGGCCTTGCTCACCCAGAAGAGGCGGGCTCCCTGCTGACTGCATCGCATTCTGGAAGCAGCTGCCAAACAGGCTCGCGCCGACGGCTGTGGTGCTCACGCTCCGGTCCGCACGGCTACCGGGCTTACCGGAGTGTTGCAGACAATCAGCCAGGACTTGCCGGTGGCCAGGTGGCCTTGGTGATGAACCCACCGCCGCCGCCATCGGCGCTGGGAACTTGCCCGCGGGCAGCCGTCGTGCTCGTGCTGACCTCGGCGGCGGCACCATCGATCTCGGCCTTGGTGGCCCTGGTAGGGCGGCAAGGGCGGCCGCGCCTATCGCGCCCGCTGCCTTCGCTTTGCGGCCGTGAATCTGGCCAGCAGCCGCCAAGCGTTGCGCTGTGCCGGGTGCTGGCAAGGCGGGCCTGGGCCCTGGCGCAGAGATCTGGAATCGCTGGACTCGCCGCTGAATCTCGCGGTGCCTGCTCCGCCCTCGGGTTTGCGTTGTTGGAAGCGGCTGAACAGCCAAAATGCAAGCCTCAGTTTTCGGAGCGTCCAGTTCCGTGCTCTTGGTGCCCACCGGGAGAACCCAGCCGGGAACTCAGCTCAGCCGCCAGGCCCTGGAGGAGCCTGCTCGAGCGCAAGGGCCTGTTTGCAGCTGCTCATGATCTGCTCGAGACGGTGCTCGCAAGGAGGACGTGCCCAGGGCGTCAGCCTTGGCGACCGTCGAGCGGTGCCTGCTCGTTGGCGGCCACCAAGCCGCCCATGGCCCCTGAATTCGGCGCTGGCTCGAGGAGCGTTGTGCCGGTGTTTCGATTCTCGATCAAACACCCGGTTGAGGCGATGCCGTCGGCGCGCTTGCCCTCACCCTGGGGTGCGATTAAGGATGTTGCTCGCCAGGTGTTTCCGCTGCGTGTGGGATTCGCAGCAGCGAGGCCACCGCTGCATCCCCATGTTCCTCGCAGGTCACGGGCTGGCGACGGCAGAGCCGCTCGAACTGGTGCTGGCCTGCAGCCCGTCGAATGAACCAACGGCAGCTGGAAGCTTGGTGTTGGGCGAACCAAGTCAGGAGCAGCGCCGCCGAGGTGGTCTTCCGCCAGGGCCTACCCGAGCTCAGCGGGCGAAAGGCCGGGGAGAGCCGCGTGTAGCCTTGGAGCCGGCAACCGGCCGGTCTGCCCCTGGAGCCGCCCGGAAAGCCCGGGGGGTGGACAGGCTTGCGATTGCGTTTCGGATCAACGAGCAGGCCCAACTGACCATGGCCAGTGAAGATCTTGGTCAGCGGCCGAGTCAACGACCGAATCAGCCTCGATCGGTCCGTTAGCGACAGGGCCTGCCGTGGCGGTGGACAATGTTCGGCTGCCCCCTTGCCGGAGGCCATCAATCGATGGTATGCCTAGTAAAGGAGTTGGTCTTCGCTATTCGCTTTTCGCCTTGGCCCTTCGCCACACAGCTGCCCGCTTCTGGTTGGCCACTGACTCTCGGCTAGTGGCTGCGGTATCGGTGCCGGCTTACTGGTGGGAATCCCACTACGGCCGACTGCAGCAGGCGCGAGCGCTCGCAACTTTTCCGGATTGCCTTAATACAAGCGATCAGCCTCGCAGCCCTGCGCTGGATGAGTGGACGCGCGCCAGGGAGCAAGGGACTGTGTAGACGGATCAAGGCCGAGAGCTTTCTCCTTTATGGCAGGCCACGGATTCACACTCGAGGCCTGAACTCCAGCTTTTTGCCTTAGCACTCCACCGCCGGCAAACGGTCCTGAAGGACAAGCAACGCCTCATGCCTGGCAACAGGAGTTTGAAGGCCAAGGCCCTGGCCTCGCTTGGAAGCGGAGATCTGGAGGGTGCCAATCGACTGCTCAGGCCGATGGGAGAGCACCACACACCCGATGGCAACGCTATGGCGACAATTTGCGGTGAATTCTGGAATCGCAACCGCCTTCAGGAGGAAGCGGGCCCGCCAGCATGATCGCCCAGAAGCGTTTTGGTGGGAAGCCCTTGCTGCACTCAATCGCCTTCGACCATCCCCTGTGGTTGAGCAGACCACGGGGCTAAGCGCCAGGTGGAGCAGAAATCTCGGGTCAAGGCCAAGGATACAGGAGCGCCCACAGCCACGGCGAGATGGCTTTGAACAGCGTGCCCGATCGGCTGACTTTGGACCGGGAGGTGCAGCGCAATATCAGCCTCCGGTCTTGATGAATTGGTCCTGCCTCACCAAGGCCTGCACACGCCTGGGTGGCAATTTGGTCGAAGCCGGCCCTGAAACGGGCTTTGTCCAGGCGTTGATGCGGGCCCATACAGGATTGGGGCCCGTGGCCAATGCCGCCATGCAAGCAGGGAGAACAGTCAAGGTCAGCCAAGAGCGGTGGTGGTGTTCACCCACCCGGAACAATCGCGGCAAGCCCTTTGATCCTGGGGCAGCAGGGGGAAGTGTTTCGGGTCCTTGACGGATTGGAAGGGCCGTCCGATCAGCCCGACCCTGCGGTGATCGCTCGCCTTCGGGAAGTTCCGCGCCCATTTCCGGGCCGATGAACTCGAACGGGTTGGCGGGGCACGGCTGAATTAGCAGCGCTGCAGAAACACCGTCCACCCCATCCACGTCCTGGAGGCCAGAGTTGGATGTTCTCCTCCGACTGGTGGGCCACGATCCGCCGCACGAAGTCGGGTTGGATCGGCAGTTTCCGGGTGAACCACGGTCACCATTACCAGCAGCCCTGAAACCGCTTCGGGTCGCCAGGTGGTGAGGCTCCAGTGCAGCGCGCGTGTTTGCGGGCCGGTAAAGATCACGTCATCGACCAGCAATAACTCACGGCCTTCGATCCAGCCGGTAGGTGAGTGGCCTCCACCAGGCGGGCCGACCGTTCGAGATCGTCCGCGATAGAAGGTGGGATCAAGGCTGCCCTGTCGACGGCATGGCCGGCGCTAGTCTCCAAATTGCTGGGCCAAACACCCTGGCCAGGCAACTCGCGGGTGGGGCCATGCCGAGCAGCATCAGCTTTCTACTGTCGGCCGCACTCTCGGCACTGGGAGGCGAGGCGATGAAACGGTGCGGGTCAAAGGTCCCTGAGAGAGAGGATTTCCACTCGCCTGGCTGGACTCGAAAGATTCCATGGCAAATGGCCTTAAGGAAAACCATCGTAGGAACCGGGCTGTTCATGGCCAAAAGCTGACTCTTGGGCACGGATAGAGCAAGGGGTCAACCGGGCCAAGGTAAATTCATGACAGAACCGCGAATTAGGACGCCGGGCCCCGCAGGGGTGAACATGCCTAAGATTATGACCCATGGCATCCACGCGCACCGTCTTCAGCCCAGCTAACTCCGCTCGGCCGGTCAACTCTGAAGGTTCCTGTAGCCCCTGTTTTGCTGGCGATTCTCGATGGCTGGGGGCTATGGGAGCCTTCGAATCCAATTGCGATTTCCCTGGCTGAAAACGCCGGTGATCGGAATGCGCTCTGGGAGGCCTATCCCCATGCCCCTTGTCCAGGCCAGCGGCGCTGATGTGGGTTTCGCCTGATGGTCAGATGGGCAATTCCGAAAGTCGGCCATCTCAACGATCGGCTCGGGACGCGTCACTCCGCCGGAATTGTCCGGATCAGCAAAAGGCGGTTCAAAGAACGGCAGCCTGGCTCAATCCGGCCCTTGAATGGCCTGGCCGATCGCCTCCTTGCCGATGGCGGACAGCTGCACCTGGATTTGGTCTCTGCTCCGACGGCGGCGTCCACAGTCATCTAAGCCATCTCGCTGGCCTGCTGGCATGGGCGGCTGGCCGCGCATCGCAGGACGGTCTGCCATCACGTCAAATCAACCGAGGCCCGGATACCCCTCCCCAGAGCGCCATCCCGTTCATTGCCAGATCGAGGAAGCGATCGAGGCGGCTGGTGTCGGTCGCATCAGCAACGCTCTGCGCCGCTACTGGTCATTGGATCGCGATAACCGCGGGAACCGACCGAAAAGGCCTATCGGTTGCTCAACCGAAGCGACCGATTGCAGCGATCTGGGTCAAGGCAAGCCAATCGAATCGGCCTATGCCAGCGGTATCCATGACGAATTCATTGAGCGGTGCGTTTCAGCAGTGATGTCCTCAGCCTCCCGGTGATGGGCTGGTCTTTTTCAACTTCCGACCCGACGGGCCGCCAGCTGATTCGCTCCTTGGTCGTCGAAGCCTTCCGCGCCTTTCCCGCGAACGTCTCTCACCCCTCCTCTGGTTACCTTCAACGCAATACGAACTCGGGTTGCGTTGAGGTAGCTTTCCCCACCCGAATCCCTCGAACGGATGCTGGGCAGGTGGTTCTCCGAGCACCATCTGCGCCAGTTGCGGACTGCTGAAACCGAGAAATAATCCCACGTCACTATTTCTCAACGTGGCATCGAACAACGGTTCCCCGCGAAGACGCCAGCTGGTGCCCTCCCCCAAGGGTTGCCACCTATGACCACGTCTCCGAGAGATGTCCGCGGCCGTGCTCACGGCAAAGCTTTGCATCGCGCGATCAACAGGCTGTATTCTGATCGTGATCAACTACGCCCAACCCTGACATGGTGGGCCACCACCGGCCAGATGGAAGGCCACCACGGCGTGCGATCGCTAACGGTGGCCGTGTGTCGGGCAGCTGCTTGAGCCACAACCGCAAGGGAGGACGCTGCTTGATCACGGCGGATATGGCAAAATTGCCGAAGTGATGGAAAGCAGCGACGGCAGGCCATGCGGCCCACACTCACGATCCCGTGCCGGTGAATTCTTGGGTGGAAGGCGAAAAGCGCAAATTGTCTGCCGTGGTGGCCAACGCCCCATCTGCGCAGCGGCGGTGGTCTCGCCGATGTTGCACCCATCCTTGGCTAGAGATTCTTGGCTTGCCCCAACCGGCAGGATGACCGGACGTTCGTTGATCGAACCAGCCGATGTGGTCACCACTCCGGCAGTCCACCCGCGGCCCTGCAGGTTTAAGCCTCTGGTTTGGGCCTTGCTTGGCGCGGGCCCGGGTGTGCCGTTACTTCGAATAAGCCTTGGCCCGATGCTTATTGCCATTCTCTCCTGGGTCTGGATCGGCACCGGTGTGCTGGCTGATCGTCAGTGTCTCTGGCAAGTCGAAAGGGCGATGGCATGGGCGGTCTGGCCAGCAGCGGTGGCTCATGTTCAGCAGCGCCCCGCAGCGCTGAAAGACACCCTGATCGGAATCAGCTGGACCTGCTCGCAGTTTTTTTCTCGGTCTGGCCGTGCCTGCTCAGTGCGGGCTGGTTTGCGTTGAGCCAGATCAATCGTCCGCAGTCTGCTTCGCCGCCTTGGCGCCATGCTTTAGCCGTATCTCGCGGCCGAGCGGCGAAGGCGGCCCTCAAAAGGCGAATGACCCCAATTGGCAGCTCAGTGAGGCGGCCTGGAAACAACGGCTCGTCCGGCGGCCTTGGCCGTGCTCAGCGCGCAGAGGGCCACCGAACCGCCATTCAGCAGTTCCGCTCGACAAGGAAAAGCGCAGGCACTTTTGTCTTGTGCAAGTTGCCAGCTGGCCCTAGTTCAGCTCAGCGCCACTAATCGACAGCCGCACCGGCTGGCCAAGTTTTCCTGGCAGCCCTTGCCCGAATGCGGGGTACCAAACTTGATTTCAAGTTGATCCTGCCCCGCACCGAATACCACTGGCCGACGTTGCGGTGGCCACCAGGGGCACTCGCTCTTCAACGACGCGCCCGTCCCACCGGCAAGCGTCTACTGGCAACACAACGGCGTCGCACTGATTTTCATTCCAGGCTGAAGCGGTTTATTCGGCGTATCGAGGTGAGCCGATCCTGGGTGACGGAAGTGCCCAAGGTTGATGGCCGCATAAAAAGGGCCCCACTTTAAGGGCCCAACATTCAGAAAGCAGTCGCTTCTGGATCAGTAGTCGAAGTCGCCGCCCATGCCCGCCCGCCGGCCGGCTGGAGCTGCCTTCCCTTCTGTCAGGCATGTCAGCCCACGATTTGCACTCGTGGTGAGCACCATGCCGGCAATGGAAGGCGGCGTTCTGCAAGCCATACAATGCCGGCAGCCAGCATTCCACGACTACCCGGTGCGGCGTTGTTAAACCTCATTGGAAGGGCATGCCCTTGACGTGCTCGGCCACGACGGCGCCGTTGACGCCGGCGTTCTGCGCGATCCGCCATCAACGGAGCCGCTAGGGCGGGAGGCCAACGATGGGTGGCACGATACTCCTTCACGAGAGATTGGCAGCCGCCACTCTTCTCAGGGCCGGAGCCAGGTGAGCAAGGGTGGTTGCCGCCGCCTGGAAGATGCCCTCCTCACAGCCGCCTTTGGTGGCGTTGAATGGCTCCTCGAGGCGCAGCTTCTGTCCTTCATCTCGGTTTCGTGGCAGCGCCACCTTCACCAACGCCACACCACCGAGAGCTTGCCAGGCGTCTGAGCTTCTCTTTTGTCGTAGGTGGAGTCGGTTCGTCGACTGCTTTGCGGATCTGCTCGGAGACCCGGGCCTTTGAACGGCACTTCGTTGCCATCGGCACGATGGTGTTGGTGTCTTTTGTTGAATGGTGAAAAAAAAAAAAAAAAAAAAAATGGCCCCCCCCCGGCGGGAGTGGCCCCCCCCCCCCCGACAAATCTCCCAGCTTGGTGTTTCCAGCTTGAGACCGCGTCCCCCTCGTGATCAGCTGCCATTGGTGAGACCGGCGATGTCTTCGAGCAATGGCCTTTGA
>Ga0163217_1096467_pt1 | contig 10192 bp, 13 predicted proteins | sample SynspAceP_FD_185933 | JGI IMG/M metagenome (GOLD analysis project Ga0163217, IMG submission 185933) | Saline lake microbial communities from Ace Lake in Antarctica - Synechococcus sp. Ace-P (PacBio error correction) | ecosystem: Environmental > Aquatic > Non-marine Saline and Alkaline > Saline ...
CAGAAAGGATTGGTTTGAGGGCCGCGTGGCCGGTAAAAAATCCCGCCGGGTCCCTTGAAAATCCCTCCCCTCCCCAGTCCCCCGCAAACCCAACAATCGTTTCCGGCTCAGCGCCTTGAAAGCGCTTTTTTTTCACAAAACCGATCCACGCATCTGGCCGCCAGCAAAGAAAGATCCAGCCGCGGTGCACGGACCAGGGTCAGCCGCCCTGCTCCACAGGGTGTCATTGCACGTGCCCAGCCGTACCCGCGCGCCCGTGGGCGGGCCGTACTGTCCCCCGCGGGCTTTGAAAGCAGTTTTTGCGCCCGTCCCGCTTGAAGTCTGAGTTGTTCCAAAGGGTCCTGCTGCCTCGCCCACCCAGCGCAGCAGCGCCCAGCAATCCTCTGCCCAACGGGCCTGGATTTTTCCCCGGGTGAACTCGGGCAAAAGGCGCAGAATGTCCTGCCAGAAAACCGCTTGCCGTCACCTGGCCCCTTCCGGCCAAAGTCGTACCGTGGTCGCAGCGCAAGCCCGGGTGTCTTCGGGGCGGCCGCATATGGATTGGAGCGAGTACAGCGCAGGCGGGCGGCGCACCTCAGGACGGCAGCAAAAGGGGGGTGGGACGGCCCTGGGGTCAATGGCGCCATCCGAGCAATGGCGAAAATCGGAATTTACCGGGTCTGCCGGCAAGGCGCACCGCCCTTCAACAGCCCATGCCCTTCGGCTTTGCCTCGGTCATGCCCTCAAAACAACCGTTGCAGGCCCAGGCAGATCCAAAGGGCGCCACTGCGGCTCCGCGCTGGACTTGGCTGTCAACCAACCAGACTCCCTGCAGGCAGTCCCATGCCGGTTCGAAGGTCCCCTCCAGCCAGTGATGCAAGCTAATCGCAGCCAACTGCCGCTGCCCCTTGACACACAGGCACACCTCCGACCCGCGCCGTCGATCGGCCGCGGCCGCCAACGGAAGTGCAAGATTGCCCCATCCGTAGTCGATCAATCCCGATCCGAAGCTGGGCGGCAACATGCCCAAGGAGCGCGTGGAGGGGGCAGAGGCGCCTGTTGGGTGTGAGCCACCACGAATGAGCCAGGTCCGGCTTGGAGGTATCGACTCAGCCATTTGTAGAAGCCGACCCCCCGGCGCTGATTGAAATGCAAGCGCAGACAGGGACAGATCGCTCCAGCCTCACGCAGCTCTCGGGTCGGCACAACAGCCGAGCGCAGCAATCGGGAAGCTTGATTGATCGACGCAGTTGCGCTCGGGCAGGGGGAGAGGAAGTAGCAGCTCATCACGGCTGGTCGCGCTGACCTGCTGATCGGCTGGCTGTTGGACTCGGCTGGGGAATCTGGACAGGCGAGCCCTGTGAAAAGACCCTGTAGAAGCGGCGGATCAGCGCGACCGGCTTCGAAGGCCGAGTGGGCCGCCAGCAGTCAAGATCGTGCTCACGATCAGTCGTTCCTTGGGGCACGGGTCTTGAAGATCACAGCGCAGCGCCTGTTGCCAACCAATGCCCAGAAAGGATCCCCTGCGACCCTAAAAACAACCGAGGGGAAGCGCCGACCTGCGGCCGGTCTGGATCAGCGTGAGGGATTCGAACAGTTCATCGAGGTGCCAAAGCTCCTGCAGCACACTCGGGCATCGCTCTCTTGCGCAGGAAAGAAAAGCTTGCGTTGAAAGAAGTAAGGAACTGAGCAGCGGCTCTGATGCTCACTGATGAAGGATTGGCGTCCTGCTGAAGGAAGCGCACATTGTGTTCCGAAACTTCCTTGTCAACCACAAAACGATTGGCCGTCCATCAACGCCGCCGGGCCAGTCATCACTCAAATCCGCTTGAATCACGCCTCAGTCAAGGATTACGGCCAACTGATAGATTCGCTGCCTCGGAGCACTTCTTGCGGGCAGAGACGGAACCCCGTGGACTTCGGTCATGCGGTGGGGCGAACACGCCATCGCTGCCTGCAGATCCCTTGAGGGTGGCGTCGATCAGCCCCATCGTCGGGTCGCTGTCTTGTGGTAGCGAAGTGCAAGCAGTGTGCTGAGGGCCTGCCGATCAATCGGGCGCTGGGGATGCCAGCCAAGGCCGTGGTCAGCGCCCCATTCAGATGTCCAACGGGCTTGATCGAGTTCGCGGCAAGAGACCGAGTGTGGAGCTGGAAGGTGGGGAGAAGGATTCAGCAGGAGGGGAAGCTCAGAGGTATTGGCGATGGTGACGGGAGGGTGTCTTGGTACCGGCCCGACGACGTGTCACTATCTCGCCACCCTTGAGACCATGCAAGGTGGGAATGCTTGCGAAAGGCCGTATTGACTGGCGATATTGGGATTCCTCATCGGTGTTGAGCTTGTAGACTTCAAGTTGCCTTCGAACTCCTTGCGATCCTCATCAACGTCGGCGAACCATGCGGGCAGGCACACATGGCGCCCAGAAGTCGACCAGCACAGGCACATCACTCTTGAGCAATCTGCTCGATAGAAGCATCGCTGACGGGCGGTGGGGCTGGGACATCCAACGGAACAAACAAAGTTCCGGCAATTCCCTAGCAACGGGTCCCGCTTCCGCGCGCACGTCCACGAACGTTGGAAGACAAACCCGGACGCGCCGGGCGGGGAGGTGTGAGGAGTTGTGGGCGGACCGAAGCCACCACAGACGAGACGAACCGCTCTGGTCTCTGTCTGTCCGCATGTCCAACAGTTACCGGCCTGTGCCAGCGGCCCTCGCTCCTGCCCATTGCGCGAGCTGCTGGCCCTTCTGATACAGCCTTGCCTTGGGAGCAGGGAGGGCCCACCCAGCCGTCCACCGACTGCATCTCGCAGGGTGCGGCGCCAGCGTTCCATGGATGTTGCGCGAAAGGCGCCAGCAGATTCTGGTGCCGTCATCGAGCTTGCCTGGCACGCAGGATGGTTACAGCTTTCCGGTGGGCCCACCTGATGCGGGTGCCGCGGGGCAACACGGCTGGGCGGCCGATGCCCAGTGGAATCGCGGCCGGGCTTCGCCGGACGGCGATCGGTTGAACCGATCCATCACGGCATCGGCGCCGCAGGCAATGCACATAACTACAGATGTCTCCGCGGTCACGATGCCTCCCATCGGCGATCACCGGGCACGCGCCGCCGCTTCCGCTCGAATCGTCGCGAGCGGCCGGCGGCAATCGCGACGGCGGTGGCCTGGGGATGCACACTCCGATGCACGCGCGGGAGGTGCATGGCGGCCCCCGGCCGATCCCACGCAGTCACATCCGCCGCTCAAGCGCGCATCAGCTCCAGGGCCACCCGCATAGGTGACGCAGTTTCGTCACTTACCGGCAACCCAGTCGCGGCAGAAGGGCGGGTGAGGTTGAGGCTTTCGCGGCTTCAGGACGTGTGCTCGGTGGAGACACCGTGGCACGAAACAAGGGCCGCGCCGCTCGGCCCTGCCTTGCGGAAGCGCAGGCCGGCACGGGGTGGCGACCGCGCAATTCCTTCCTTTGCCTTGATCTCAGCGATCGCTGGCAATGCAAACTTTCACGCACCGGCTGGCGTAGATCTGCCTGCCTCAGCGCTACAAACGCGCTCCTGCCCACCGAGGTCGACTGGTCGAGCACAGATTGGATCGTCGTATGCGGTTGTTACACCCCCCCCCTCCCTCCGAGTGAGCACACGAAGGGCTCGAAGCCGGAGAGCTCGACTGCCACCGGCCACATCCACCACCCATCCATGGCGCCTGGCGATGTATCGAATCCCCGTTCGAATCGCAGCTCCAAGGCTGGTCGGTGACACTGGATCACCGTGCGCGAACCGGCACCTAAGGCAATTTTTCGTCGATGCCGTAGGCACGGCGAACGTCCGGTCCGACTGAGAAGAATGGTCTACCGCTGCGTCGTCACAGGTCGGCCCAACTAATCAACCGGGCTGCGGGGGACCGGTGTGGCCTGCCAGCCTGGAGAGCTCAGCTCTTGCCGCGGAAAGATCAGCTGCTGCAGCGAATCGAGCCATCGCGGCGGTCACTCGCGCACATAGGTTGTTCCAGAAAAACCCGTCCGCAATCACTCCGACCAAGTTCAGCATGGCCGGCACCACGGCAGCCTTCGATCGCCCGAGCAGGGCGGCCAATAAGAGCGCAGCGTGCACCACACAGCAGAAAAAGCCCGCGGCCTCAACGGGGGCCGCTGTAGGAGCTGAAAGGTTTTCTGGGTTCACACGCTGGCGATCAGTCTTATTTTGGCCCACCAGCAGGTCCCATTCACCACCCGGTTCTGGCGCATCGGCCGAGCTGCAGTGGCCGCCAGCAAGGGTCCGTGCCTTCGGCCCGGAACTGGCGGGATCCGCAGGTTCAGGAACGGGTTACGGCGATTTACGGAGCCTCGAGCCGTTGCCTCAGCAAGCCGGGGCGTTGGCTCTGCTCCTGCCTGACTGCAGGCCTCCGCTTGACGGCCTGCATTCGCTGTAGCTGCCTCAGCCGTTCTTCTTCGCCGGGGCTTCAGGGTCGGGAAATGAGAAGATTCAACCATCCGGTTCGCTTCAATAACCGTCGGTGAGCTAACGGCGTCTGGCGGATTCGTGCTCAGCGACTGACATCAGGTCAAGGGGAATCACGGCCCTTGGCTGCGGGAGAGGTTCGAGCGTAGCGCAAGGAAAGCGACGCGCGTCAGTTTGTCGATCAACTAGGTCGCCATTGCCTGAGGCCTAGGCGAGGCGTGGCGGGAAGAGTCAGCGGCAACCTGACCGTCCATTCAACCTGGATAACACCCGTCAGCAAACTGGCTGTAGGCGACATAACCGAACTCGGCTTTGAGGCGACGTGGAATCGAGAAGTCGAGCACGCGGAGCTTCCAATTGATCATCGCCCAGCAGCCTGGCGGGCCCACCGCTGCATGATTCAAGGGATCGCGCCTGCATCCGCCAACCACAGAGTCCGGCTGCCTGTGCCTCGAAGAAACGGGCGATCCTTCAGGCCGCAGCTCGCGCAGCTGACACTGACGGCGCCACGCCCGGGACGCCGGGCATGGCCGTGGCAGCGCCGGGTCTGGGGCGCTGAACCGCTGCCGGCACCGACCACCCAGCCCGATGCGCCGCGACCAGCACCCGGCGAACCTGACCCAAGAAGGCAGCCGCGGCTGGTCAGGCCGATGCTGCGGCTGCCACCACGCTTATAGAGGGTCCGCATAGGGCCCAGCAGGGGCCACAGGGCTGGTGGATTATCCCTTCGGCACGACTGAACGCCGCACCTGACGCCGGTTCTCGCTGACGCCCGGTTCAGCAGCAACTTGCCCGCGCGATTCGCTCCAGCTTCAAGGCGCCGTTCACTCCCGGCCAGGGCAGGGCCGTGGCCTCACTGAGCGCCAGAACCAACCTCGCGCGGCCAGCAGCCGCCCAGAACCTGGGCCGCCCTGGCGCAGTCGGTCGACCAGCCCACCACCGATCGCAGCTGATTCCGCAGCTGCCTTCGCGCCCCCCTGGGCCCTCACCCATCGAGCTGCGCCTGGCGGCAGTCGGATCGGCGGATCGTGGTCCGAGCTGGAGCAAAGGGAGGCCTGGTCGGTTGAATTCGGCGTTGCGCCGACCTATCCACATCGGTGGCGGCATAGCGGAAGCCAACACTTCCGCCGTCACCTCTGGCCCGAAGCCGTGCCGCTGCAGACCGCAGGTCTAACCGGGGCGCCTGGCGTGCTGAAGCTCGGATTCGCTGCGGGGCTCCAGGGTCATCGAGGCAGGGGTCCGGGGCTCGGCGCGGAAGCCAGACGGACGGCCGTTTCTCGATAAGCTGGTAACGGACTTTGTGTGTGAGAATGGCGGTTTCAACGTGGTCTGGGCGAATCCGACGGACGGAGCATCCAGACGACCTGCGATTGGAGAAATTGTTCGCGCTCCGATCTGAGTATGGTCCCGGATGTGAGGTGATCGTGGGCAGGCCTTGCCCGATGCCCGGCGATGCGCATCAAAGCCGGTGCAATCGACGCAATCCTGCTATCGATGTACGGCTGGGTCCTGACGGCAAGCGACGCCTACCGGTGCGCCCGGGTGGTGGGTGTAGGTGCTCGGCAAATACCACCCCCCGGCGACACTGCGCTGTGTACGACGCCGGTGCGGCATGCCCCAGGACTTCTCGATGCGGATGCCGCTGATTCGCGGTCACGGTCACCTTCGGTCGGCCGACAACGACCACCGGCGGCGGATGCGGTACAGAAATCACTGGTGCAGGCATCACACGACAGCCTGCTCGAAGACATCGAAAGCTGAACACCGTGATTTCATCGACAACTTCGACGGGTTTCGCAGCAGAGCCGAGCGTGATGCCGGCGCGTCTGCCCCACTGCTGCTGATGCTCGTCCCGGCAATCGCCGTCGGATGGTCCACCAACATTCCCCCCCACAACCTGAAACGAACTTGATCACCGGCTGCTGGCCTGATCGCCGACCGGAGATCGACGACCCCCTGCGCCTTGATGCGATCATCCCGGGCCCCGACGTCCGCGAAGGCGGCCAGACCTGGCCGCGCGATCCGCGACACGTACACGACCACCTGGCCGTGGCGTTGATCTACATGCGGGGTTGGGCTTTTCGATCGAAAACCCTCGAAGTGCCGTGCCGCCCCCGACCGGACGCCGTGAGCATACGGAGTGCCCTCCCAAACCGAACAAGCGTCGCTGATAGGAGCGCATCGCCGAAATTGTGAAACGACAAAGGCTCGAGGGTCTCGACATCGCGACGAAGCGACGCCGACAGGCATGCGATCGTGGGATCGAACTGCGGCGTGACGCCTACCCCCAGGTGGGCTCACAACCTGTTCAAGCCACCCCCTGCAGAGCAACTCAGCCCACATGCTGGCGTTGTAACAGCGAGCCAATCTTGCTCAGCTGCGTGCGACACTGCAAGGTTGTTCCTCGCTTCCGGTCGAAACGACGAAACGGCGCACCCAGCTACCTGCTAACGCAAGGCCGAGAAGCGACCACATTCCTGCTGGGTCTGTTGCCGGGCCTTGATCAACTCGACCCCGATCCATCGCCCTGATTCGGCGCGCGGCCGACTGCGGCACAGCGGTCAGCAACTGCAGGAATCGCCATGGGCTCAGTGAAATCCAGTCCGACGCCATCCTGCAGACGGCTGCGCCGCCTGACGGCGTGAAGCCGACAAGATCCGCCTGTAACACGAAGGATCTGTTTGCCTAAGACGCCGACTAACCAGGACATCCTCAGGCTGAGCGGGTACCGGCCCTGATCGAGGTCTAGAGTCAACAACTCGGCGATCGTTATGACCCCCCCGCGCACCTGACGATCCTCGATCTCGGGGTTGGCCTTGCAGATCTGATCTGATCGCCAACGAGCCTCGGTGTGCTGCTACCGAAAACCCGGGCTACTACTCTGCGGATGCCGGGTCAGCGATTCGAGAGCACCAGCGGGAACCGCGCAAGTCAGCGAACCGCAGCCAGGGGAAGAGGCCGTAACGGCTGTTCATCAGTTTGCAAACGACCAGACACCTCTGCTCTTCAGTGACAGGAGTTCGTGTACCCGGCCCCGCCTACACGCATTTCCGGTGGGCACCGCACCGCAAGGGACCCCGTGGTGCAGCTGCTCCCATCCCGCGGGAGCAGATCACCTCCTCCTGGGCCGTCAGCGCCTTTGAAGACAACGTCCAGCTGCTGATGCCACAGTGGTGGTTCATAAGCGCATGACCCGCCTCTCGGTTCGCCGAACATCCCGCTCCCAAGGCCTGATCGCAAACAAGCCTGAAAAGGCGACAACCTGCGCTGGGTGCGGCTGCCGTTTCCCCGCACAGCGTGCCCGATCGCCTCGCTCAAGCATGAGATCCATTCCGCCTGATGATGCGAATCTGCGCCCGAGGCCGCACGGCCCGGTGTGCGGGCCATGGCCCTGCTTCCGGGACCAACTGTCAGCAGGATTGCGCCCGCCGACTGGCGGATCAGATATCGCCAGCATCAATCGCCGGCAGCGCGTCGAATGCCGCGAGAGGAAAGTGACAGCGAGGAGGTTGCCGAGCGAAGGCCCTGGTGCTGGTGGCCTGCGGCAGCGCCTGGCCAACGCGGGTGCGGTGAACAGTTCCGCCTGCAAACGGCGCGCCGGACGGGACTGACGGCGATCAATTCCGGCGCAAAAGCGCGATGAGTCCTGGTGGGCTGAAGGTGCCGCGCCGGGGTGAGTTGTTGCTGGATGCACCGTGAGCGGCGTGATCGGTGTCGGATGCATCGATGCGATCCCCCATCAATCCGGGCCGCCACGGGCGTGCCCTGCAAAGCTCGACTCTGGATCACCTCAGCGAAACTGGTTCTGATTCCCACCAGCCCTGAGAGCGAGGAGGCCGGCGAGGTCGTCATCGATGTCCTCAGCGAGAGTTCGACGGGGAAACGGTTGTGATTCCCAAGGTTTGGAAAAAAAAAAAAAATAAAGCTGAAGGTGAAGGTGAAGAGAACACTGAAACGATGAGCGCGGCGCTTTGAGGGATAGAGGTGAGGGCCGTTTGAGGTTTTTGCGTACAGCTGAAATGTGCTGGTGATCGGCTCGGGCCAGCGGCCTGGCATCGCAGTGGCCTCTCTGCCGCCCAAGGCCTTGCGCGGTCGATGGCCTCTCTTCGGCGGGCGACCCCCATCCCCTGGGCAACACCTACGGGGTTGGCCAAAGAATCTCGAGCCAGGGGCTCGCATCTGCATGAGCCGCTGTCTAACTGCATCAGCTATTTCGGATCGCTGCGGTACCCATCAGCACGACTTAAGCCTGTTTGATCGCAGCCAAGCTCCAGGCCCAACTGGGCTGGAAGCGCTGCGACAAGGGCCATCTGCGCTGGCACCGCGGCTCGCCACCACATCAGCACGACCCTAGGACGGGTCCCTGCTGACACGGCCACAGCAAGCAGCTCAGGCCACGGCTGGTCGCCGCAGCGCATCAGCCGTTCTGCAGCGCCGTGATCGGGACCCATCGCCTAACAGGCGCTATGGCGTCGTTGCCGTTCAGTCCGCGCCGGTGGAGCCGATCAATTCGCTGTGATCGGATTCGCGCCGACCACCTCACAGCCGAAGAGAGGCAGAACGAGCCGCCAACCTCTCTATAGGCCATGATCGTGGCGGGCTGTCATTTCCTGGAGAAACCTCGCTGGCCCTGCGCAGCCGTTCACGCGATGTACTGCAGCGCCGCCAGCGCGCGGCGTTCAGCGGGCGTGCGAATCGAAGCGTATCCACACCAAGAACATTGCCCTGACTTCCCGATGAATCTTCCCTGCTGACCGTGACCAGCGGTTGGTGGTTTCGGCGGTGCGGCCAGTATGGTCATCCGGCTCCGTTTAACCTGTGGGGGCCCTGCTCGCCGCGCTCCTGGGTTGGCTGCCGCCATCTGTGCGGGCGCTCAAACGATCCAACCTCAACGCGGAGGGTGCCGCAGCGGCTGGAGCGCGGTCTGCCGCCAGCCTGGTTCGTAAGCACCGCCATATCAATTTGGCTGGAGAAGTTGATGCCTTTCTCGAAGCAGAGTGCGTCAATCTTCACCGCCCCTTGCCACCTGCCCTGCCCGATATGTATGGATTCTGGCGAATACGCTCCACCGTTCCTGAGTTGCTTCAGGCGATGCTTGCGCCTGTTCGCACACTCCCCGAACTCCGTCGATTGGGCTGAATTCAGCCAGGGCCGCGAGTTTGGCCGCTGCTGGACGCGTCCTGACTGGATGAACTCAGCGGGAAACCAGGAACCGGCTGGCTGGCCGTGGGTGAGCAACCCGTTTGGCTCTGGCTGCCTAGCGAAAGTTGCTCAGACCCGCGGCGCCCATGGGAGGCCATGTAAAATGAAGATCACACGATGCTGATGGCCTGCCGAATGATGGCCTATACGGCACTCATGCACCACGGCTTCCCGCCTGGCCCCAACCGGCGGCGGCGGCGACGCCATCCGCTCGGCCAGGTATTCCGCTCGAATCTTCGCTGGGTGGCTGTGCATCAGCTCATCGAGGCCGTGGAGGATTGACCCCTGGTCCAATGCCATGAGCGAGAGGGGCAAGGCGGAGCGCGCATGCCAGAATTGAAGGCGCGCTCCCATGGGCCTTGGCAAAGTCATACGGCCGAATGAATCGCCTGGGGTGGAAGAGTTCGATCGCTCCGTCGGACCAAACCCGTCTTGAACATGCTTCAAATTCACTCAAGCACTCACCTATTCACTGTAGCCTGGCGTCTCGAATCCCACTGAACGACCGAGAGCTTGGCACGTCTGGGGGGCCCCCCCCGGTTGTTGAAACAGCCAGGCAAA
>Ga0163217_1106755_pt1 | contig 10191 bp, 7 predicted proteins | sample SynspAceP_FD_185933 | JGI IMG/M metagenome (GOLD analysis project Ga0163217, IMG submission 185933) | Saline lake microbial communities from Ace Lake in Antarctica - Synechococcus sp. Ace-P (PacBio error correction) | ecosystem: Environmental > Aquatic > Non-marine Saline and Alkaline > Saline ...
TTTGCATTTTAAAAGGCAAACTTACCGCTAATAAATGGCAATTTTTTCTTTGTTGATGCTGCATTGCCGGACAGGGCATCATCAACCTCACCAGACTTTATCTAGTTAATGCAGGCAGTGCAGTTTGGACAACTATCAGGTAATCTTGCGGGATTATATGCATGACAACGACTCGGTATCTTATGCGGTCCTTATTCCTCAACCGCGTTACCTGCCCAGTACGCAGCCAGATCCCTCATTGGCCTATTTTACAGAATTAATTTGCACGTAATGCCCCCTGGCTGGATTGCTGAAGTCCAATTGGACAGCCATGCCAGAGACAATGCTCAACGTGCCCCCATAAAAAATAAGCCTTACTAATATAGAGAGAGATAACTGAGTGACTGAAAATCTTTATGGTGCACAACACCGCCAGTTAAGCAGGAATTCAATAAATGAAAAAGCTCTGCCGATCGGGTTTGGTGAGCCATTATCACGGGCTACATTACCGACCAAGACATCGTGAGTTTATCGCCAGCCGTGATTTCCTTTTTTCGGTGTCGACGGTGGATGCACTCCGCGGTTTTTTTCCCACCTGCTCAGTACAAAGGCGTTCGGAAATTTAAAAAATTGGCTTTGTGAAAATCCTCGATGACAAAACGCTGGCATTTCACCCGCACAGTTTGGAAATGGCAATGGCATGTATCTGTCGATTGGGTAACATTGAATCCAATAAAAAAAATTGGCATGTGTTGATCGAATTTTGAGACTCCGCATCGCGTCAGAGATAACATGGCACTGCTGAGTAAGGTCGTGCATCCAGAGCGATCTAGCGTTGTTCATGAGCAGGAAACTGGGTGGAAGTGACCATAGAGGATATGTTTCCAGAACTGCCCGCGTTATATCATCGTTATAAACGCATCAAGCGAAAATCACGTTTACGTACCCAAAGCAGAGCTGAAAACCCCGTTTGCCAGTTTGGAAACGTCTGGTAACGCGGTTCCAGGATGTTATTTGATGATAAGGAAAAAGCTAAAGTGGCTCTGAAAGGCGGCCATTATCACCATGGAAGAATATGCAGCTTTTACTACAACGAGAGAACGTTAAATCATTGAAAAATAAGTGTTTGGCCGTATCACCACTCTGTCTGCAATCTCTAGCAATTGATAGTTACGGAAAGAGAGTTCCTGTAAACGATCAAAATGCGCGACAATTCTAGTTGTCGCGGGTATTGATCGTATTTAATTACCAAAAACCCCGCTTGAAAATCCTCATTGAAGCGAATACTCGATCTCAAAGCCTTAGGGTATGGTTTATCTTTTGATAGTCCGCCCTCTCTGTTGTGAACCTGTTAGAAATATACGCAAATCAAGGCGCGAGAAATGTCGTTAGTCAATTCGAATAAAATGACGAACAAACAGAACCCTAAACTTGAGGATAACCACTATGATTTCGATTCGCACCGAGTGCAGTTGGCAGGTTTGTAATTATCCCGCCCGATCGACAGGAAAGCTTGAGGAACTCTGTTGGCCAAACAGTTTGATAAGCCTTCCGACCATATTCAACCAACCGGCGCTAAAGCGCCTTATTGTGCCACAATGGTGGTTATTTTCTAATTCCGGTCAGGTCGCTGCAAAAGCTTATCAATCTTTGATGGAAATCGCCGATGATATTGAAACGAGTCATTTTAAATTTGTCTATCTCAATCGATCGGATTTAAGGGTGTTGCGCATTGAGTTGAAGGCCTGATTTTATTTTTGCAAACCCCGATTATGAAGCAAAGCGGTAGACAAAGAATTACTAATCCACCAAGTTAGCCCGTATTAAAGGGGTGGAAACCCTACGAAAGATCCACAATGACAACGAACATTGCTGGAAGTGCAAGTTACCTTTTTTTTACAGCATACGGTTAAAAGTGAATTTTTGAAATGTTGTGCCGTTGCTAACCGGCAAAGCCTAACTCGTCAGCTGGATTGCTGATGTGTTTGGGATACGGCGACCAAAGATGCGAAAAAATCGTTAATCGTGATCAGCTTCTGATCTGAGTCACTATGCTGGATTAATGAAACTGCCCCGCAGAATAAAGACCCAATATACTTCACAGGCAATTATCAGCATGGATAACCAATGATATTGATAATTTCATGCCCTGCGGGTTGTGATGCGATCCGGGCTTTTCCTGGAAAATACGCCCGAAATTGAAAAAACAATGTCAGGTCAAATAATGTCTTTGAGCAACTCTGGGTGAATGTGGTTGGCAAAAAAAAGACAGTGTATTGTGGGTTATGGCGCTTATCTGTTTTTGAATAATATTTAAGGTTGTTTCACCGCCCGGTTCAACTGCAAATCGACAAACGGAATGACATACCCATGCACCAGGCTTGGCGGAATTTTTCTTCGTCACGCCTGGTGCAGATTGTGACTTTCCTGTTTGCACCAGACAAAGCCCTTAACCGCAGCAGCAAAAGCCCCTTCCACATCAGCAAAAGCATCGTACACAATGCATCAACACTTCTTTCTGCTGTAATCCGGTTGACTCAACCGCTGTCTGAAAAAAACCTTTGGCTGGTTTTACCCAAGAAAAAATAGGGTATTTTTCTCAGCTTCTACAATCACAGGCATATTCAACGCGGCAGTATAAAAGGACCGGCAAAATACCAATAGCAAGGTTGCGGTCATTTTGCCGAAAAGATCAGCGATCAGCCCAATACCCTAAATAAAGGTGCGCCCATCCATTATCAAGCTGAAAATGCCCGGTTCATGTTTCTCATAAGCTAAGCCATCAGCCGCATCCGCTAACAAACAACACAAATGGGGGAAATTCTGGTCGCAGATCGGCAAATTCCGGACGCTAAACTTTTTTCATGCACCAAGACAAGAGGGACGTAAATTGGCCGTTGCCTGCAATGCTAATCTCACCGCTCCCGGCGGCGGTAAGGAACCTCATCCACACTCAGAACCTCAACCCCATTTTGCAGAGGGCTTGCAAACGTGTCGGTACTGTGCTGCGGGAAGTTTGGTCACAAGCGCACTATCGCTTGCTCAATTGCGTGCAGATGAAAGTGCTTCATGGCAACCTCTATAGGCCGTGTTATGCTGCATGCTAAGGTACACCGCTCGATACAATAAAATCGGCTTTTTATCATCCAAAGTCACTCGGTAATGCTCACCTATATTATAAATTAATGCGCGGTTAAAACCAAGACAACACAATTTGCGCAGTCCATTGGCTTTTTTGCATTTGGATGGACTCGCGTGTTCAATCCTGGACTTGTTGATCTTTCTCACCACCACTACTGGAGACTAGAATGAAAAGATCAACAGGTCCTTGGATAAACGCGAAATAGAAATGGCGGCCTTATTTACACTCTACCAGTCACAGGTTAAACGCTTAATGAAAGCTCCACAGGTTCGGAGTTTGTCAGTCTCGGTTGCCCCATAAGCATTGGGTCGACAAGGAACCGCATTATTAGCCAAACTTGCGCTCTGAAGGATAATGAGATTTTCTGCTAACTATGCAAGCCGATGCGACTTAGTGGGTAAAAGTCAATACCTGTGGGTTTATTGGATTCTCCGTTGAAGGAATCGCTGGAAAAGTAAATCGGTGAAGCATAGCACATAAAATGGAAAACGTCATTGTTACCGGTTGTCTGGCAGGTCGTGATAATAACATTCGTGAGGAAACATCAGCGTTCTGGAAATCACCGGGGCTACCGCCGCTGGAAGAAAGTTCCGTTGGTGCGGTACAACACTAACATCTTTCCACAACCCCAATGATCCTTTTAGTCAGCCGGTGCAACAGAAGGCAGATCAAACTCACTCCACGCCATTACGCCTAATCTGAAAATTTCCGAAGGCTGTAATCATCGTTGTAGCTACGTTCTGTCATTAATCCCTTCGATGCGTGGGTGACCTGGTCAAGATCGACCAGTGAAATCAGGGTCATAAGCAAGAAGCCAAACCGGCTGGCTGACGGCTGGCGTAGGAATTCTGGTTATTTCGGCAGGACACCAGCGCTTACGGCGTCCGAATTTGAAAATACCGCAGAATATGAGTGGCAAGGCGAAAAAATCGCTACGCCCTCGGCTTTTCACCGCCATGGCTAAAGCACTAAGTGCGAGCTCGGCATTTGGGTGCGTAATGGCATTTAATGTTTTATCCTTATCGCGCATGTTGATGATAGGTCATTTCCCAATTGATGGCTGAAGGCAAAATTCCCTGCCGTGATTCGGTTTTCCTTGCACATTATAATAGAGACACGTTTCTGAAATTAATGAAAAACGTCGGCCCTCCTCTGCAGAATAATCTCGAGCGTATTCAGGCTTGGCGGGCGATTTTTGTCCTGAACTATCACCTTAACGCAGTATACCTTTATGTGTAAGGTTTTCCTGGTGAATACTGAAGCTTGAATTTGAAGAAGCTGCTGGATTTCTGGATCAGGCACAAACTTGAATAAAGCCGGTGCGTAATAACTCTCCGGTCCCGTTAACGGTGCGGTGCCAATCAACTGACCGATCCGCTTGCCGAAGAAATCAAGGAAAGACGACTGGCGCGCTTTTATGGCCAACAAGCCGAAATCAAGTGCACAGCGTTTTGCAACAGAAAGTTGGGCAAAACGTGATTTTTGTGATGCTTGATGAGGTGGTTTGAAGAAGGTGCGGTCCGGCCCGTAGCCGTTGCTGATGGCGCCGGAAATTTTTGATGGTCAGGTATTTAATCGACCATGCGACCATTTAAACGTTGGAGATATTGTTGAAGTGGATTTGAAGAGGCCCGATGAGCATGACTCTGGGCAAGACTGGTTATAAGAAACTTAATTTATGCTTGATCGTAATAACTATTAACAGCGAGGTCGATTATTAAACTGCAAGGGCGTTGGCGAACATTCAGCAGGATGGTTTACATCAACTCAAAATCTCTGTGAGTTTGTGTCGAATAAAAAACTAAATTGCCCTAAGAAACTAATACGGTTTTTCCCGGAGTCCTTTAGATTGATAAATGCGTTTTTGTCGGCACGAATCGATACAGAAGCTAATTGGAACGCTCCGATGTCCGCCCTGCCGTAACTGTGCCACATGCCAAAACTGGTAGTGATCGTCGCAGCGTTTTATCGTTTGGCAATCGACGATATGTTGGGCGTAGTTTTTTCGGCAGTATGTGCTGCGGCTTCAAAGAGCAGTATTGGGTAACAGTTTATCATAAATTATCGCCCCCCAAGACGGTGCCAGCAAATCAATTTCACGGAATAATTCTTTTTCCAACAACCGGTCCATCTGGACCAAAACCATATCGCCATTGGCGTGGCAACTCATCATTGACGACTTTAAAAATCAAATCTATATCCAGAGCGCAATCAACCGATAACGGTTGATGGAAACGTTTGCAGCACGCCTCGACTTCGAGTTCCAAAGTGTTTTTTTCCAACCGGTAACGATTGGCTACGCCAGTTTAGCGTATCCGTCCTCAGCTAACCGGTTGAACTTCAGCAATTTTCTGTTCCAGCTCGGCAATTAGTTTGAATAAGTTGGTGAGTACGCTCTTTCACCAAATCTTCCAGGAAATGATTCTGTTGTGCCAATCCGCTCCAGATTGAAGTTTGCGCTCATTAATGTCCGGTGCGCCCCAATCATCCTGGCGGACAGAGCCACTTCATTCCATTCATGATTCTGGCGCGAATCTTCTACCACACATAATTAATATCAGACTTACGCAGGCGTAATTCATCTGGTAGGTACTTGCGTGATTCTTATATAATAATCAAAAAGTTTTTAAAAACGGTTCCACAATCTTCTGGGTGAGGCATTGTTCCCCAAAATGCGGACTGTGGCAGGAATGTTTTTCCGCCTGTATAACCCAGCATCCGAAACCAACCCGACATGATAAACGTATCCCTGTGTTTGGCGTGCCAATCCCATAACGCCATCACTTATTAATGTCCAATACGTACCTGTAGAACATTAGTCTCTACCTTCACCAAGCCCCGTCTTCACTACCCAATTCCCCACTTAGTAATCAAAACTTAAAGAGCGGAAGTATCGTATAAAAATTTAATGTGATGAAGTCACAATATAATTCCGTGCCTGAGTTTAAATTTGATAACCTCCCCAGCTCATTCAGATTCATTTCGTTATTTCGATATCATTAGACTGTCGGCAAAGGGTAAAGCCCCGCTTTAGACGGTAGAACAGTCGAAGCCAGAACGTTTTAAATTTGGCTCGTTGCCGAACTCTTGTTCACTATCCAACAGTTTAAAGGACAACTTCGAGAGCAAGTCAGACTGTCCGCAATCTGTGTTGATACGGAACCGCCCGCCCTATTGAGACAGACATTAGTTCTATGAATGCAAGAACGTCTGCAGTAAAGGCCTGAACAGCATTTTCACAACAAATATTGAGAAGCTCAATCAAGCCTGTCTGTCCCTGATTGTATGCACACATCGTACTGGGGAAATGAGATAGGCGGTATAGAGCGAAGAAACACGCAAGCATCAAAAAGCTGCCTTCCACACGATTGATACGTCCCTGCCTACCGATTCCAAATCCAAAGAAAATATGGCAATAGTCAAACCTGCCATCAACCACCGATAATCGCGGCTAATATCTCAGCTGGTACCCGAAAATGGATGAATCAATCCGGCAATACCGCCACGCTAATGTATTTAAATTAAATTATGAGCCAATCACATTGCCTATAGCGCAATATCGTGGTTCAACCTTTCTTGCTGCGATTCGAAAGACGATGCAAGCTCTGGCAAATGAGGTGCCAATAGCCACAACGGTTACCCAATAAATCAAATCACTGACCCCGAAAGCTAACAAGGCAATTTCTACTGCGCCCCAAACCCAAAATTCGTGAACTGATAATCAAAAAAAACCAGACGCGAATAAACAACCAATCAAGGCTTTTTTTCAAGCTCATGGAATTCAAGTATTAAATCAGGTTCCAATCTCCTTGTACGCAAATGCATTCAGAGATTCTGCATACCCTGATAGATAGTCCAGCCATAACACAAAAAACACTAGGATAAGCACACCGGCATGCTTAATCTGGTATACCATCCGCCAATTGCCATGCTGCAGTCCGCGTCACCTGCAATCAAAATAGGGAGTTCTTTGCGTAAAAGCCTGAAGAATGCACAGCAATCGGACTTAATAACAGCGGTTAGGCCCAGATTAACGCAAATGTTTAGTTGATATTGGAACCAATAAGCAATTTCCCAGAGCCAGACCGGGGTTTGCCTGCGTTTGCCAGCCAGTCAGAAACCACCATTTCAGGTGCTGACTGCCGAAGCCGACAATCACCATGACCAATCAATAAAATGGCGGCAATTCAAAAAATAACGTTGACAGAGACGGCTGCCGCCAATCAATAAATCGATATCGGCACTCCACACTCACAAAATCAAAACCAAATTATCACCGCAGCAAAGGCAAGCGTCATAGTTTCTTCACGTAAAGGTATTGTGATTATTTTAATATATCACAGCGTTTTGAAACATCCTGCTGGCAATTCCAATCTGTTAACGACGGGTCAAGCGCACATGAACAGCGCAGTATACGTTGATTTTCGCGTTGCACATCTTCACGATGTCGCCATGACCACAACGGCGATCGCCGACTTTGTTTTTGAGGCAGCTTTGATATTCCATAATGGGATTCGGATAATCCCTGCACAATTGAAAAATCAAACATGACCCCTCCAATCGGCGTGACTTCCATGGCCGATGAAAGTAATTTCATTGGCAAATTGTTCAGTTCGGGTAACCCATTTCGCGGATAAACTTTGCCCTCGGATCCTGCTCTTCAGCTGCTTGTTGGATTGTAAATTCGAATGGTGTTGGTGCCTGTCACGCCCGCCTGCCATTTGCAATTGCGGTAATGAATACCCGGTTCAAATCCAGAAAAGATCTGGGCTAAATTGATAAGTGCCACGTCGCCATCTATATGTAGTTTGATGGCATAAAAAGCTCACTAAACAATGGCTCGCATGCGAAAAATTAATATACCCTAGGATTGCTATCAAAACAGCGCATGCTGGCATCCACCAGTGGAGGTAACCGGTTTTGGCTCTTTGCCAGGCTAATTAAATCTAATTCAGATTGCTTTGTGCTCATCTCCACGGCAAATGTCTGATAGCCCCGGTTTGGACTGGGCGAAATTCCCCATTTCGGTTCACCTTTCAAATTTCCTTGCATAAAATGGCAAAATGCCCAGTGCAGTCTTGAAGGCAAATGCTGACAATCTCTGCGCAGCCAGCATCATTGCCATAACAATTGCTAGTAGACCTTGGCGCGCTGATTTTTGCCCCAAGCTAATACGGAAGACATGTCATGGAACACGTCTGCCGACTTAACTTCTGGCTGGATATGCCGGTTGTATTTGCCGCGCATTTTCAACAAAAAATCAGTCAGTTACACTGGCCGCGGTTAATTTCTCCTCCGTATTGAAAGTTTTCATCAGCTTTGTTTGCCAATTCTGCCGGGGTTCGAAAACGTAGCTGGGATACCATCGAAGTAATACAATTGCTCTGTGCACCCGACCTCTACTATGGGTGTCCGGCATCACCTGTTGCCATGTTATCCGCAGTCATCAAGCGACTTTTTTGCAAGCAACGAATCACCGCATACACTTGGGTGATTCACACCAGCTTAATTTGCTAGCGTTTTGGAAATTTTTTCTTTTGAGGGTTTTATCGGTCAAAAGTAATATTCAGGCCAATTTCCCTGATGGCTGAAAAATCGTGTCAATTGATATTGCGCCTGTAATTCCGTCAAAGACATCAATTTCGCCTCCCCTCCACACCAACCAAATTTTGCCTTATGGGGGCAATTAACTGCAGCTTCCAATTGTTGTAATGACTTGCCAGATGAAAGCGCCAATGTCGCAGGCTGTAATGTGGAGGTCAAGTACAGCGAAGGTTTCAATAATATACAACAGTAAAAATAGGTAAATTCTTTTCACCAGGCCACATGTAAAGCAGCATGATCGATAGTCGTAAAATCAGCGTTTAAAAACAGAAACGATATTAAATTAACTGAAGAGTCATTCTTTTGGAGGAGGCATGGAATCGCCAGTCAGCGGCAATCCGACTGAGTCCCAGAGGAAATAATATCGATTATCACCCTTCCCACGGCGGATAAAATTCCCGTCTGGATCGTATTGCCGGGTTTTGTTTATCGATATTAAATTGCCGTCGCACCCCGGGGATTCAGCCCCCAGCTCCAGCCCAATATATTGCCAATTACCCCAATTGGCAGCGACATCATAGTCCAATCAATGCTGCTCGAAAATATGCCGCCCTCCAAGCACGCCAGTCCAGATTCAAACTCATGAACAAGAACAACCTGGCAACAAATCTTGCCGACCTCGTTGGAAATATACGCCCGGTTGCAATTGAGTTGTTTCATGCAGGCATTCACCAAAGGGTAAGGTGTGTTGCCATTGCACCATTTCTGATAACGCTCCGGAATAATAGCAAACGACGGCTTTAGTGTTTTTTAATCCCATCAAACCGAAATAATCTGGCTCCCTAACGATGGCATACCATTGAAAATATTCTTTCGCCAAAGCAAAGTTCAAAATAAATCCAATAAAGTAGAATCATTGCCTGCCATGAGGTCCCTGTTCCATAATTTTTTTGAGCGCTGGATGACCGCAATGCCCTGACAGAAAGACAGCGCGCACGCCAGCCAGGGTGAAAAATTTGGGTTGGAATTGTCCCAACCATGCCAGCTCGTTTCCTGCATTTTTTTTTATAATTGGCTGCAGATCACTGGTGAAAGTCCATTGAATATGTTTTAAAAGCAGCCGTTTCCCCCACCGGCAATAAACTGACTCCCTTAAGGACAGTTTGGTGGCAGTTCGTCTAGCACAAATGGCCTGGGAAGGAATGGTGGCATTGTCGTGGTTCGACATGGGTCTGGGCAAGCGCGAGAATCTTTTCAACTTTGTATACAGAAACTGGGTGAATGACGTTGGCAAATTGAGTTTCAGTTTGGAATGGCAAGATCAATCGACCGAAAATAAATGTATGGCTGGATTCAGTGATGAAATTGACGATCGGGAACTGCTGTTGTAAACAGCCTTCCAATGGCGATTCGTAGACTCCCGCATGTGTGCTGCGTGCATGATGTCGTGTGTTTGGGTCGAATTAACTCTGCAGTGTAGTTGGTGTTTTGCTTGCTGATGAGCAAAGACATTGTTCGCAGCAGCT
>Ga0163217_1107121_pt1 | contig 10191 bp, 7 predicted proteins | sample SynspAceP_FD_185933 | JGI IMG/M metagenome (GOLD analysis project Ga0163217, IMG submission 185933) | Saline lake microbial communities from Ace Lake in Antarctica - Synechococcus sp. Ace-P (PacBio error correction) | ecosystem: Environmental > Aquatic > Non-marine Saline and Alkaline > Saline ...
AAAAAAAAACGAAAGGGGGAAGGAGAAATAATTTTTTTTTTAAATTCTTTATATTGTATTGAGTCAAATATTGGTCCCCCCCAAATGCAAGAATGGTCTGGGTGTTATTTCCGAAATATTGGTTTCCAATAAAAATTTCAAATGAATAATACGATTCCGAATTTTGGTAAACTCTTTAAAAAAAAGGGAATGGGTTAGGTCCTTTAAAAATGTTGTGGAAAATTTGTGAGTTGCTTTTATATTTTGATAAAAAATATATGGGAAAACTCAATTTAAGTTCCCTTTTTTTTAAAATTTCTATTATAGCTTTTCTGTTAAATTCTTGTAAGCAATTTCATCCAGTAATCATAAAATCGTTTGGCATTTGTCTAAATATTGTAGGTAATTCCTTACCGATTCATATGATTTAAGCTGACGGAATTCCCATTTTTTTTATTGGTTTTAGTTTAGAAGTGTTTTCCTTTGGCTTCATATCTAGCAGTAGAAAGTCCTCCTATAGTCTCTCATATCTTGAGTTTCCCATGAAATCTTTATCATAATGCCTTCTCTTCCAATCGTTTAATTTCTCACTTTGTTTCTTTTCCGGCCTCATTGTTGAGGGAAGAAAAGTATAGCCGTCCTGTATAGAGAGCATTTGTTGTCATTAAAAGCGATTACCAAAATCGAGTCAATACCGATGCCAATACCCTGGTTGGAGGCATTCCGTATCCAAAGTCCTTAGTGAAATGCCTGGGTTCATAGAACATTGGCCCTCGTGCCATCCCCTTTTTTTCCCTTGAAAGTTTGAAGTTGGTCCTCGAACCTTTCGCGCTGATTCAAGTGTGGATCGTTTTTTCAACTCGCGATATAGGCCATTGGCCATATTCGCTCTTCCCGTTTGACCATTAAGCTCAAAAACGTTCGTTGTAAGCAGGATTGCTTCGATGTTCTGTGGTACGCGTGACTGCATTTCCCTTAGGGTAATTCTATATAAAGGGTGGGTTGTAAACGTTAATGATGGTTCCGCATTTTCACCGAATATTTTCAATCGATAAGTTCCCCAACCCGCCATGCCTTCGTCCGGCCGTCTAATATTGTAGTTGTTTTTTGCAACTTCCGCTAAGTTCGCACTTCAAGTGTTCATTCCTCGCTGCAACATCAAACAACCTGTATGGATTTTTTTATTGTCTTCCAAATGGGGACTCTGGGGTACAGGTCTTAAATTCTATTTCATTTTTTGCCCTAACTGGTACTTTTTGAGTGCCATGTTGGAATCTAGGCCCACCTTTTCTCAAAAAGTTTTTTTTCGTCATGTCCTCATCGGATCCGAATTTGTAATCTCCTTGTAGCGACATAAAAGTTCCATCACTGTAAACCTTCTGGATTATATTGGTTACGTTATTACAGTGCCTTCGTTCTAGAATCTTTTGCAGAAATTTCGTAAACGGCATCAAAAGCCACCTACAATCTAATCTTCTTTAAATATAGCTCATTGGCTACTCGTCTTAAGTACATTAAGGTAATGTTAAGTGCGTTGTGGTGGCTGTCAATAAGACCGGCACGGTGCGGCGGCATCGCACTCAGGCAATAGGTTGTAAAATGGGGTCTGCAACCTCTTCAAAATAGCCAGCATCATTAAAAAACTGACGCATACTGGATTGCGTAATGCTTTGTTCGCGTTTATAAAATTTTTCTTGAACGCTTGGATTTTACTTACAACAAAATCTGACGTAGCGCTGTACGATAAAGCGCATTCCCTCGGGTCGTTTATAATTCCATCGAGAAACGCTTACCTTTTCGGAACTCCCCTACCTTTGGCAAAGCGGCAATGCGTCCGCAGTTGATCTTGAACTCGCAGGTAAAAGATTCCTTACCATTACGTTTTCCTCCCTCTGACCTTAATTCCTGAGGTGGTAAAAAGCTCCCCTTCTATCCAATGATATTCTCCCAATATTCCCAGTCCATTTCTTATAAACATGCGTTGTAAACAGAGGCTTTCTATCTTTCCCTGTATCAAATTTCGTCTCTGTATAAAATAAACCCTGTATGCGGCCTCAACTTATCTTGCAGTTCAGCTAAAGGAAGCCTTTGCCTTGGATCCTTCTGGACATAAGGTCTTTCCGGAATAGTGATCACTTTTTTTGCCTTCTGTCATAAATTTTCCTTATGTGGTTCTTGATGGCATCAACTGGGTAACAGGAGCCGCAGGGTTAAGGGTCGATGCCCCATTTCTCCGTAAGCTTGCCAAGTTTTTTCCCTTTAATTACTTCTTGTTCCGAAAGCTGCATCTCTATTAAATTGTGAGGCTGCACAATATAGAGCAACTCTGCGTTAAATCTATCAAGTCCAAAAATAGATTTGATAAGTTTTTCCAAAATGAGGGTGCCTAAATTGATTTCCATTTTCCTGTAACAAAATGGCTTGTTTCCCTGAATCTTATTAGTACGTCAATTAATATACCTGTCCCGTCATCGGCATATCACATCAAAAATCGAAAAAATGGGTTGTTTAAGGGTCGTATTGGCCATTATTTTTCCCCACCCTTGGCCGTTATTGGTAAAGGGGTGCGTTCTTTTTTTATTATTGTTATCTTGCTTACTCTTTGTGGATGCGGTACCCGGTTCGTAATCGCCTGCATTGATTAATACTAACAATCTCAAACTAAGGTTTCGGAGGTTTGGTTTTTATGGACGGAGTGTTTTGTTACCTGTTGCAACATGAACAAACGTATTCTCTTTTAGAAGATTTGGGGATCTTATAGATTGTACAAAGGAAACTTGGATTACCAAGAGCAAATTTTGTTCAAAATCTATTATGTACTCTAAAAATAAAGAACACGGAAGGGAGGTTTCCCATTTGGAAACGCCCCAATCATTTTTATGTGTGTAAGAGCATCCGCCATGTTTTACACTTTGGGTAAAAAGGGTGATATGGATAATTTTGTTGGTAGATGAAAAATGTAACGTTACCGAAAAGGCGCAAAATTCTATAAGATAAATCTGGGTGGAGAGTATTAACCTATCATGGTCCGGGACATGATCGGTGGTTATCCGTATTTTTCCCGATCTTCGAGTAATTTTTTTCGATATTCATAAAATACCTGAGTTTTTGGAATGAGTGGTGATCTGAACCTTGGCGGACCTATGGTCTTAAGGCAGAAGCGATCCAAAGGGGAAACGCGGAGTTTGCGTCTGGATGTAGGCATTCAACCGTTTGGCCCCGATAAAAATATGTGCCATGGGAGTGTAACGTGCCTAGCCAGAGGCGTTAACCAATGCACGGGGGTTTGGCCCTGAATCCGTGAATCGCCGATCTGGTTATTCTTGATCTGAATTGATTCCCTGTGGTATCGAAAGCAAAGCGTGTTTAGCATGTCTTTAAATGGTGGGAAACTCGGGCAAAAAAGGAAGTGGAATACATGGCCGAGGTGATAGCCGAGACTATGAAGCATTTGAAACGCTTTTTGTAGCCAGAAAATCCGTAAAAGAAAGAATCCAGGCCATAGGTCAATTTTTATCTACTATCAATTGTGGAAACATCCTTGATGGAAGTTAGTGTAATCTCCGTATGTATGATTAACCAAATTTTAATTTTTCTTTTTTTTGGCTCTATTTTTATTTGTATTTAAATCTTCAACTACGGATTTTTTTCTTCCGCTCACCTTGCACTTCTGCTTTCCAATTTCTGGATTGGGTATCTATTTTAATATTCCCCTATATGTTTATACTTATTTAATACTGTCATTATACTTTTTTGTGAATAGAAGTCCTTGTTGTGTCAATGGCAGCTTCAAAGGCAATCCTTGCCCTTTGGCAATCCAAAGCTTTGGGAATAACGGTGGTAGGTGTCCCGTAAATTCTGTTTTATCGGCCTTCTGGTATACGTCGCTCCTTATTTACAAAACAAGATAATCGCGTGACTCTTGCCGTTGCTACCTGTTAAGCGGTAATCGCCAAGGAATGTTGCCAAGGTCTGGCCTTGTTAATGATCTAGAAAATTATGGACGACTTTCTAGAAGTGTTGGTTTGGGTCCCGCTTTGTGCCTGAAGTGAAAAGTAAAGATTGCCTATGCAGGCAATTTAAAGACAAAATTTTTTTAGCGCTTTCATTCTGTTTGTTTTTTAAATTTTTATTTATAGTTGGTCCATTAATGATCTTAGTCTAAAACGGATAAACGCTTTACTCCCCAAGTGAGATGTGGAATGCTCTATCGGTTGCGCCGCCTGAACGGTAACGGGCCAGGCGGGCGTCGAAATATTCTAAATGTTTTTCTTTCGATGCTCATGGCTTTGCCCTGAGGTAATTGACTTATTCTTTAAGTTCTAAGCAATTAATTCTATTTAATTCAGGATCATGTAAGTCAAAATGGCCCAATATCCTAATAATTTGGTTGCGGGGACTATTCCTTTTTAGGACAGGCTGTCCAGTTTCTCTTTTCGAAGTAAATTCTCTATGGTTTCTACTTTGCATTAGAACCATATGGTGAAATAGCCCATATGTCTTTGAGGTTGATGGGTAGCAACTTGCCCCCGAATAATTTAATAGTAATGCTAATTCGCAATTTCTCAATAATACGGAACCGTTGGGGTTAAAGTTATAATCACCTTTCCAAACTAGGCCTGTGGCGGGCAAAAGCATTAATTACCTCTAAATACAAAAGAATAATTGGAAGACTCTTTTATTAATGTTCTTTTTGATTCTTGGTCAATCTCCAGTCATTTTCCAAATGAAGGTTATAAGCTTTTTTTCCCCATGAGAATTTGCCTTATTTTACTTATGAAGTTTCCTGTTTGCGACTCAATGCAATGCTTCCGATTAAGCCATATTATAGCACTGGTGGTTTCATTTCCTAATAAACGCCCCATTTTACTGGGTCCCACTGTCCACTATAGCTGATCGACCATGATGCCACGAACTCTGGAAAATAGATCGACAGTAAAAACAGGCCCCCCATGAAACTGCAGAAGTGAGAGAGTGAAATCACAGTATTTTCTCTTAACTTTACCACTTTTTCTATTAAAAAATTCCATGTTCAGTTTCATGTTCAATGGTGGCATTTTTTACTGTCTTAATTAAACCATCTTGCACGGGTTAATGATTGTCACGGTGACTTAGATTATTGGGTATAAAAAGATCCGTACCGCTCATTCTAACCTCCATATCTTCGTATTGTCCCATAACTCGGGCGACATCATGGAGCCTGAAATCCACTTTAATACGTCATTCGTGCAAGTGACCCATATTCCGAACTCAAAATCCATTTGCCCTTTATCGTCGTGCATTTCTGTAGAACAGGTGACAGTATTGGCCACTAAACTCCTTTACTACAATAACCATACTGCAGAATACTTTTCCTTTTGTCATAGTTGGGTAATTGGAATTTAGTATAACCCTCGTCATAGGAAAGGTATTTACTAACAATCTGTGAGAAAGTTGCTGAGTTTACAAGGAAAAAGCTATAAAATTAAAGGAACGTGTTCTCATTTTTTGTTTATTTTTAGATGGAATAAATTTTAAATGTTTATATTTTTTTGAAAACACCGCCCTGTTCTGGGCTTGCCGTCCTGAGTATTATGTCGCCTATGGTCGCTTTCCACCCTTGCCTGGGTTTTGCAAACGGCTGTCTTGAAATACCATAAAGCATTACCAGGGCATGTTTCACCGCAGCAGCTCGTTTTTGGGCAAAACTTAAATTGGCCATCACCGATCCATCGGCGTCGGTATGTCCAGTTATTATTAGGTTTCATTCCCGTTTTCCTCCTGTAAAAACTTGGGAAATTTTGCCGTATGAATCTGGATTGAGGTTGGATGTTGGCCACCGGAAATCGATAGGATTCCATTACGTAGAAGACTTCCCCTTCCAAAATCAGCTTAACGTCGTAATCCAAACCACCTTGCGGCCTACTTTAAGGTGCTGATGAACACACGTTTTCCTTTCCATCCTTAAAATTGTGTCATATTGAAATTTTAAAGTTTCAAATACGCTTCCCTTGGGTGTACATCCTGGGGATACGATTGTTTTTTCTTCGTTGACCCATAATCGAAAAACGCTGTTGTCACTGCAGATGGAAATATGGGGTGGTATCTAAAATCTCTTCCCTCAATCTGCCTTGACAACACTGTATATTTCTCTTCTATGTTATTAATGTGATTTGCCAATGGTGGGTTGCCTATCGGGGAGTATTGAAAAGGGATATGGGCATGTACAAAATTGGCACCGTTTCTTTAAATTTGGTCGTCATCCACTTTAAGCTACTTAAAGAAATCGCGTGTGAAGACGTCTATTGTCCCAATCCCTAGGCCATTACATCAAATTCAATGGTTAGTCCTCAGGTAATTAGGTGTGATCGGGAATAAAATATATGTGTAACCGGATTATTAATTCCAGCCCACTTTTCATCCGATTCCTCATTCACGGATAAACTTCTCCACCACCATTGGGTGTTCCATTTGGGAGGGGAAGTCGCCCATGAAAAACGTTGTGAGAATCTCATCATAAAATATGAAGCTTATGCGCCTGGAACATAATCAAATTTGCTATAGACCGTCAATTGTTTTTGTAACTACCCCCAGGGGCAATCAGTGTGGCACTGCCGCTGTTTTCGGTTGAATTTCCTGGATTGGTCATTACCCGCGGAGGTAAACGGATTTCTACTATGTGGGTCGGAAGGTGATTTCTGAACCAGGTTTGTCCAAGAATACTTGTCCCAAGCCGCGTCTTTTTTTCCTTAGTGGTTTCCCTACTCTACCCTATTTTTCAACGGTTTCGCTCAGGCTGCCCTCTGGCTCTTTCCCGAGCTTTTTTCAAAATTTGCCCATGAAGCCCCACTAGCAAAAGAAAGAAAAGCATTGTAAATGATAAAGATTATCGTAGGAAAATTTTGTGAGTGCTCATATTCCTTTAATTTTAGTGTTTCTCTATGTATTCGGCCTATAAGTAGTTATAAGGTCAATAAATTAACTAAAATTAATAAAAATTTTAGGCTTGTTTGGCCGAGATAGGTGTATATTTTGCTCGTTTTATGTATTAAATAGTGCTATAAGACCCTATGTTAACATTTTTGAAGTAATTAGATGTAACGAAGTGGTGGCTAACTAAGGCATGAGATTGTCTAACAACCTAGGATTAGTCCGTTGTAAATATAAAGGTGCTATTTTTCTTGATAAATATTAAGAAAATATGTAACTAACTTTAAAGTTATTGAAATTTCTTAAGCTCCTGTAATTTTTCTCAGTTTATTCTTATAAAACAGAGTGATCGAAATTTGTCCGGTCTTCGCAACTAATTCTCATTTCAGGTCATTGCCATATCGATTAAATCGCATAATGGAATTTCCAGGAACGGGCAAGTTTGGAAATAGGTTCGGCCTGACTGTCAAAGATAAATTTTTTGAATTCGTATATCTGTGACGCTGATAAAAGTTTTGTCATTTAATAAAAATATCCTTGGTTTCTGTAATAGACCCCAAGGTCCAATTCACTTTTTCGCTGCGTATTGTAAGGATATTGTTCGTTCCAATTATGCTAAGGTATGCTTTAGTGGCATCCAATGCCACTGGTCGCCCGGAAGCAATTAAGAATGGCTTGAAAGTAAGTTTTACCGTTTTCGTCATTTGGAAAAGATTCCCTTAGTGTTGGTTGCCGTAAAATTTTGTTCTTATGTAGATAGGTATCTCGTTATTCGGAAAATTATTTTGGTCTTTTACATTAAACGGGAAATCACCACTGTCCTGGTAAAATTTAATGTTCCCCTCCAGTTTTCAATCAACCAAATAACCTTTTTTGCCTACCCTAAATGTTTAGGTGGTACCAAAAATTGGGTTCCTCTGCCTTGGTATACTAAAGCCCTTCATCGTTGTCCCAAACTGTTTAATAAACAGAACACTTTTGGTTCCTTGGGTTACTGAAAGGCGGTAATACCTTTTTTACGCGTCATAATCGAAACAGCTAAAGGGTTCATTTTTCCTCCTTCATAGGTGAAAGGTAAACGAGGTACGTCCCTTTCCATTCCTATCAACGATCAAAAACTCATTATCAGTAGTCAAATGCCAATTTGTAATCTTCCGTTTTTGTAGAGAATCTTCCTGTTTCCTACCGGCCTGAAGTCTTTCCCTTTTAATTTGTTTTTTTTTCCAAATTACCTTACCATCGGTAGAAATTAAATAATAGTGTTGTCCTGGTCCTGAACTAATAATTCTCTTTATTTGGTTCTTTATGGTTTTTTTAACAAATTGAGGAGGCGTAACTATTTTCAAGTGTCCAGTTTGTAGGGTAAATAGGGAAATCCCTGTTTAATTGTTTCGTGCATGTTTTGAAAAAGATATTGGTATGATGATAAATTATCATCAGAGACCTTTGGGCTGCAAAGATATCGGAAAGCTCTTTTATTTCGCAATGTTTTTAGTAATTTCTTTCGGTAATATAGTTATCCAGAAAATATTCAAACTGCCATCAGCATTGTGATACAAAAAACGCATGGAAGATTCGTCCTGCCAATTGTTCTTTTTGCCGTTTATATTAACCGAAGATTTTTCGAATGTCAGAGTCAATTTTTTATAATTGCCAATGACTGCTTTAATGCTCCGATGTGGGAAGAGAATAACAAACCGTTTCCCTATGATGGTGTATTATTTTGCCTTGAAATTCCTTTATCAAGGGGTTGAAAATACTGATTTAAGAAGTCGGTTTTTGGAAAGTCAAACATTTCATTGCCCTGATTATTCCTTCAATGCCTTTCCAAATTGATCTAGATAGTTCAGGATAGTCCTCAATACCGTAGTGTGGAATATGCCCGCTTTTCTTTGTTCAGGGTATACCCCAAACCAATTTCTTCCACTGCTTTAAAAGTGGTGTCCAATACTATAGAACGCGTTCCAAATATTTTTTTTGATTCAGGGCGAAATTTTTTCGTAATGTCAAAGTAAAGGCCATTTATGGCATCTGGCAGTTCTAGGGGCAAGATTGGGGTGTCCTTGAATTTAGGCATTACTATCCTTAAATAGATTACTAATAATTTTATAATGGAATCATTGCGCCATGCTAATGCATCCCAAATTTTAATGTGTCCCTTAATTGTGTTTAAATCATAGTGATATCCAATCCGTGAAATTTGGCAAGGTCCCGCCGGTGTGTCCATCTGCCAAGATGTGGGCTAGTAAGGGGTTACTTTATTGGATTGATAAATATTGGCATACTCCGGGTTATTGGCGATCTGATTATAGTTTTAATTTAATGATCGTCCTATGGCAAGGTCCTTTTCGTTGGCGAAGTATGTTTTCAGATCAACATTTGTGCAGAACTCTACTATTATTTTGTCATTCATTACGGTAGAAATAAAAACGGTGCCCTTCCACAACGTACTTCTCATAGTTTTCCCTTCGTAGCTAAATATTTTCAACAACTTAAATTTTTTACCATCTTTAATTGAAAAAATACGTTTCTATTTTTTGTGTGTATGAATAGCAACTCATAGCTTTTCCTTGCCCAATTCCACGAAGCGCCAATATACTTTCTCCATTCGGGTTGAAGGTATCGAGCGACTTGTTTATCTACTGCGAGCTGTAATGTTTAGCGCGATTATTACTTTAGGCAGGTCGCTTATTTTCCAGCTCAACTGGAAAAAGGATGGTTTGTCGTTTAATTTTTATGCATTAATTGCACTATTTCCGAGAAACGTAAGTGAGTATTGATGAATGTTTTTTTTGGCTTTGGTCTGTACATCCGAATAGTGAGTAAAAAATAGTACGCAAATAATTTGAATTTCAATAAAATAAAGCTTTGAACAAATTTAAGTTTTTTAACATCCACTTTTTAATTGATTCTGGTAATTGCCTAAAAGTTTTTCGGTGGTATTTTGTTAAACCGTATTTTCTGATAGCTTCCCTATGTCCCTTGGTAGGGAACCTTTATTTTTTTCCAAGTTGTTACATAGGGTATTCCACATGGATTTTTTCCATATATGGCATCCCTGTAATTTTGGCAAGAATTGAAGCTGCTGCGATGCTAAGTATTTGCCATCTCCTTTAACAATGCAACAGTGGGAATGTTTGGTAGGATTAAACCTATTTGCCGGTCCACAATAAATAACTTCTGGAGTTGTAAGTTCAATTGGTCTAGGGCTTTATGCATGCCCAAAAAGGTAAGCATTCAAAATGTTTTATTTTGGTCCAATGTCATCAGGAAAACATGGCAACACAAGGGTCAGGCGTTGGT
>Ga0163217_1010749_pt1 | contig 10190 bp, 12 predicted proteins | sample SynspAceP_FD_185933 | JGI IMG/M metagenome (GOLD analysis project Ga0163217, IMG submission 185933) | Saline lake microbial communities from Ace Lake in Antarctica - Synechococcus sp. Ace-P (PacBio error correction) | ecosystem: Environmental > Aquatic > Non-marine Saline and Alkaline > Saline ...
TGTGGGAAGGGAAAAAAGGGAAGAAAAAAAATTTTGGGTCCCCCGAACTCCCAGCAAAACAATGTCCCCCTCCCGCTGGGTGGGTCCCCCCCGACCTCGGTTGGCGTTCGGTTTTTGGCAAGGTCCCTTCTGCGCAAATCCGAGCCAATTTTTGTTTTTGGTCGCTTCAGAATCAACGACCCGCTTGGGCCGCACCGATCGGCAGGGAACATAAAAACGTCCAATCGCGATATCATCCACAAAACAAATCGGTGCGAACTCCAAATTGTTCGAAGGATCGGGCATTGAAATGGGAACTCCCTTTTTTAGTAGTCCGTTGGAGAATCGTTTCCGCAGGCCGTGTCCCCGTTTTGACCGACGCAAGTTGCAAAACCAATCCAGTGATGCCATCGCTAGAGCCATGACCAGGAAACGAAGCAAACGAGAAAATCAAGGGTGACACATGGGTTTCTCCTAAAACCGGACGAAAGGCCCGCCGGTGTTTTCCGGCGGGCCTTCGATGGGAAATAAGATGGTGACAAGTAACGGGACCGCGCAGCCCAATTTACGCGTACGCATTGATGAGCCGTTTGAATTGTTTCAACGGACGCGCGGTCGACACACGCTGACGGTTTCGCCGGTTGCGGTATCGGGCGACCCGGAAATCGCAAACCAATAGAATGCCCGGTCGATAATCTAATGAAAGACAACCGGACCATTCGGCCACTCACGCAGCCGCTGGACCGACTCCCGCCGACGGTGACCGCGATCGGCACGATGTTTCTCCGCAGCTTTGCCTAAGCGGCAGATCCAACAAGCCGCCGCCAAATCGCTAACACGATTGAATCTCCGCCCGCGTCCACTGCCTCGTCCATCAGGCCGTTGGCATCCCGCCCTCCAGACCGTACATGATTTGCGATACATCCGCCCAGATCGCGTCTTCTCGCTTCGACCCGGCCAGGTCCACGAAAAACACGCCGTTTAAACGTTTTTCGGACCCGACGACTCCGGCGGCAACCGCTGACGTCGTTCGCGGGTGCAAACCCAACGAAAAAACAATCCGATTGATGATCGTTCAGCCCGTCAGGAACGTCCGAACAATCCCCGAGACGAACACAACCGCTGTCCATTGGCCCCACCGCGGACCGCAAAACCCGAAAAACGCCTTCTCGACCTCATCGCATCATCAGCAACACTGGGCCATCGCGTCGACGATCGCCAAATTCTGGCGAGTCCGCTGTTTCGATTGCCCGACCAGCGAACCCATTCAGACCTAACCTGATGTCCACGTCAAGAAACCGGACGTCCGCATTCTCGTTGCCCAGACATTTGCCAAAAACGCCGACTTGCCCACAATCCGGGAGGAACAACAGCAACCACCCCGCGAGCGTGGTACGTTCGGCCGATCATGCCGAAACAAGCCCGCCGTTGAACGCCTTCAGAGCATCGGACCACCGAGACAGACTCAAAACGTCTCGGTGCCTCGATGGATCGACAACAACCCCGACTTCTCGACCGCCTGAGTTTTTAGCCTCCCAGAATCGAATCGGCGCGACAACCGACCATCAACGTACCAGCGACAAGAATGAAACGCTCCTTTCGGCTTCATACCGAGTCCAGTCCCGCCGGCCGCATCGAGCCACGGCATCGAGTTGCGATCCTTCCGGCATCTCATCGCCTTCGGTCGCAATCCCGCCGCCACTGAGAGCAACTGCTCAACGACCGGCAAGCGATGCGTTCCCCGTCACGAACAATTCTCAAGCTCGAACCGGCAACTGCATCCGTCGGACCTCAAGATCAACCACAAACCCACGCCGCTGTTGCCATCATGGGATGCCGCAATGAGCCAACGCCCTGCACGATCTCCGCCGACTGCATGAAACTGTGGAAATTCTGGCAAACACGACGATCGCCGGTGTCCTCGCCCCGGCCCAACGACGACCGCCCTGACCGCCGACAGCGGATCACTGGCGTCTTGCTCCAGCGGCGAACATTCCGCCCGCGAAGTCCACGCTCGATATCCCAGGTGGAAACAATTGCCACTGTTCCTCCGACACATCCTCCCGCCAGTTCGGCAACCGCATCGGCGTGCTCCTGCGACTCGATCCTGATCCCGGCTAAAGCCAGGCCCGCAAGTTCACTCATGTCGTTCTTTAAAGTCATCTTCTGACTCCTTGTTTGATTGTGGAAATAGACAAAAGAAAAGCCCCGGTCAGTGACGATCATGTCGGCCTGTTGTTTGGACGTCCGTGCTGGCCTTGATGGAATTCAGGCTTCAGCCGCTCAACTGAACGCGACCCCAACGCTTGCTCAAGAAACTTGCTCGCCTGCCGGCAATCCTCGCCGGTAAAAGCCGCTGTCCCTCGCACTCGTTGACGATCCATCACGAGCGACAATCAACTTCGATAGTTTTCATCAGCCGCCCCCATCGAGAGAGCCAGCTTGATCGAACAATCGCCGAGCGTTTTGCTCGACAACACGAGTACGTTTTCGTAGGGCTTCGATCTTTCGTCTGTCTCGACGCATAGGCTTGCACGAACTCGTCAACCGCTCTGCTTACCCAGTGGCGCCGTAGTTTGTCGAACCGGACACCTGGCCCGGTCGTCAAAATCAAATACCACCGATACCGCCACTCGCGCAGCCGACAGCCAGCCCCCCGACACCGTTGGGCTAAACAAGCCGCGTTTCAACCCTCGCACCGGCGGGTCCAATCCCAACCGAGCACACCCAGCCCGAACGCGCCGCAGCGTCCCGACCTGGGTCCTCCAAATCTTCACCACATGCGACAGGTCCCGGCACGCTCCGTTTTCAAAAACTGAGGAATACCTAAATGACAGGGGCACACAGGTTGCCCTGTCACTATACGTAAGCGTCATCACGTAAAATATTTTAGCTTTCAGGATTGAACCTTCCCGCCGAGTTTAGCATCTTGGTCGCCGATTTTTCGCGCGTTTTCCTCGTGCAGGCGTTATTTTACGGATTCTTTTTTTTCGTTACCGAGACCATCCTGAATGAACGACCCGACGCCGAACAAAACCGAAGCGAACCTTCGCCAGCATGTCGACCGCTGCGTTGCTTGATCGGTCCCACGCAGATTGAAATGCCGAAGACGAATCGACGCGACGATCGGTCTATCGAAGCCATGGTCCGAGATGGGGCTACTCAACCGACCGTGAAATGCTACGACGCACCGGCGACGAAGCGACGAATTTGATCGTCGAGCAACCCGGCAACAAACGGGCCGATGAGATCGTGGCTGCTCGGTGCCCACTACGACACCGTTTTTCCACGACACCGGGAGCCGACGACAACGCATCCGCCTGGCCGTGTTGTTGGGAAGTCGCCGGTTTGCTTCTGGAAACACCAGTCGCCGCAACCGCACGCTATGTGCCTTGCCCGCGAAGACCGCCGTATTTTCAACCTCGAAAAAACTCTTCTCCCCAATTTTTGGGGGGCCAAAAAAGCCCCCAGCACCACGCCCGCGAATCACGCCGACGCGGCGAACAAACATCGTCCGGCAATGTTGTGTTTGGAATGGTGGAACTTACTACAGGATTCCAATTTCCGGGGGTGAGTCCCTTGTTTTCGTCGCTTATGTCTTTTCTCAAAGAATCGTGCAGAGAGCAGCGAACCAGTCGTCGGTTGCAGATGGTTATTCAAGGAGTGTTTTTCCACTTTGATTTTCGACAAACACGGTCAAGCGCACTGCGTCATGGGGGACCAAAGTGGCCTTTAACGGATTGTCAACCTTGTTGCTGCACGAATTCATTGTACAAAGTACCTTTAGCAACTCGCATTGGCGATGGAAAACTCAGCTAGCCGTCAGAAACTACGATGCCAAGTATCCGACGCTGCCGTGTTTTGGTACTCCTGTCTCGCTTTCGCATTCGGGGGTAGGTTTGGCAAAACGGGGGTTCAGTCCATGATCCAAACTTTCCGACTACGCGTTAACCGCCGAAGCAGCCAACATCCTCGGTGTTTCGCAGAAACACCTTCGGACCGGGCGAAGGAATGGAAAACTTCCAATGGCATCGAAATTCCCGGCGAATGGTTAACCGGCTGTTCAACACGACGCGACCTAGAACAGGTTTTCTCAAAACGAATCGGAGCGTTCTGCGAAGAAGCCCAGAAAATAGACGTAAGTAAGCCGCATGGCCGGATGACCCAGCATGACAAACAACAATCGAAACGACTTCAGCCTGGCCAATCGCTCGTAATTCGCCACGCGGAACCTACCTCGTCGAGCAGAGTCGTCCAGCCGAAACGTGTTGTTGACAGCACTCTGGTGAAGCTGTCCGTGCGTCGATGACGACCAATCAAGGCGCTCCCGCTCGAGGTTCTTTGGGGAGAAGGAGCTTTGACCCTCAGGTGCTTACCAGCGAAGCCTGGGAAACGATCGCCGCAAAAAGGTTTGAACGAATCAAAGTTGTTCGCCGCGCGTAATTGACACGCTCAAGTGGAATTTGCGTTACTTCAACCGACTCCGAGCTGTTTCAGTCGCCGTTCCGTGCTGGCATCACTAGACGCGTACCAGTATGGAGCCACTGCGAAAAGCGTTGCTGCTCCTCGCGTTAAATCTGTTCATGCGCGGATGATGTCGGCCTGGGAAAAACATCGGGCCGGATTGATGCGCCGCGAGCTGCTCTTGCGCAAAAAAAGTGCGAGAGATCTTTGTCTCTTGTCCACCGTCCATGTTGTTTGCAGTGGAAGAGGAAAGCTCGAACTCGCTTTCGGGTTGACCATTCGAGATCCTCGACAAGGACTAACATGAATGCGAAGTCCGTGCGCGAAAACGTTGGCTTCAGCGTGAAACCCTGGAGCACGCACACGCGGTTCCTAATCTCGCACTTTTTGCTTTATCGACGAAGCCTACGTGGCCCACTTCGTGAATCATCTTGGCACGTTTCGCAGCGGATCATTGTTCATTCTTGACGAAGCCCAACCACGCGGCACCCTCGACGGAACAGAAGTACCGAATCGACTCTCAGATCAACTCGTTCCTGTCCCGCGATTGTCCCCACGGTTCGAGCATCGCTGGTTTCTTGTCGGCGACACCGCACAACGGCCACTCCAACAGCTTTTCCAGCGTTGCCTAGAAATCCTCGACACCACAACGCTTCTGTCGTGGCGTTCCCGTTTCAGCCAACACCGGCGCGAAACAGTGGTTCGCCGGACTCAAAGAAGCATCCGCGAGATCCAGGTGGCTTCCCCCATACGCCCGCGTTGTTCAGTGCAGCATGGCACGTTGACTGTTCCGGAAGACGACACCGACGGCCTGACGGCTCATAGCGACGTCATGTTAGACTCGAGATTGCCTGAGATAACCGGCGAGAGGCTCGTGAATGAAGCGTCACTGAAAAACGACAAGCCTTAAAGACGCGAACAAGCCGCTTCCGGGTTGCTGATGCACCGCCTGCAGCACGCTTGCTTTTCTCCATCGAAGCTTTGCGAAAACGCTGAAGGTTCCCGCAAACGGTCAAACCGCCAATGGAAAAACAATACAAGCCGAAGCGCAAGCGAGTGACACCTCGCAAATACCAAGCCCCGAAGCGCAAGCGAGTGACACCAACCAATTGTGCTCGCCGCCGGTCACTCAATCTTATCGAGTCGATCACTCGCTGGCGCGCGTCGGGCTCGTATCGAACGACCTGCTGTCACAGAGCGTCGACAGCGATGACGAAACGGGCGACGCTCACCGAAGAAGGAAATGGAAAACGAGGTTCGCATTGCAAGTCGAAGCTGTCTCGGCCGCGAGGTCCGGGCCGATCGGTGACATGGCTTTCCAAGGGGCTGTTTCCGCCCGCGAGCTATAAGAAATTGCTCGAACAGATGACCGACGTCGCCGAGCAGTCGCGGGGAAACGGACGCTCGAAACTAAAAAACTGATCGAGTGGGTATCCGCGAACACCATGTGGCCCCGACTCGGCAAGAAAGATGCCCAAGTGGAACGACACCCGTGTAATTGATCTTCACCGAGTACGAACGACACAAGCGTTACCTAGTCAACCGCCTGAAGCCGCGATCGCCGGCAAGCGCCCCGCGCCGAACGCTCGGATCAACTTTTTTCCCATGGCCCCACTCCGCACCCAAACGCGAAGAGTCAAGCAGGCGTTCACACGACCCAACGCAAGCATCCCGTACGAATCCTGTTCCGCAACCGACGCGCTCGGGAGGGCCTCAACTTGCAAGCTACTGGCAGACCTGTTTCACTTCGACGTGCCGTGGAACCCCAGTCGGTGGAGCAGCGACGGCCGGATCGACCGCCAGTTTTGCAAGCCAAGGACGAAGTCCTTCTGCCATTACTTCGTTTTTATACCCAGCGTCCCGAAGATCGAATCTTTGCAGTGCTTTGGTCGCAAGACCGAAACGATCAAGAAAGAACTCGGCAGCCTTTCCCAAGTCATCCGACGCCCAAGCTCAGCAAGTCGATTGAGCGCCGGATTCTCACGGAGGGATCGCCGATCTGGAAGCCCAGAGATTGACGCAAACCGACATGGACGAGAACCACCGTGCCGCCATCGAGGACGACTCGAAGCCGTCTCGGGAACGTCGAACCGAACTTCGCGAGCAAATTTGAACCGACTGCGACACTGCTCGAAAATTCGCAAGAGTTCGGGCTGAGTGACGAACACTTTCATCGGCCATCTCGTGTTCGTTGCGCTATTGGGCACTGATAAATTTTGGTTCGCAATACAAGCCGACGCGCAAAGCGAGTGATAAACAACACCGACTCACTCGCTAGGCGCTTCGGCTTGTATGTGCCCGACGGCGTTTCGCGTTCCACTTCCCGCGAATCGACGAGCGCAGCGGGTGCCGACGCCGACCTTGGGCCGAAACGATGGAAACACCCTGCGGGTACGCGAAAGCGAGACCAGACAACTGTGGGAGTGGGCGGCGATCGCTCACGATTCGTCCCGTGTGTTTGAAGAATCCGGCGTCGTTGGTAATGACGCTGGTCCACTTGCAATCTTGAACAACGAGTCGTCCAGCGTTTGCTCGGTCGCTTCACCGGCACAAGGCTTCGTCCATCACGACCTATCGCGTGCTTGCTTCGGCTCAGGCACGGATTCGATTCCCGTGTGGTCTTGCTCGGCGTTGGCTCTGTATGGCGGAGGGTGCGGCCCGCCTTGCACGAGGAGCTTCATTCGTCATCCTTTCTGTGCCCGCTGGTCGATCCGAGCTTCGGAAGGGACCGCTCTCGCCCTACGCAAAGACACGAAGGAAAGACGATGGGTTTTACTAGAACGATTCCCTGTTAAATGCGGTGGCATCAAGGCTGACACCTGAAGTCACTCAGCAACTACAAGAGGCCGCCGCCGCGACCATTCGCGAACTGCTTCCACCTAGAAACCCGCGGCGAAAGAATACGCCGCCGGACGCTGTTAGGAAACTCGCTGCTCGCGGCACGGTCTGAGGCAAAGCGATGCGAGGATTCTGGAAAACGCCAGCGCAAGCACATCTCCTGACACCATGAAACGGATCTCCAAACTCGACCCCCAATCAAATGCGATTTCGATTTCGCGAAGTCGACGACGACTGCTGCAACTCGATGCACAAACGCTACTGGGCCAAGCGTCTCGACGAGCCTACGAGAGGAACTCAAACCGAACGCGAACGGATCGCGAGTATCTACGAGTCCAACCAAGCGAATCGAGCGGTCGGGCTCGTCTAATTTATGGGCCGGTCAACGGGGTAGTCAATAACAAGCCCGAGCGGCAAGCGAGTGACAGCAGCCCCGATTCACTCGCTAGCAAAGATCGGGCTCGTAAATCACCAACCGAAAAGCCCCGATTCACTCCGCTTGCTGCAATCGGGCTCGTAATCACCAAACTGGAACGCGAGAAACCGCATGACGATTCCAATTTCAACGCCGACGAACCACTGCGTTTTTTCATCACATGGGACGACCTACGGACTGGCTCCCGGCGACGAACGCCGGTTGGAATCGAAAAAACGAAGGCGACTCCAAAAACCAGATCGCAAACGTCGAAGCCACAGCCGAAAACGAAATGACAGAACCGAAATTTTCAGCTTGACAATCCAAACATCGAGAGATCGTCCTAGCAACGCATACTGAAACACTGCAAGATCCGCGTTGCACGCTCATGTGTCCAACCCGGCGATAAAACCACGTCCACGTCGTGGTCAGCCGCACGGCGCTACGACCCAAAGACGGTTGCGGTCAAATCAAGGCTTGGTGTACTTCGAAGTTGAGTAAGGCCGAGCATCAAACGAGAGAATTTCTGGACCGAAGGCGCAGGCAAGAAGAGTGTCTAACACGAAATGAAATGATTTGGACGCGTGATTTTTACTTATGCAATCTGAAGGGACAAGACCGAATAAGGCAGAGAATGACATTAGCAAATACAAGCCCGCAGCAGGCAAGCAAGAAATTTAAGCATAGCTGAATTCTGAATGTAATTGCGGGCAAACAAGCCGCAGAACAGTCCTCAGCGTGTGGTCACTCCGCTTGCGCTTTCGGGCTTGTATTCGGGGCAGAGGGTCATTCAATGATCCGATCCATCAAAGAAGAAATGTCATACTATCGCTCGACGAAAGGTTGCTGCGCGTGCCATGATGCCGGCGAGCAAGCTGTTCAGCCGAGCCGAACGTTACTGGCACAAAGTGATCGTATGGCGTGACGAAAGATTGTCGCTTGTCCGCAACCGAAGCCCGCTCGGATTCAACAACAAGCAAGACTGAATCTTTGAAACCATGGCTAAATCACCCGAAGAACTCGCACACATTCGATGGCTGGGCTATGTCCAGCCCCGTGGGCCTGTCGTGTCCAGCCGGCGATGCTGGAGGCTCAGTGTTACGTCAACAAGAACATCATGGGGCGAAACACGCTCGGTTTCTTGGAATGCTTGTCAGATGATGGGAGAATACAAGCCGCTGCAAAATACAAGCCCGCTGCGCAAAGCAAGGGACTGAACATCGGAACACTCGCTTGCCGCTTCGGGCTTGTATTCGTGACCTGCCGGTGAAATTTCGTTGCAAGCTCCTGGGGCTGGAAGCCGAAGACCTGATCGACGTGCCCGCTCCGTGAGGTGCTACACGGCGACAAGGGGCGAAGTGGAAGCGTGTTGCCACAGTACAACGAGACGCTGCGTCCGAACGCATGCGGTCCCCGTGTTCAAGGCCCGAAAGAAGATCAGAATCCTTGGCAGCTCTTGATCCAGGAATTGGCGACCGGCAACGGAATTGATGATGCCGGTGACGCCGATAGCAGTCCGGCCATTGGAACGCGAACGCCGCAGGCCAAGTTCGAGCGGTTGTTACGCGAGACCGAAAGTGCCCATTGGTCTGCTTGTCCAACGGCGCTCGCTGCGACTCGTTACTCGCCCCGTGGAGAAACGAGGGCTACGCGAACGTTCAACGTGGATGAGATGGCTCAAGTCGCCGTCCGCGATGTTCGCCGCCGTCCACATGCTGTTGTCGTCCGAGCCGCATGTTCTCGATGGGCGACAACCAGCGGTTGCCGCGATCCTGCACCAGCAGCCGCAACGTATCAAACACGGTCCCGACCGAACTAGCCGCGAACAAGTTCCCTGGCGGCAACTCTACGAATTGATGCGTGGCTTCCAAGCCGCCAACGATGTTTTCGCACGGGTGCGTTGGCGTCGAGTATCTTTAAATACAAAGCCCGACGCGTAAGCGAGTGTCGATCCCGGTCCCCAACGACGTTTACTCGGCCTGCTGACCGTGCTGATGCGGTTGGTGTTCATCCGTACGCGAAGACCGCGATTTGCTGTCCAGGCGATCCGATCTACAGCAATCTTACAGCGTCACCGGCTGTTCGAACCGGACTGCGAGAAGAAGAGGGCCGTTTCCCCCGACACGATGGATCTGCGGTTCGGTGGCGTGGAGTCAACTCGTCACACTATTCCGTCTGGTTTTTTACGAAGGTGGCCAACACGGCGAGTTCAAACTGCCCGCCCGAAAGGGATACTTTCGAACCCGATCGCTAATCCTTCCTGGAAGGTGCTCCCCATCTCAATACAAGCCGAAGGCGCAAGCGAGTTGACAGCACCCTGAACCACCGAAAATCACTCGCTCGCGCGTCAGGCTATATTGCCCAAGAAAACCGGTCGTCCCTCGCGTCAGCGACGGCGTCGTCTTTCGCGTGGCTCAAAATCTGCTGATCCTCGTGGCGGCGGCTCAGCTATCGGACGCTGCGACGTGAACAAATCGCAGCGTTTACGAAACCG
>Ga0163217_1093319_pt1 | contig 10190 bp, 7 predicted proteins | sample SynspAceP_FD_185933 | JGI IMG/M metagenome (GOLD analysis project Ga0163217, IMG submission 185933) | Saline lake microbial communities from Ace Lake in Antarctica - Synechococcus sp. Ace-P (PacBio error correction) | ecosystem: Environmental > Aquatic > Non-marine Saline and Alkaline > Saline ...
TGGAGAGATTTGAGACGTTGTTGCATGCCTTTAACTTCCGACCAGAGAAAAACACCTGCAAAGGTGTTTGGTGTGGGTAAAACAGGCCCCTTGGGTTTGGACTTTCTAATGGGGCGGCGCAACCCCTTAACCCAACTCGAAAGCGGAATAGAGTGCATGAAATTAACGCGTGTTATTGAAACTCAAACTTGGGGCAAGCTGGGGGGATGTGATGGAAGGGAATCGGCTGAGATTTGCGTTATTCCCCTATGTTTTTTTCCTCGACGCTAAGAGTTATCAAATAAGCGGCCTGATGTTTTTTTGATAAGAGTTTGGTTTTCATTTTGCATGTTGCCTGAAGGGGCCCAAACGCCAAAAGATGTGGCCCAAGTGGCTGGTATCACTAATGGCACGGCTTTATTGTCTTTGGCAAGAATGAGCCACAGGTGGCGCAGAGGGGCTAGCGAATGAACTGGAGAGTTTGACGTTTAACCGGCCCGAAGTGTTACGGTTTTGGTGGTATTAGGGAGAAAACTCATTGCCGCTAAAACGTAGTAAAATCACCGGGAAATAATTTTGCCAAGAGCCTAATCGTCGCGACTTTTGAGAAATTGCTGAATCGTTAAAAAGAAGGCAATGACAGTGCAATTTCGCGGAGCGCTTCCGGATGTTGAAAAAATCGTGGTTTAAACCGAACAAATGGTCCATCTACATTAAGTAATCCTTAAAGTAAGCATTTTCTCACGGGTTTAATACATGAGAAAATACGCAACCGGACAAGCATTGCTTGTCCGGTTTTTTTATTGTTTGTCGTGCAGTTGATGTGTCCATTTTTAGGGGAAAACGAATGCCTGGTTGTCCGGCAAGAACTTACGCAAGGCCCTCAACGTTTAAACATGTTGTTTATAGTGTCCTGCACTGGTGCGTTTGGTTTGAATGTGCATGTTTTTTTGGTAGACCTGTTTGACAATGCTTTTTTCTTTCTATGCTTGCGAGAAAGAAGCCGTGGCGGCGGTAGGTTTCGGCCAGTACTATTATGTTTTTTAGCTATTTTTCGTTGAGTATTGCGGGTGTCTATTTCTGCTACGCTTTAGTTTCAAAAGCCGTCGGAGAGGGAAATATTGAACTAGCAAGCGTCGCGCAGTGAATGTGGTTTGGCGTTTGTATTATCATTTTCTTCGCGGTGTCTGGGTTTGTGTATGGCCTAAAATTCCCCATATTTTATTGTCCTATTGGGCGCGACAGGTCGAACTCTCGACCTAGCGACAGGTTATTTGCAAATCCCTAGTGATCGGTATGCCGGCGGTGATGATAAGGCATGATTGGCCTCTGAATTATGCGAGCTTAGGCGTATGCTGCGTTCCGTGGCTATGTTACGCGACTTTGGTTGGCGGTTTAGTGAATGCGTTGTTGATCCTATTTTTATTTTTGCCTTTCGGACTGGGTGTGGCAGGGCCGCTGCTATGCCTCTTGATTGCGCGTTTCTCTATGGTCGCGCGTGTCCTTATTATGGTGTGGGTGCACATTCCATAAATGCTAGGTGAATTTGACCTGATGGACTTTTTTTAAAAGACGTTAAACCTATTTTGCTTGATTGCCATTCCTGCCCATGCTAACCAAATATGTCTTCGCCATTGGCAAACCGTAATTGTCATGGAAAGCTACCCTCATCGTTTGGCGAATGATGCTGTGGCCGCGCGTGGCGGTGATTGGTCGTATTATTCGGTGGTTTTTGGGGGGATATTTGCGGGTTTGTCTGGTGCGGTTGGGCCTATTTGGGTCAAAACTATGGGCAGGCCGTTTTGACCCGTAAATGCGCAGTGCTATGAGTAGTGCGGTGATTTATGCTTTGCTACTGTTTAGTGTTGTGTTTTTGGCCTTTATCAAGTATGCAGGATTGGCTTGTTTCTGTGTTCCATGCAACACAAGGGAGTGCGGATTTAATTCGGTTTTTTGGCACCTTTTGTGTCCTTTCAGTTTTTTTCTTTCAGAGTTTGCTGTTTATTCGATTGCCGTCTTTAATAATTTTAGGCCAAACGCGTTTTAACAGTACTCGCTTGTTGAAATTTTGGGTCGCGCAACCTTACGGTACATGGCCGTTGATATACTGTATTTTCTCTGTTTATGGCGCTGAAGGAATTACTTCTTTGGCGCAGGCGATTGGGTCGGTTAACTATTTGGGTGTTTAAGGTTTTTAACAATGGGCAAGAATTACATTACTGAGCTTGAGGCTAAAGAAGCGAGTGAGATTGGGTGCTCAGTAAATAACCTTCATGGGTTACGGATTGAAATTCTTTAAACGATTTTTTTTTTATAACTTTCTGTTCGTGTTGCCACAGCAAAACTCTTGATTGCCATCGCCCAACCTTTTATGGGCTGTCGATATAACATTTCACATCGAACCCTAGCGTTCTAACGAAGCTTGCAAATGTCTTTGCGAGTTGGTTCACTTCGTTGCTTTGTCTTCACTATCGCCGCCTTTACCAATGAATTCTTCCATACCTCAACCTGAGGTTTTTAGCAAGCGTGGATCCAAATGCCCCTGGTTTTGCTAAAGTTAAATAGGTAATTGGGCAAGATTTTGGTCTGCGAGAATGAAGGACACATCCATGACAAACCAGATAAAAGCCGTTTTCAGGAAAGTGTCCACCTAGAAATCTTTCAAATCGATAAAGTTGCCGTGCATTAATGCCCTTCTAAACAGACGATTTTTTGATTGTCACGTAGGGCGCGAGGTCTAACTGGCCGTGCCCCGACTTCTACGCCTACAACAACAAGCGGCGCCATGTTTTGTATAGAACAATCGCTAAAAGCCGCCCGTAGATTGGCCGTAATCTAATACAGATTGAAAACCTTGATGTTTTAGTTGGGTGTGTCGTAAAGCGCCTTCGAGGCTTTAAAAGGGCGCCACGCGAAACATATCGATCTGCATGGTTTGAGGTAATGTTTGACTTCAACCGTCCGAAAGTCAAAGTTTTAAGCTGGGTTTGGTGACTTTTTATCCATTGCCTCCGTTTTGTTTGTAATGATAACTCGTCCTTCACTGAATAAAAAAGTTTGTGCCTGAGAGCGAGAACTTTGCAAGGCCTTGCTCGGTGGAGGATTAGATCAATACGCAAACAATAAAAAAACTCTGTAGAAGATAATTCCACGAATATTAGCAAAAAATTGAATAATCAAAGTAGATTTAAAAGAAGAAGAAAAAAGTCTAATTTTATGATCGCCAACGATTTGTCTAAGGATGTGCTTGTGCTATTAAAAACGCTAATCAAAAACAAAAATGAGTTGGCCACGTTGCTTGGTCAAGTCCTAAATGTGGTTGTATTGGACTGTCGATTTTATCTAACCGATCATAGTAAAGGTCAGATCAGAAATACGCTAAAGGGCATATTCCTAGCGCTATTTTTTGTCGACGTTCAGTCACGAAGCTTGCCTGGTTCCAGAAAATGAATTGGACGGGTAGTAAACAACCCGCTTGCCTGAACGAGGACTGATTTTTCTAAGCCAATTGCAAGTTTGGGGGGGATTGATTTCTGCCCCAGTCAAGTGATTGTATAATGATGAATGGGCGGAGCCATCGCTGCTCGTGCTTGGTGGATGCTTAGCCAAACAAAATATAAAGATGGTTAGGTTTAATGGTGTTTTCCAGCCGTGGTTGAACAGAGGAAGAGGCGTTCCAAATTATTGTCTGAAACCAGCAAAGTTAGCATCGGCAAACCCGATTAAAATCTCTTTCGCCTTGAGTAATTGCTGAGCAGTCTATTGTTGAAAACTTTCCGAAACAAATCAATTCAGTTGGTGGACGCTAGAGCATCGGATCGCTTTAAATGGCGAAATGAAACGCTGGGATCCTGTTGCGGGGGCCCATTCCAGGAGCGATTAACCCGTCCTTTACGGATAACCTAGACGCAGACGGTTACTTTAAAGCCGGCTGAACAGTTGCACGTTAGAGTGGAGGACTGGCCTATCGAGTAGTAGTGATTGCGTATGTGTAATATTGCGGTTCCGGTGTTACGGCGTGTCATAATGTTTTTAGCGTGAATTACGCCAGGAATAGAAGGCGAAAATCAGGTGTAATCGTCTTGGGGTCCCTTGGAGCCAATGGTCGAAGAGGATGTTGCGCGCTGTTGCTCAGTAGAGAGAGTTCGCCCTTCTCGTACGAGAAGGGCGAAACAACCGTTTTATTTTTGAGTGCCCCTGCCATGAGGAAGTTTGTTAACTTCTTGGTGGTGTTTCACGCCTCCAATACGTGAACTTAAATTGGAAATAAAAATGTCCGCTTCTTTAAGGTGGACAACCCATGCACTAATTGAATTTTCCGATTCCCTCTTGAAGTAAAGAAAAAATTGCATGTGTTGTTTTATCATATGATGACGCTCGCCTTCACCGTTAATTGTAGCTGACTTGCTGGAAGGATAAATCACTAGGTTATAAAAGCAGGAAAGTCTTGTCCCCTGGAGGCGCCAATAGTTAAGATCAGGAATGTAGACCTTGACGAATCTACCAGTTCAAACTTCATAATGGAACTCCTTGTTTTTTATTAGATTAAGTTGAGGTGTTGCTTTATTTGCTGTCTTTCTTCATGTAATTAATAAAAAAAGTATAATTTAGCATTTTTTAATACGGTTCAAGCTGTAAATAAGCGTCTTTTGAAATACGATTCTATCTTTAAAGTAATAAGGTAACAACTTAATGAAAAATAGCAGTGGCGGCACCGGGTACGTGGGGAATTTCTGATGCCCTGTTATTGAAGCAAAAGCATAATCAGTGGTTGCAAATTGGAGCATTGTTGCCCGCTAAGGGTAAGACATGGCTTAATAAGAAGCCTGTCACCCTATTGAAGGATCGAGAATATAGGAACGCTATCTCTTGAAAGAAATCTTGAATTTTTATATCGCACGGTTCTAGACAAGGAAGAGGCTATCTTAGGTGCAGATTACGTGATCATTGCGGACGCCCGACAGATTATGATTCCAGAGCCTAATTATTTTAACACACAGCCAATGTTGAAGTCCCGTAATTTCAGGACGTTTACGCATCAAATCCTAATGCCAATTATGATGCGGAAATCGACCGGTTTCCCTGTTTGGCTTTACAAATCAGCCAGCCAGCGTTTTTTCCTAACGAGCAACCCTCTTGTTTTCTCCTGACATTTTTCGCGAAGGTAAAGCGCTGTATGACAATTTATACCCTTCTCGGTAATTATTGTTGTGAAGAATCCCTTGATCGTGCAAAAGTTTTTGCTAACCTGCCTTGCAGCAAGGGGGCAGAAAAAAGAGAACATAGACATACTGGCTAACTGGCTTCCACAGAAGCGTTGAGGCTATTAAGCTGTTTGCTAATACTATTTGGCGATGCGAGTCGCTTTTTTTAATGAGTTGGATGCTTACGCTGAATCTCAATCAGTTAGATAGGCGTCAGATTATTCGAGGGAGTGGGGCTTGATCCCCTCGTATAGAAGTCATTTACAACAACCCTTCTTTTTGGCTATGGCGGATACTGTTTTGGCCGAAAGACACGAAGCAGTTGCCTGGCTAATTATGAGCAGGTACCTAACAACCTCGTTTCGAGCGATTGTTGATGCCCAAAACGTGACGAGAAAAGGACTTCGTGGGCGATCTATTCTTAAAGATAACCCTAAGTTTATAGTGGGAATCTTAGCCGATTGGTGATGAAGGGTGGGGTCAGATTAATTTCAGGGCTTCTGCTATTCAAAGGGTGTCCATGAAAAGCGAATTAGGCTCAAAGGCGTGGAAGTTTTGTAATATGAACCACTGCTTTGGAAGATAATTTCCTTTAACTCGAAAGTGAATTTAAAGATTTGGGAAATTTAAGGGCCTAATGTCAAGATGTGATCGTTCCCGCGATATCGAAATGAACGGATGATAATGGTTAAAGTGTAAAAACAAAGTGTATACACGTGATTTATTTTGGTGTAGATTTTATGAAAAAAAAAGATTGGTAAAACTATGTCAAAGACCGGTTTAGAAAAATTTTTTATTTACATTTCGGCGAGGAGTGGAGGTCGGGAAAAACGTACCTTCTTATGAAGAGATACTCGCTTGATAAAGAGTAAATTCAATCACTGAATTGATCGTGGTAAATTATTATTGTAACTTGATGAGCCTTTTCAGTTTTCAAAAAAAGCATCGATGGTTGGGGTCCTTTCCAAAAAAAGACAAAAAGCTTTACATATTTTGCCATTTGAAAAAAAAACGGTTCGGCATTTTTCCTGCGCATTATTGAATTTGACTATATTTTTGGTGATGTGGTTGTGTTCCTAAGATCCCTTCTTTTGTAAAGTCTCGTCCAGTAAATGATGAAAAATAATTAATTCTATCCTGTTTTTGAAACTAAATGCGATTAGACATTTTAGATTTTACAAAGATGAAATATGAATGAAATCAAAAAAGCCCTTATCCCTGTATTTCCGGGGGATGGTTTATCCATAAGCATCGTCCGTGAATTTTGTCGATTTTATATTTTGTAGGTGACTTTGCTGATGTTGGACACAACGACGAAATTAAAGATTTTGGAGCCTAGTTATTATAAAAGGTTTTATGTCTGTTTCAAAATCAATTAGCTTTATCGTTATATTGTTAGTATTGAAGGTAGGAATGTTGCTGAACATAATTTAAAGTGGGATAAATGGCGTCCAACTCGGTTTTTGTTTTATGAAGGAAACCTAGGTTTGAAAACTTGGTTCAGTGGAAGGCTTCTGTTCGCTCGGCGGTTCTTATGTTGAAATTAAAAAGAATGATTTTTCAGATTTGAAAGAAAAAGTTTGTTATTACATACGATCACACAGACTGAGGCTCGCTTGAGATCGTTCGAAATGCAATCAATATGTAAAGCAAAGTTCTTGCTGCAAAGCAAGAAAAAAATAGTAGAAATTCTGGTGGCCTAAAGAAATATTTTGAGTTTAACTCTCGAACAATAAAATCAACAAGGTTGTTGTATTATAGTGTCAAACAATGGAGTACTTCTTATCGTCCAAAATGAAGGTAAGAGTTAGCGGAAAATGTCTAGAATCCGTTTTAGTTTTCTTGGGGTGTTATCAAATAGTGAATTGGTAGACTCTGGCAAAGTTAACAGACGATAAGTTTGATGTAGCGAAAAAATTCAAACTATGATATTTATGTACATGATCCATGGGCCAGGTTTTTGGTAGCAACGTTTCCAAATATGCTCAAGCTACCTTAATACCGAGTGGGTATTTGCCCATTGAATGCTGATGGGGTTGTCTCGGAAGTGTTGAAGAAGAGCATATCATAGCTGCCGTGCAGAAAATACTGATGCAAATCATTTAGTGTAAATCGCTTTGAGTAGTGCTTTTGGAAAAAAATACATTATTCAGGTTGGAGTCTCAGAAATTGATCGTTAGTTTATATCACGTCAAAAAAGCGTCTTATAATGAACGACTTAGTGGCATGAGAAAGTGGTGGCTGATTAAGAGCCTAGTAAGCGAAAAAAACTTAGTGGTTACTTATATCCATGATACCTAATGAAAATCTTCATCACTACTCTCAGAAAAACAGTCGGTTATTTAAAGGCTTTGGGCTGACGATAGGAGAAGGTCGTAAATCGTCAAATCCCGTATCCAAGCGCTAATTACATGCATTTTCTTGTTTTATAAAGATGTTATTTTATTAAGCAGAGGCTTTTTAGAAGGACGATTATGTTTTGTTTTAGCATGGCTTGCTGGCACATTTCAATCTTTTTTATAAATTATATTAGATTTTGTGGGTTACGAGAGCAGAAATAATGATTGAAAATTAGTTTGATAGTCACCACAAATACAATTGGAAAGAAAGCTTATCTATTACACTGAATAGTAAATCCAAAAACAAACAATGCTACCTTTCGAAGTATCGTAGCAGAAATGACGGTTCTCGAAAGTGGATACTAGAGATTTTGATCGAAAGTATAAAGAAGACTTTTCCCAACCAGCTTAATGCCATTCTTGGCAAGAAGATATAGGTTTTCGGTTTGGCTGCTAGTCGGAAATAAAGCGATAGCCAAAGCAAAAGGTGATTATTTAGTTATAGTTGATGGTGATCTGTATTTACCTAGCAACGTTTTATTCAGTCTCATTCTGAGCGGCGAAAAAGGGGCAATATTGTTCCAAGTGGGCGAGTACTATGGGGCCAAAAACATCAGCAAAAAAATGCTAGATAAATATTATTTACCCTCTTTTTTTTAGTGCAGATATTAGAATCCGTCATAACAATGATTGACTCTTCATTGCTGGTAAAATATTCACTAAAATTCGTAAATGATGATCGCTCTAACTAGGGTGTAATTTTGCTCTATGGAACCAAGATGCGATTAACGTTAATGGGATATAATGAAGATTTCGAGGGGTGGGGGGGCGAGAAGATAGCGAGATGGTAGGTGCGCTTACTAAAACCAGGAGTTTTAGGATTCGTATGTTAATTTGAAATTTCAAGCCGTCGTTTTTATCATTTATATCAAATGAGGAAAAATAGCCGAAAAATGTATAGAAAAAAACGATGCTATTTTATAGAAAAGCAATCAGTGAGAGATTAAATGTCGTGCGAGAATGGACTAAGTAAGTATGACAGCATGAAAGGCTACCAATAATATCTAATGATTTTTTATGTTTCTCGTTTTTGATGAAAGATTTGATGAGTCTGTGTATGAAGTTTTTATTTGAAAAGGCAAATTGGAGCGGAAAAAGGGTAGTAAAACTTTAGCTAGAATTAAAGCGTTTCTACCCCTGTAAGGCAGAAAGTGAAAAGTAATCTTGTGGTGTTTGGCTAATCGAAAATAATTATCTTTCTAGACTAATGTATATAGAAATATTGGGCAGGCAAAGATTTGGTTTGTGGACCCAATAACCTCTATGACTTTAAGAACAACAATTTTTTTTAGCTTAATGTTCGCGAAGAGAATAGATGTTGGATTTTGACATAAGGCCGACGCGAAGGAATAATGGTTTTCATCTAATCAATTGCCAAATACATTAATCAATCTCTTATGCTCAAACTAAGGATTTTAATAGTGGTAAGTGCATTTTTTTCCGGCGTAGATTAAAAAAACGTTTGGCAACTGCTTAAAGTTTAGTAAAAAGAAAGATTTATCCGCTGTATCCTTTAAGTATTGACTTTTCATATAGTAAGAGATAAAAACTCAAATATATAAAAGAAGATTCTAGCCATAACCTACGGATCAATATAATGGATTTTTTTCTGAATATTTAACTAGAGTCCTCTAGTTGCTCGGTTTTTAGTCGATTAATATCTCCAAAACAAATCAAACAGGTATAACGCTCAAAAGTGGTGGAAGCTTATTCCAAAATAAAAAACTTATAACGAACCAATTTGAATGTGAAAAAAATGGGACTTATATCATTAATAAATTTACATATATGGTGCTGAGAACGGTCCCTAATGGCAGACTTTTTGGCTCTGCCATTACACCGGTTTCAACTTCAATCTTAAATATAGATAATACGCTAGAGCACTACTAAATGAAATGCTTGTGATTTTTTTCTAAGTGTTTAGTTGCTGGGGGCTAATCAAATTTTTAGTAACTGGTCGCGCGGTGTGATTTTTTTTAGGCAATTATTAATGCTCTAATGGGCAGCAAGCCTCGTTTAAAGCATGGCGAGCATTCAAGATGAGATTATGGATGAAATTTGTTGTCCAGTTCAGTTGGTGGGTGTAAATAGCTAGCCTGGTGGAACCATAAATACCATGTAACTTCGGTGCCAAACCGGCCGCCGCGATTGTGCATAAGACCAGAGTCATTACTCACAACCTTTTTTCTGCTGCTGCTAAAAGGTCGAATAGCGTCACCAGCTGTGTTTTTCCGCACAAGTTGACTGGCAAATTCACCCAGATGCTCAACGATGCTGTCTCCGTCGTTTTGGTCTTTCGTGTCCGCCCAATACCCCAAATTTTGGTAACCGTGCTTCAATGGCGCTTTTTAGCCAATTGTTGAAAATAGGCGATAGGCATTGTTGTCGAAGGACCAAATTCTGGCACAGCCATAAGTGCGATAGCAAGGGTCTTGTTTTCGATAGATTGTGTTGTTTGATTAAAAAGGGTTTTTTTCCTGGGTTTTCTGGGTCAACAACGCAAAGAGGGAAAATGGTAATGTTTGTGGGCGGATAAGCCTGTTCCCTTTGGCACACCTAAAGACGTAAAGCGTTTTACTGGTTTGATTTAAAATGCTTTTATCTAGCT
>Ga0163217_1030233_pt1 | contig 10189 bp, 7 predicted proteins | sample SynspAceP_FD_185933 | JGI IMG/M metagenome (GOLD analysis project Ga0163217, IMG submission 185933) | Saline lake microbial communities from Ace Lake in Antarctica - Synechococcus sp. Ace-P (PacBio error correction) | ecosystem: Environmental > Aquatic > Non-marine Saline and Alkaline > Saline ...
TCTCGTTGGTTTCTCATAATACCAATGGCTTAAACCTGAAATCGATGGATCCTCGCTCAGAAGCCAAAGCGTCCCTATCACTCTATGTATAGTACCATCCACAACTGAAACTCACTCGAATCTTGCAGTGGGCAAATCGGACACTATTTTCTGGTCGAAGGGAATTGATCCTGTGCTCTTTATGCATGTTTATTTCCAGGTAGGTTAAGTACTTTTTACTGCGTGAAGAAGCTGTATAAATATGATACCCTTGACAAACCAACCGCTCTTTCGGTTATTACTGGATGAGTGCGATACGTACGAGCTGCCAACTGGCAACGATTCGCGTGTCTTAAACTGTAAGGCTGCCCAAATGACTAATATCCTGAAGTTACTGATCAAAGGATGGATGCTCTTTAATTTTTTTTTTACCTACAAATCATGCACATCGCCTGATTTCGGTTTTTTTTTTTCATACCGGCAGGTAGTTATTTTTTACGGACTTCTTTTGGGAAAGGATGGCTTGGACTACCGTATGAAAGAACTGACAGATTTCTTAACTCAATGCGGGAAAGCTCCAACCTGGCTCTGTCTACCAATGATGTAATTACGCTATCTGAGCAAAGTGGGCGGGAAAACATATATGCTCAAAAAGGCTTAAGGGAATTTACAAAATCTATTAGGAAGCCTTGCAAGATCTAAAGACGTCCTAACTTACTTCTAAATTTCGAATCACTGTCTTATTATTACCACGATAGCAGGTGATTCCTCACGATCAATACGACAGGAGTCACGAAGCTGGCAAACTCTCCCTACTATAGCTTAGTGTGGACTAATGAATGAACACTTAGTAGTTATGGTGGCCTACCGCTCTATCCTGAAATCTCAAATGCAGATTAATTTGAATGTACGGTGTTCTATCTGGTTATGGCAATTTTCCTTGCCATAGTGTATATTGAATCCTGGACAGTTTGCGAGATGCAGATTTTCTTTCCAATCATGTGGGAGATTTTTCCTTATTTTACATCTCCTTTTGAAAAGCTTTTTAGAAATTATTATCCCTTAATTATCTTCAAAATATTCTAATTTTGGTATTTCTCTTTGCTTTTTTTTTTTTCCATAATTTTTCGGGTAGTAGGAATCATTTTTGGGAATTTTGAATTTTCGGTACCAAGCTTGCTCTTCTTCTTGTCTTTTCTAAAGCAGAAAATACAAGACTGCGAAAGGACTTACTTTCAGATTACATGACGCGGAACTTTCCCAACACATCTAGGTTTTTCATTCTACTTTTTTGAAGGTATATTGAATAACTTCTTTTATATAGAATGATTAAACTTGACTATAAGTATCTGAATTTTGATACCACAATTACTCCGGGGAGAGGATGGAAATAACTGAGATTCGAAGTAAAGGCCACTTTTGAATCTGGTCATATTAAAATCTTCTTATCTCTACAGTTATCTTCCTCTTTCATAACTCAACTTTTTTCAATAAGTTCCTAGGTAGTCCTATTTGCTCTTTATTGTTGGTTATCGACATTATAGTGAATTTTTTTGTATAGCAATTAAGATACCGCGTGGTTTATTTCATGATATGCCTTTTTTCACAAAAGTAGGTAATGTCACTACAACAAATATCCTGTTTTCCTTTCGCCTTTTGGCATTTGATAATATTTAACTGACCTGAACGTATTTTGCTTTAAAGGGCTAATTGATTCATTGAAGTTGGTAAGGCTTAGATCGAGAAGTTATTAAAAATTTTGGTTTTCTTATATTATTAAAGGCTTGTTGGTGTGAACGTTAAGATGGAATATGCGAATTAGACCCATGTTGTGAACTGGTAATAATTAATGGTCATGATAATTAAGGATTTGGGTGGTAAATAACCTCAAATGACCCTAAAGCAACTACAACATTAATTTCTTCGAGAGTGTTCTTTTAATACTAATACTTTTTTTTCTCTCCTTGGTGATAAAATCTTTGGTGGAGATATATCTTAAGTGGACATATTTTTCCAGAGTGAAATTAGAAATTGAAAGCAGGAATACCATATTTTGGATAGTTGTTGTATATTTATTTGGTTTTTATCTTCAAATCACATAACCTATGAATATTTAATATCCTAGTTCTAAACTCAAAGTCGGAGCCGTTCGCTTTTCTTCTCAGCTACTTTTTGCCCTACATTCATTTAATCCTGGGTGATTTTTGCTAAATGATCACCCATAATTATTTTGACAAGAGCTTTTTTACATAGATAATATATAATTCAACACCTGTTAAAGAAATGAATTAATCGTGGCGCATAAAAATAATTTTGGACTTCTTCGTAGTAACTGTTTTTTCTTGGGCTTTGAGAATATTTCCTCTTTTGTTTGGAATTATCAATCCCTTTAACATTTCTGAGAGTAACTCTTGCTTTATTATAGCTTGGGATATAACTATAGCTGGTACTCAGGACTTCTTTTGAAATTGCTAATCAATATGTATACGAAGTTATGGAATTTTTAGATAATTGTGTGATCTAATGCGACTTTTTGAAGCTGCGAATTGATAGCTCTTGAGGTTTCCACTTTCAGAGCACTAACTCGGATGTGATCTCTTGTCTCAGATCAAGATCTTCTGGTATATCTTTTTGGAAAATTTCAGTGACAATACGCTGATGATATTGAGTATTTTTAAAAGAGTCACAAGCGATTACGAATCCTGAACAGGTCGCGGTCGTTTCCACGAGAGAATAACAGATAAGGCCATATAGAGCGACACTGAACAGGCTAAGTTTCGATCTCTACTACGCCATCTGGGCCTGTTCAATATTCTGGTGAATGATACATAGCTCGATACCCAGGCTCATATCGGCATCGCAACATCCGGATCCATCGCGGAACGAGCTTCTGCACAGTTTATCGTCTATAGAAGAGGCAATACTCACACTTCCTCCAGTACTCGATGAAGAATCTAGGATTCCATTTCCCGTTGATGTTCGGCGAGACAAAAGCTTACTCGCGACAGATGCTCCCTTACACATTCGTATATATTGAGACGACTTATTTTAGAGTATGTACCGTATGGGCCGACGCTATAAAACACTGGCATACAAAACTCGCACTACTCTCTAAGAACGTTTACAGCAATTATCCTACATGATATGGGTTTTCAAAACTGTAATAGGGAATATTTGTGAACATTTACTTTAGACAGAGGACACACACTAGGAACGGACCGCATCTTGCTCCTAAGCCGTATAGACACCACTTAACAAAAGCAAGAGTATATACCGAGAGAGACTCTCTATGTGGATGGCTTTACTCTGAGAAGGCGTGGAGACATCACCCCACAGTTATTCAACGTTTGTGTATTTTTACTAATTGGCTATCTGCATAATATGTCTTTAATTTACGGTAGAGAGCAATTCAGCAGCTGGAAGAATCATTTCACCACCGTGGACACTCGCCACACACTTTTCTAAGTCATATACCATTTTTTGCGATCACCTCGCCTCACTGATATCGTATCCGATCGAATCCTCCGCGAAAACCCTCGCCTTCTCGACTGCCATCCAAAAGAACCTAAACTCAGAAATCTGAAGCCTACGAGCTCCTCCATCAGGACGGCCGACAGCAAATCACCTTCGACCTGGACATGGCCCGTACTAAGAATTATGAGTTAATTTGAGGGGTTGCTTGGGAAAAGGTGAATGATACATTGAGCTTTAAGAAAAATTGTTGAGCAACAATTCATTTAAATTTTTTGAAAACAAAATTACATTTTAACATGGTAACCAGATAGAAACTTTTTCAAATTTTTATTGAAAAAATTGGTGAATAATAACTGCCTCGACAAACTTTCAACTTCAAAGGAAGAGAAAAAGAGTAGAAAAATAAATTCTTTACAAATACAACTTTTCTTTCAATTAATCACAGGATCAAGATTGATAATAGTCAATTTAGTTAGTTCTTTTCCGAATGAGCAAATTAATAAATTTCCAAAACATCAAATTACATTTTTGGGGAAGAATTAAATAAGAAACATTAATAGAAAAAAAAATAAAAAAGTTCGAAGGGCTTATTTTCATTAGTAATCAATCAATTGTGGTTGTCCTTAGGTTTTAATATACCTTTTCAACTGGGTCTTAAAATATACGGATTTAAAAATACCCATGATGTTTTTCCCCAAAAGAAATTTTTTAAACATTCAGCTACACCTATATTAACGGATGATGATATTATGTCATGAATCAATAGACACAATAATGAAGCTTTTTTTGAACAGATAAATATAAGAAATGAGTAAAATTTACCGCACATTAAGTTAGTTGAAAAAGGATATAATTAATTTCCAAGTAGTGAAGACTAATGGTAAATTAGATAAAGAAAGAAAGCAAAGATTTTTGTTGAGTGAAGAAAAAAGGAATTGAGAAATCAAGGCCTTGTTTCATCCGGGTTATGCCGAAACCATCGATTAAAACTCTCATATTCTCCACAAACGGATCTTTCCTTCATTGTGAGTGACCATCATGTTTTGGGCACAAGATATAAAATCCTTTTTATGATCCAAATTCAGATTTTAAGAGAAGAAACCAACAGTAAACGTCCCGAGGGATAAATTGTAAATCTCATAACTTTGATCGAAGTTAGTAAATGCTACACTGAAGTTCTTTCTCCACATAAGTTTGAAGAATATACGCATGCAGGTTTAATTTTGAAGAGATTAATGGATAATATAATTGAACTTCGAAAGACTGGATAGATACAATGGCCCAAAACTCCAAAGTTTTGTTTTCCATTTTTCAACTTTAATTGCTGACGAGAAGGAATGCTGATAGGAAAACATTGAGTCGGGAAAAAGCTAATTAATCGTTCCATTGAAGATGCCCTACGTACGATAAAATAAAATCAAAGAATGAAGAGTTTACTAATTAGACTCTTCAGCTTTGGCTTGGCATTGGCACAAATCTTATAAACCCACAGAATATTAAGCGCTTTTGGATTAAGGCCATTAAGGTTGATTACTATTACTAAAACAATTGGTTCGAGAAAGATTTGAGATAATGCATTTGAAAAAGGTAGATCAAGAGAAAATTTTTTAGAGTGGAAAATATTATTTTATCAAGAAGAGGGACACATGAAAACAAAGAGAAAGCTTGGTTTTTAATTGAATCGAGAAATAATATAAAGCCGCTGAATGCAAAGAATTTTCAATTTTTTCGGAGGTGAGCAAGATGAGGAAGAATCAATTGAAATGAACTTTGTCTGAATACATAGCGATTTTTCAGTCCTGTAGGTAAACCATTTTGGTTGGAATTCCACTTGAATTAATCAATAGAAACTTTGCCAACTATGCAATCTGGCTGGAAATCAAGTTATTATTTTGGCACAGCAATCTCGACTTAAATCGGAAAAAAACCCCATTTTAATTTATCTATGCTCTGAAGGAAAAATCACAAAAACAATTGGTCCAGATCGATATTAAAGAATTTTAACCTGTCTGAAAAATCACATTTTAAAAAAGGAAATGCATAGATTCAACAAATGGAAAATAATGGTCATATAGAAATCAAGATTCAGGGAAAGAAAGGCAATTTGGAAACTTTCTCCGGATACCTATGAACATTCGGGAGCCTGAAGGAGGTGCTGGAGACGGTAGAAAAGTTACTTTTTCCTGAAGGTAAAAAAAAAGAGACGTCTAAATGGTAAGCTATGAGATGAGGAAGGAATCTGTTCTCATCTCTTCAAGACCTCCGATGCAGTAATATTCATTGGATCATGCCCGTTCTGGGAGAGATTAAGATACTCAAGGCAAATAGAACCCTTTTTGGAATTAAATTCAGCAAAGGCCGCTTTGAACACCTTCAAGTAAATTGCTTAAAGCATGATTATTCCTTTTTCTTTTAAAACTTCCTCTATCAAAACCAATAGAAGTTGACCCTTTAACAGAAAGAGTATTTAAAAACGGATCCGAGAGCCAGTATGGAAGTGCTGAAATTCTATTTGTTTATGGCAAGTGACGAATGCAAGTGAAAGATAAAGAAGCCATCTACAAATCTATCCTACGAGGAGAGGAACCGGTGCGAATTCACTATCACATTGAGATCATCATCTCCAAGCAATCGTATATGATACAAGGTTTGCCATGATAATCTTATAGGACCAATTTTGGAAGAGAGCTCCGCCTTGACACACGGATAAGCATATCTAATTCGTGAAGCTAGGATCGGAGAAAATGCGACGAGAGATAGCTACTCTAACATGGTTTGTATGACAGATAGGAGATTTTATGCAGTCCTATAATACGATGGGAGGCTTTGCAAATCCGTGCACAATTACTCGATATACCAAAGCTATCTTCGTACTTTGGTATCAACTGTGAAAGACTGATAAATGGCTGTTTCGCGATAATAAGGAGGCAGACTAATGAATTACGCAACGGAGTTGTATTGAGAGGATATTAAACTACACTTGTATCCGACTCATGTGATGATATGCGAGCTCCGGCCTTCTTCCCATAAATCTACCTGCTGGGTGGTGAGTATGATTCGAGTGTTTTGTTTTGTATGTATCATTATACGTATCCTTGACCCATTGTGTGCGCATGGAGATCAGTCCCCGTACTGATCCTTGGATGAGAGAATTTACTAGAGAGTGCGAAGTCAATGTTGAACAGCTGATAGCAGGCAGTCTGTGCAGAGATAAGTCGATATACATAGTGAAACGTACATTCTCTGACGTAATTAGCGGGATCATGTGCACGAAACAACTGGAGAAGCTTGCTGAGGTCGTCTTCAGGAAAAAATAGGTTAACCTTAGAGCCAAAGAACCATCAAATCCCAATACGACACAAGCCTTTTTTGCACAGGAACTATTTGAAAAGAGCTAAGGTTTACTTGTCTTCAGTTCAGAGTCAATAAGATTATACACTTTAACCGAAAAAGAAATTTGATAAAAATTTTGAGTTTATAGACTTGGAGTATACCTCAAACTCAAATTTTCGGGATTTTAGGTTTTTGATTTTTTTATTCAAACAACATAAATACGTTGACGGAACAATACACAGCTAATTTAATCAGATAGATTATCTTAGGTACCAAGATTCAATATCAAAAATCGCATACTTGGATAATAATAATATTTTCCATTTTTTTGTCACTCTTATCCAAAACCCATTCTAAACAACCAGTAGATGCCCAAGATTCAATTGAGTTCACAAGAAGTGGAACATCAAGGGGTAACGAATTTCAACCTATAAATTGGACCCCAATCATTTTTAGAGATGATCAGAAAAAGATAACCATATCAATTGGATTTAAGCCATCAGACAGGAGTTTCGAATCTTTGATGAAACCCCCTATTGGGATAGAAACTCTTGGAGAGATTGAAGAATCCGAGTTATTGAAATGGACTTTTAAATCCACTGAGCTGTTGGACACCTCCATTTGAAACACAAGTGCGATTTCAAATCGATTAATTTCCGGTTTGCTGAAAGAAATTTTTTACTTAAACATGAAGCAATTTGAAACAAAGAATAATTTTTGTTGTCTCCAAGAGATCAATAGCGATTCCTTTCTAAAAATGCTTTTGAATCAGTTAGAGGTTTTTTCCCAGCGGGTGATTTTTTATTCCACTCTTACTGTTTCGAGAATAGTAGCGCGTTAAAACCAGAGAGCTAATTCCTATTTTGAAAATTTGCTTCTCCAAAGAAAACAGGATCAATTTCCAGATAGATTCTACTTTCATCTGTTAATCAACCGCTTTTTATCGCTCCAAATTGAAATTGATGAATTCAGACAGTTTACTAAGCTAAAGAATACAACTCACAGAGAATCCAACTTCAGTGGCTTCATTATGATTAACACTTCTTGGCTGGATATGATACTGACTGTTTGGAAGCCCTTAATGAGAATGCTCAAAAGAAACTTGAAGCATCGCTATTTTATTTATACCAATTTTAAAAGCAGTACAGCTTCCTGACAGTTTCATTTGGCTCCTTCTCCGGTTTTTTTTGAAGTAAAAAATCCAACCAACTTTTAAGCAAAATTTAGAGTTGGGATGCTGGAAACTTCCCATCTTCCTCCATTCTGCCCAACACTACACAATATGGAACTTCGATAAGTTTAAACATCAGGCAAGAGGAGGTAAAATCCATGTGGATTTTCTGAAAAATAATCGATGCCTTTAAAAAAGAAAAAATCATCAATGCTAAAAGCCCTTTTGTAGTTAAACGGAAAACCCTAATGAATATAAAGGAAACACAAGAGCCTTCCCAACCTTCTTTTTGGAAGGACACACACACTCATATAAGAGGAACTATCGCAGCTTTTACATGATGTATTCTATTGCATAAACCTGCATGCGAGAAAGGCTGTGAACCTATAGAGTGAGACCGAGTTCCTTTTAAATGATGACGAATATTTTCCCAATTTTTCAGGAGTTTAATCAGAAAAATCAATCCAAAGCAGTCGGATTTTTTCAGATACTAACCGAGGACTTTATCAAAGAAACTAAAGAAGATCCAGGACTATTTCTGAATTAATTCGCCGATGAAAATAATTCCAAAATCGAAAAAATTAAAGGGTAAGTTTTTGATTTGCAAATTTTTTCTCCGAAGTTTAAAAATGCCTAACGATACTTCCAAAATACTATTGACGGTAAATGAGAAACAGATTTTTAAATGGGATTGCGAATGAACAGTTCTAAACGAGGGAGACATTGTGCTTTGTGCCAATTTCGTTTGTAAATGTTTAGGGAGAAAACATCGGAGGTCAGGTGGCAGCCATTGACCATACAATTTTTAGAAATGAATCTGGATTTTTCCTTGGGAATAGATTTTAGGCAACAGTACCATGGGAGGAGCACCGAGTGGAGATGGGATGGGTCTTGCAGGAATCACTTTGATGCCAGTGGAAATCTCCTTGGAAATTCATTGGTGCCTGAAACCCTCGATAGAAAAGAGAATTTGACATAAGATTGGGTTGGATCTTTTACTTTCAGGACTGAAGAAGAAAATGTCCAAAAACAAATTCCCCAGAGCTCTAAAACATGTAGTAATCCCCGGGACTGGGAAAATTAACACAGTGGGGATTTAGTCCCTACTAAAAGAATCCATTTCGACTAATTGGGGAACTGCGAAAATAGATGTCCGTAGAGGTAAATCCAAAAGTGGCTTATCATTGGTTTCCTTGAAAGCAATCAAGATACGAAATTAGCAGTGGCCTGAATCAGGCCTCACTTCTAGTTGACACTAAAAAATAAATATGCAATTCCTCATAACGAATGATCAGGTAGAGAGCGTAATAAAACTGTAACCCCATAATAAATTTTTTTTAAGCACAAATGGGGTCTCCTTGATTTCATAAAAAGTGGAACAAGTTTACTGGTTTCACAAAAATCATATCAGGGTATCCCAATCAACTCGACTTCCTGCGACTACTTTGAAGGCAATAATATATAGCACCTCAAGGAAGACGCATATTCCTACTTACTTGGGGTTAAGAAGTAAGTTTCGTAAGAATTGCTAATTTCCCTCATGATTCAACAAAAGTCACTAATGCAATTCACAAATAACCCGGCAACTTTCGGGTTCTTTTCTATTTGACGAGAAAAGGGGAATTTGAGGATGAAGTAAAAGCATTAGAATTGGAATCAATCCGATGCATTTTTGGGCGATGCAGCCTGTTCTTTACACTTAAAGGGATCTTTAAAATAACAGTTTGGGCAGATGGAGAGTGTTTTTTTATACTTTAAAATCCCTTCCCCTTCATAAAATCAAAAAATATCTGGACTTCTTTGCCTCGATCTATTAGAAGCAAATATGAGCTTGCGATGGATGAATGAAGAATGCCTTTTTTAGAGGAGTTGGTCTTTAATCGCAGTCAAAAGAATATTGTTTAAAAAGTACATTCGAGGGCTGCCAAGTACCTCGTCAGTTCAAAAAGTCTGGTAGCCCGATTTTACCTTTGATAAAATTAGATGAAGGCTTACGCTACAAAGGGGACTGAATCTCTTTTCTTTCCTTAAGTTTAAGAAATTACAGCTGGGATAATATCATCGCAAAAGCACTTCTTTTAGCTAATCCAGAAAAGGATCAAGACTGGAAAGATTTCATAAAAAGGTTGAATGAATAATGGGTCGCTACAAATCTTTGAGAAAAAGGCAATTCAATTATTTCGGTCCATTTAAAGATGATTTGATCAGAAACAATTCTAACCAAGGTTTCCT
>Ga0163217_1008395_pt1 | contig 10188 bp, 10 predicted proteins | sample SynspAceP_FD_185933 | JGI IMG/M metagenome (GOLD analysis project Ga0163217, IMG submission 185933) | Saline lake microbial communities from Ace Lake in Antarctica - Synechococcus sp. Ace-P (PacBio error correction) | ecosystem: Environmental > Aquatic > Non-marine Saline and Alkaline > Saline ...
CCACCCAAAAAAGGGCAGAGGGAGATTTTTAGTCCCCCCCAAATCCGCATTCCCCATTCTTTTGTTTGTGTGAACATTTTTTTATGTGGACAGTATTGTGAACAGCCTACTGCACAGAGAAAAGCAGGAGAACGTTTTTCGGCCCTCCCCCTACCTTTAAAAAGCAATTCTCATCCGTAAAAGCTCGCTACAGCGTTGCTTAGTTTAATACCTAAGATCTTTAGGTACTTTTTCGCTACTTTTTGCTGTTAAGAGTTACATTAACCGTCTTTTTACGACAACCTCTTGCCCATTTTTACCAAGGACCCATTTTACCAAAACTCCGCTTGCAACGGGGTTTGCAAGTGGCTTTGTTAGGTCTTTTGTTTACATAAACGTATAAGAAAGCGAGACAATGAGGAATATTTTTAAACCCGTTTTGCCTGCGTCCTTCATCGTTTTGCGTCAAATGAACGGCGCCGCCTTTCTTTCCTTAATCAACGGCCACTGGGGGCAACGTACTGAAGACGTTTTTTTGGTAACCCGATTTCCAGGAGTAACCAAACCCATTAAGAGAAGTAGAAACAAGACTGGGAACAACAAGACGCATACCGGCTGCTCATTTACACGTTTTTGAAGTCACCTTTTAAAAGCGCGTGCTCCTTTAAAAGTAACCCATAAGACCAGATAACGAATTTACGACCAAACAAGTGATATGTCCACGGTTCGCCCCAGCGCCCGTTAGAACCACACGTTTTTACCCCAGTTAGTGATAATCTTCGCTGTGACCCCTTTACGAGTAAAGAGAAGATCGCATCCACTCGAATGACAAACCTTGATTGTATCTTTATTACGAAAACCGCTAGTGCATCAATCGCTACTGAACGCGTTGCTTATAGCCGTATTTTTCTCAAAAACGATTTCTTTCTCATCATACGAACATAGACCGGAATGATGTAAACCTTCCTCAACTCCTTGGTTGGCCAGTAGAAACCGCCCGCCTGAAATTTGAATGTTTACATTGGAATAGACGCCTTAAAGTCTTCACCCACACTGTCATCAAAGTAGTCTAGAGTACTAGAGCCAACAAACTGAAATATTCCTGAACGCCGCTGCCTTGTTTAGACATTAAATTGAATCAACACGGGGCAAAAGGCGTTAAAAAGAAACGCCTAACCTGCTGGCTGTTCATTGCTAAACCTGCAACTATTTTTTTCATCACATAAAACCTCAGTGGTATAGTCAAATTTATTATGGCAAGTGCCCATACTCCGTTCGATTACGCTAACTATAAAAAGTCTGTGTTGACAAAATATTTACAATCAGTGATAATACTTTCAAAAAAAGTTTTGGGGAAATTATAATGAACAGCTAAAGTATCAAATCGCTCTCCACAACTTTCGGGGACTTCTCACAAACAGGTAATCTGCATTAAAGAACATCTGTTGAGAATAAATCAAACCCACAGGACCGATAAATTACAGCAATTTAATGATAATGTCTCTCCAACCAATCAAACTAATCCATACTTACGCTCTTAAAAAGAGCTTTTTAACTTTTTTTTCAAAAAAATAAGTTTTTCGGATCTGGTCAAAACTACCTTCCTTTAGTAAAGAGCTGGGAAAATAAATAAACCATCCTCTCCCTAACCTCACCCTGAAGTAAAGGGAGCTGACTGAGTGCTAAAATCGTATAACTCCTATTTTCAGAGCTGTTTATATCGATAAAGGCGTCGAAGGCTTTATGTAGACGCCTGCAAATTCCAAGCTGGCGTTATGCCAAATACAGCCGCGATTAAGTTCCACTAGAGACACATCCGATAATAATGATTAAAACTGGTGGTACTTGAATGTTAAACAAACTGGTCTGTTCCGCTGAGCTCCGTTCCTATTACACGGGAAATTTTGCTTTGGGCTTACGTTAGCGATGATTCAATACCTGTCTCATCGTACTGTTTTTGCGCTAGGTTGATATGCTCCTATTCGCGCTACAAGAATCTTGTCCTTTAATCTCACCTATGGTTTTATGCTTGCGCGGCTTATACCTTTAAAGAACGATTGAAACACGTTCGTGTTGATGTTTTTATCGCGATTTTTCTGCCTCTAAAAAAAGCAGGTCAAATATCATTGGCGTATCTTCCTTTCTATTGCCTTTTACGCTTTATACCTGCGTATTTAAGTATGGATACGTTATGCGTCTGGCGCTATTCGAAAACGTCTCCAGAACGGGCGGTTTTTGCTCCCGGTGTATCACTAAAGACCTGATTCCGAGATGAATGATTAGTCTGAAGTCATCAAGGACGGCGATATCCGGAAAAATATGGCGTTTGTAAAATGCGGCTCGTACCGCTAAAGACAGAATAATGGCTGAATTATCCCTTTATGGCTCTTGCCGGCGTTTGTTCTGCTTATTTATTGCACCTCTGTGCTTTCACTGTCGGCACCGCGTGATTTGCCGCTGTGGGTCCTTTTTGCGCACTTTCGATGCGTTTTTTTAGAAAGCGTTTTACCGCAATCGTTTGTTCGGTTTGTCGGCAATGAATACCCCTCATGCGCTTCCTCTCTTTGGTATTAATGGTGTTCTGCTAGAAAAAATCGAAGCTGGCTGAGAATTGCTCGATTCCATGGCGGAGCTATTTTGTGACCTTGCGGGCGGTTTGGGGCAATTCGGTTATTTGGTGCGGTGCCATCTGCTGGCCGCGAGTACTGGTATTGTCGGCGCGACGGTGTGGTTAACATGGGCTGATTTCGCTACCAACTATTTGCGCCGTGCTATGATCCACGTTACGCAGGCACCATTTGCGCAACCGGTACATTGGGTCCAAATCATTCCGCCGTCATGCGTGGTTTTATGGTCATGTATGTCCATGCGTTCCAAAAGCGCAAGTTGGAAATGGGATGTTTTTGCACCTAAAACCATTCTGTGCGACTTGTTTTGTTGGCGCGCTGATTCCCTTATTTGATCATTGTTTGCTCCTACAATGTAATACGTCGGTCGTGTGCTGTTAAACCTCATAAGGCGCCGGCGGTGTCACGTGAAGAATTACGCAATGCTTCTACCGGAACCTCTCGCAATACAAATATAAAAGCTTATTAACCTGCTTGTGCTAGTTTTTGCGGGCTAGGTTCTATCCTCACGGATTGCCAATCCAACAGGAAGCGGCAGCGTTGGGCTTAGCCGGCGTTGTTGCGTGGGAAGCGCAAACTTTTTCCAACCTTAAAAGGAAACCGGCATTCGACACGAAGTGACCCTGCTCATGGTGTCATGACCTCTCGGTGCGTTCGCTTTCTCCTGTATTCCGTGCTTGGTCGAAGAGTATTCAAGCCTTCTCTCACTTCCTGGCGGTGTTGTCGCGCATGATTGTGGTTAGTTGCTAATGTTCCTTGGGCCCCCCCCTTTTCCCATTTAGACTCATTAGATTACTTCGCGTGGTATCCTGATTTGTGCGCCCGGTTCTTAACTCCAATGGCCTAGATCCATTTTGTGGCATAATGATGGCAATTCCCAATTACAAACTCTTTCCTAACCGCCGTTTGCTTTGCACGTTTTACTTACGGGGCGTAGCACCACAGAACTTAATACGCAGTCATTACAAGCGTATTGCCGTTATTTTATTCAGCTTTTCGTGCTAATTTAACGTTTATCGATCGGCCTGAACTGCAACCTGGTTACCAAACAGTCTATGCAAACTGATAAACGAAGTGACTTTGACATAGCAATAAAAAAGACACTCATTAATAAGGACAAAAAATATGTAAAGCAAGCAAATGAAAAGACTACGGTCAACCACGATTAACGCTGCAGACTGCCAGTAAATCCTAGAGCATAATGAAGTCAAATGTTTTGGTTTCAAGTTGGTCGCAGCGGGTGTAAACCCCGTCATACCTACATTCGCTTCAGGTACCGAATAATTACAAAACGTACGTTTCCCCATACTCCCGGTTCGACGGTGGCAAGGCAACCATTGGTTGAGTTGGCAAAAATGTCAAACCAAAGTTGAGTGTCAGCGCGTTTACTTTAGCCTGTATACCTTGCGGTTCTTCGCAGAATTCACTGTGGGGTTCACGACTTCATACTTATCCTTTGGCCGATGCCTTGCGTTCGAATAAGGCGCGTGTTTTAGGCGTACCTTACATACGGCTCATCGTGGCCTTTGTTTGGGGGCCGAGCCAATGCAAAGCAGGCGATAAAAGTCTTTATCCATGTCGACCGGTCGGTTGCATGGACGGTGGGGTTCTAATATAGCCGTTAGCCGCAGTATGGATGTGTGGCCAGCCGGCATCCAAGGGCAGGCGCGGATTTATGCGTCAACAACGGCGTTACAAACCGCAATCATGCGGCACAATAAGCCGATCACCCTTGCGCCTTTTCCAAACTAGCCCACGTGTTCGACATCGTCATTGAGATGCTTGCTAACCATATACTTGCAAGATTTAAAACCTTGGCCTTGGTGTTGCGTGGGCGTCATTGGGTAACCGTGGCACGGTGAAATTAACCTCGTGATTAAGCCCGTGATGGCGTCTGTCGTTGGGCGTGCGGTTGCCAATGTGCACCTAAAGAGCTCGCCTGATTCGCCGAAGTCTTTGCGCCCTCTTTGAAAAAGGCCGATTGAAACCTGTGTTCTCAAAGCTACCATTAACGGAAACTAGCACTAATGCGCCAATGAAGACGTCTAAAGTCTGTGCAATGGCAAATCTTGTCATTCGATTGGCGAGTAAGTAAGTACGTCACTTTGGAAACTCGACGCGTTGATAAGACAAAACTCGAGTTTGCTTCCTACCTATGTTACTGATTAATCCCGCCCTCAAAGTATAAAAACACCTCTAAAGTCGATATCTCAAAAAAATACGCTAACTAAAGCGCTATAAGGCCGCTATACTTCCCTCTTAATCTAATCCAAAAGGCTACATATTGACTCCACTGTCCCGACGTTTTCTCAGCCCATGCCGAATGAAGCGGATATCCTGATAAACCGGGCCGGCATTGCGATGCAACATATGGGTTGCGTAATAGATAGGCAATACACCCACCCCGAGCGGCTGACCTCACTCAGCACAAGGCAAGCAAGCTGCATACTGGCGAAGGGGTGTCTTTCCGTCAGAGAAACAGCCCATGCTTTGCGGTGTGCTTGGGGATGAATCGCATCAACTGTATAAACCTGCATACCTGCTATTCCCACTCCGCAAAAAGCATACCAGGACGACAGAATATGAAATTGTTCACCCTTGTTTATCAAGCGGCGATTTTCAGTTAACCGCGCTACAAACTAAGCCCGCATATCCGCGAATTACAAAAACCCAAATGAATGATCTAGCCAGCGTCTGCAACACGTTACTAGCCATCGTAATCTCAACACAAAGAACTTTCGCGTACAGAGTACCCATTCAATCTTATATCGATAACGCCGATCAATTTATTTCGATCTCAACCATTGTCGCTCGTGTCTCACATCTGTACACTGCGCTAAAATTTTCCTTCTTTTTGCCATTTGAAGTGTCAGCCAAATTTTCACGCGACCTTTAAAATAGAATAGGCATGATCACCGTCCATCAAACCTTTGATGCGCAACGTACAGTTAGAGCGCCCTCTAAGGGCTTGTCGCTACAATATGAAGGAAGACGGAACACCATCGAGATCAAATCTATACTGGAAGAAATCCAAATCAAAACACGTTACGGCCAGTCAAGCATCTGGCTCCGGGAAATAATGTCGAGGGGGGTGATGGAAAGCGTTGATTATCAACACACACACACACACTTCCGCTACACACCCACAACCACTGTACAATAATTGACTATTACGATACTAATATGTTCTCTCAAACCCTTCCCATCACCCCCAAAATACCAAACATTTGTGGCCCGCTAACGTGTCTTTTCTCCAACGTTAATAAATTTCTCGCTCGCATCTTTTCTCTCTCTTTCCCTTTATATCGACTACAAAAACCGCCCCTCTTTTAATGTATTTCTGAATCAATCGGACTTTCTTTATAAAAAAAAACGACTTTTCGAAAACACTTTTCCCTTCTGTCACTAAAGGCCATTAATCCAGATATGCGCCTTTCAATTTTTACTGATAAATAGTCAAACAAAGCGTTAATGCCTATAACAAATCGCGGCCTTATAAAAAGCCAATGCACACTTTTTATGTTAACGCGGGATAGTCCAACCATGTTTAAAGCCGATTGAGTTTACAACCTAATCTTATTCACGACCAACTTAATGAATTGTGCCGCTGATTTCCCCTCTTTATAAATGGGGGTGATGAAGAAAGTGTTGAAAGAGTATTACCGTTAGCAACACCAAAACAGACGAGCGCTCGCAGAACCAACACTAGATGCGGCTTCTAAGCTGATTGCTGAAGTTCGTATCACGATGACGATAGCAGTCAGATTGACTGCTTTAACTGTTGGAATACAGTCAGACACAAGAAGTGTAATTTTGTTTGAATGATGTTGGCTAAGCGCTTCATGCGTGTAACCAACAAGAAACCGCAACGCTTTCATTAAAGACCGTTTGAGTTAGCGACTGGCTTCTCCGCTAGAATTCTGATTCCTTTTTTTTAATGCATCCAACATGGGCCTCTGTTGTACAGGCAAAAACAATCGTCACCATGACCGAAAACCAAAGACGGGCACACCGCAAAATCTTGTTAATCGTATGGTCAACCGTTTTCTGAGCCTGTCGATTCGTAAGCGATGAACCGAAGCGATGAAAATTATGGACATCAAAGTTTGTTTTAGGCCGCAACCAATCCAGAAGCCTGTCTCTGGTAAAAGCTACCGAGACAAGGTTACACCACTCTTTTGATATTTGGGTGAAGCCGCATAACCGCCGCCGACGCTGATAAATACCTTCAAGTCTTACGAGGCAAGCCGTCGAGTCTGTAGGCAAAGATACCTACAGCAAAGGCCACCGCGCTATCATCTCTATTAAGTCTATCTGCCCTTCACTCCTGTATGAGTGGTTGTGAAGAACGTGTGATGACCGAGCTTTTGACAGCGTTAAAGGCTTAAATCACTAAGGTGCGCCTTACGCGGTCAATTACTATCGAGCGGAGTACGCAAATCGCTAACTTTCTTTGCACTTTAATTTGAAAACTTTACTGTGACGAACAACGAAAGCTGGGGATTAATTTGGCAATAGTCTCAGCTACTCAAATGCGCCACGGCCTTTTGGTATGGTGCAAACTTGGCTAAACAACATGGTGAACGAGTGCCTGTTTCCCTTGTAAAGGGCGCTTATTGGGATTCTGAAATTAACTTGCCAAACAACGCGCAAATGATGGTGTATCCTGTTTACACACGCCAAGAACGACCGATGTTCCTTACCTAGCGTGCGCGTCGACTTCTTACTCAGCGAGCACACTCCTGCGAAATATCTTTCCACAGTTTGCCAGCCATAAGCCACAACCATTGCCACATTATATGCATCGCAACACAAGTGGCCACGACAAAAGAATTCGAGTTCCAACGCTTAACACTGCATGGCGATGCGCTTTATAACCGTTTGATCAAAGAACAGCGAACATCTGCGTCCGTATTTACCGCCGTCGGTATCACAAAGACTTGCTCCTTAATGGTGCGTCGGTCTTTAGAAATACTGCGCAACAGCCATTCGTACACGTTGAATCACGCCACTACCATTGCGGATTATCGATCACCCATTGACACGCTAGAAGTCGAAAATCACTGGCGAATCTCTATCAAGCCTACATTCTAGCTTTGTTTGATATCGTAAGAAACTCATTTGGACCCATATTGAGACGATTCTGACTGCACCGTTCAAAGCTAAAATCGACGTTTTCATGGGACAAACCACCCAATGCGCGCTTTCCCCTATTCGTCGTGGCGAAAAAGTGGAAACGACACACTGTCACGCGTACTTAGCCCTTTACGATCACAGTGAGTCCGCGGTCAGATTGACTGGCAGACACAACCACCGTCACAAAAAAGCCATTGACCCTTGCGGAGCGCTTTCCCTGCGGTCTACTCTCCAGCGAACGGAACGTGCTGATGCCTAGACAGAAATGGCAGACTTGATGAAGAAAACTACGCAGAACTGATGGCCTTTGCCACCGTGAAAGCGGGTAAAACCTTCAAGACAGCATCGAGAATTTACGCTGAGGCGTGTATTCGGTCGCTACTACGCGCACAGCAACGCAAGTCATTTTGCGACGCCAGCAACTTACACAGATTTTCTTAGACAAGAAAAACACGCCAAAGCTAAATGCGTGGCGTTCCACTTTGATCAGCCCTGAACTTCCCATTGGCGATTTTCCCGGCCAAATCGTGGCGGCACTTGTGGTTGTAACAACCGTAAGCATAAACCAGCGGAACAAACCAGTTTGATCGCCTTTCGTGCCATTGATATTAACATCAAAGTCAGCGTAACCAGCCGATGTCTTGCATCTTCTAACGGGCGATGGCGCGACGCGTTTGGTGCTCCGCTCACCACGACAAACCCATTGCAGGTTGGCGTTCACGGGCGCCGACCGTGCACGGCACAATTGCTTACCGCACACCGCGGCACGTGCGTTGGCGCCTGTGCCTTATCATCGCAGCAACACCGGCGTCAAAACGCAATGTTCGGACTCTTACGTCATTGCCAGAACAATCGTACGTGAGCGGTTTCGTTCTGCTTTCGCGTCGGCCTGGCCAACTTGTCCGCATGCGTGTTCTTGTTACGACAGAAACATTGCCGACGATGTATTCCAGATCAAAGGCGCGGATGAAAGAACAGCCTGTAGGCTTGCCGTATTGCACAGCAAGAGTGGGGTCCAGTTTATCGATAAAAAGCTCAAACCATTTGCTAGAACACATCGGACACAGAACAAAAGAACCCAACTTGATACGCTCAATCAGACTGCCATCATTTTCAAACAAAGCACTATGTTGCCCAACGGCATTTGAAATTGCCAGTATGACAGCTTAACCGATGAAAAATGCCATATTCTTCACGTTGTGTTACCTACAAAGCACGGCGACTTAGACAAGATCATTTGATACGCATTAACAACTCATGTTGGTCTACGTTAGGCCGTTCAATTGCGTAAGAAAACCACCTTCTCGTATTGCAAGCCGAGCCCGGCGTCGGAACCTGTACATTAACCGTGACAACGGTGCCCCGTGTTGGGCGTCTCAGCCTTTTCGTGGACAAGGTTTGTCTGGTAACTGGCCGAAACTGGGGCCCGCACTATCTACAACGCTTCGCCATTGAGCAAGACCTTTAGGGGAAGACCACTATAGACAATCGTACAACCTATCCAAATTCAGGTCGCTCAAAAGTCTCGAAACTCATGGGACAACAGATTGGGTAAATGTCGAGCGATAAAAACGCTTATACACGTATCCTTTTCTTAATGAAAAAAGAAATGCCGCTTGCATATCAATAATGCACAAAAAGAAATAAGCTGAAACCCGTGTTATGCCTGGTCCAACCGGTGAACGCAACGAGCTATAAATCAAGGTCGTGCCGTTCCTCTGTTATGTCCTTTCGTAGAAACACAAAGCAAAAGTCGGTTAGATCAGGTATTTACCGCATTATCGCTGCAACCCGGTGATAACTGTTGGTCCGAACGCCAAAAAATCATGGACCGGATTTCGCCCTCGTACCAGAAGCTTATCCAAAATATCGGCGGAGTCCTGCACAAGACTCTTTGATAAAAGCCAATCACTGCCTGGTAATGCAACCGCTTTGCAACCCTACTCAAAGCGCATTGCTTAGCCACCGTCTTGCAGGCGAAAGACGGTTCTCTGTCAATCTGATCGAGAAGTCGACAGCGAACCCATTCAATCGCCAAACCGGGGGCATACTTTTAATTGCGCTTTGTTCCGGAACGCACTGTCAAACCAACACCACAGCAATCCGCCAACGCCTAACTTCCTGAACGGGTAGCATAACACTAAAACTTAAGTTTCACATCCGTAAACAGCAAATATAAAAAAAACTCTTTGTTTCCACAAGAGTTTTTTTATTCATTTCACAACGTTTAATCTAAATAAAATTAAATCCACTCCGACGGTTATGAAGCACGCTTCAGACACTTCGTGCCAAACCGGGCTCCTACTTTGCTCCAAATCTTCTGAAGAGCTCATACATTTCTGGCTCATTACCGCCTGCTGCCACTTCTTCAATGTTCTGAAGAGCTTTCTCAGACGCGACAAAACATCATTAGGAAAGTTTAAGTATACGTTCATGCCCATCTAAC
>Ga0163217_1063851_pt1 | contig 10188 bp, 8 predicted proteins | sample SynspAceP_FD_185933 | JGI IMG/M metagenome (GOLD analysis project Ga0163217, IMG submission 185933) | Saline lake microbial communities from Ace Lake in Antarctica - Synechococcus sp. Ace-P (PacBio error correction) | ecosystem: Environmental > Aquatic > Non-marine Saline and Alkaline > Saline ...
AAGAGAGATAACCTTTTCTTCACTTAAGATGCGCCGGGACCTTTAAGCCCAAAACCCCAAATGAAATTTTTTTAAAAATCAACGCCCCCGAAAAAAGTTTAAGTCCCGCAAAGAAAAACAATCAAAAAAAAAGCCTTTAATCCCGCCCAAGGGAAAAATTCTTTATTTTAATTTAAATCCCTTAATGTTTTTTTTTTGGGGTGAAATTGAAAGGGGGTAAATCAAAACCGTGAAAAAGCTTATCGCCTCAATGCCCCGGGCCAAATTGAACGAGTTTCCACAAATCAGACTTGTTTGGGAATTTGAGGGAAAAAGCAAAAAGAGTTGGTTTAAAATTTGGGGTTATAACCCGGCAAAATTGCCCCTTTGTTTTCCCAAGTGACCCGCCTTCAAGGCCTAAAATCTTTTTTAAAAAATCTGCCCAGTGATACGTTCCAATCCGCCAGGGATTTAAGCCCAAAAAGCAAAGTAAGGGCAAATACTAAAAGCAAAAGCCCGTGCCCGCTAAATTGCGGGTGATTTTACTGATGTGGCCTTCTCCGATCCTTTTACCACTCACGGTCCAAGATGGCATCAATTCGCGATAAGGGCTTACGTAAAAATCAACGTACCAACGGTCGAAATCTTTGGTAAAACAAGGCCCTTGTCTCACCGCTGAAGCGGGTGCTGATAATTGTGGCACTTCGGATAATGAAAAATGGATGGTCGTTATTGGTGCCCAATTCGTCAGGCGCTCGAATCCTCAAAGGTTTATGTTTATACCCTGCATCAACTGGCTTACTCCGCAAAAATATGCCTCGAGTTGATTACGGTCCCCTTTAGAGACGCTGTTGGCTCAGGCGGTAATATAAAAGGGGGTAATAAAAAGAAATTATCAATTGGGATCGGCTTATTCCCGATGAACGATGCGTGAAAATCGCCCTAGATATTCAAGAAAGGTGCCGACATGGTTATGGTCAATACCCGGGCATGCCTTTAATTTAGACATAGGCGGGCGGTGTAAAATCTGATTTTAAGGTGCCCACTTTTCTTAATCAAGTCCATGTGAATTACGCCATGCACAAAAGCCGCTTTTGCTAACAGGTTGGTTAAAAGAAGACGAAGTCATATTGGAATCAAATTGTTGGCATTTAAACGTGCCGGAAGCCGAACGAATTTAACCTAATTTTTTGGCCAAACAAGCGGCGCGCTTACTGCAGGAAAAAAGTAAAAAAAGCCTTCGAAGTTAAGAGCAGCAAGGGTTTTTTATTCATCGCTAAGCTGAACTCGAAATTGATTACCTCGAAGTTTCCAGCTTACTTAAGGCTACAATGGGAATCTGCAATTCTTGCACGCGGGTTTGCCAGGTAAAAAGGGGTGATACGCAAAATTCTGGATAAACTTCGCTAGGGGGTAGAAAAAACGCCTCCACGTGAGACTAAACTATGGTTTTTGATGGCTTTGGAAATCTTCCACAGGATTGCCTGGCACTAAAAAGAAAATCAGCTAGTTTGCCTGCTTCCAAATGCTGCACGGTCTGTATAACCAGATAATTAGGCCATAATCAATAGCTGCCAAGTTTAGCAGCTCTGCAAAGGGCTATAACCCCAGTGCTTGATATAATTCCTTAATTCTCGGTGCAAATTAAATGCGCCGCCCCAAGTCGGTGCCAGGCACAATTAACATTCCCCGCTCTTTCAATCATTTTTAAAAGTAGTAAAACAATCTTTTGTAGGCCCTCGATAAGCCTGATCTTGTTCTGGGCTGGTAATTTAGCCATGGATACTTTTGCGCTGCGTTGCACTGGCCTGGCGGCATATGCTCAATGTAATCTTTTTCGCCAGCTCGGGTTTCTTCCGTTACGTGGATAAGTAATAATATTCATGGAATAGCCAGCCGTGGGATTCATGGGCAACGTGATGGTCTTCCATCGTTTAAGCGTGTGTGATGGGGCACTTGTTTTAGGTCCTAAAGCAGGCAGTCGATCCAGTGCGGTCAGGCGTAAAAGCGTGCGGGTATTTCCTCGGATCTAGTACCCAACCCAGCATATTTGAAATTGATGTGAGTTAATTCATCATAGCCAGCGGAAGGATCATCTGATCGCATAAAAAAGCCGGCAACATGACCCGACACTCGCATCCCCACTCTTTCGCCCTTTGTGCCATGGCGGGTACCCCATTCACCCTGCATACTGTTTTAGATTTTTATACCAGAAAAAGTAGGTTTTTCTGCGTAAGTATTGGCTGCCTGCTATGCTGCTCTTGGTTTTCTAAACATATGCCATGTTGTTTGTTTTGAGGGCTTTTGCCCTCCATCATGCCATAACGGGTAAATTTCTGGGGCCGCAGAATTCCCGTATCAATTTTTTCTTTCAGTTCATTTTAGGACGCCGAAGTGAATTGCCCATGTCTCTGACTGACGTGATACGGCTAAAGACAATTCAATAAGGCTTTCAATCATCGCCAGTATGGCTGTGCATGTCATAAAGACCAGGTACCAAACGTCCTCCTCTCCGTCAATTTCGGTTTCAGTGCCTTGTGTGGCTTTCTGTTATTAAATGCGATATGTTCGGATGCGGCCCAGTCCTTTCACTACAACAGACATCGGCTCTGAAAGACTGAGTGTTTGCGGTTCAAAAAACTCGTACATTGCGAAATAACGTACCGCGGCCATCGTATTGATGGGCATATTTAGCTGTATCGCCTAAAAACGTCGGTGGAATATTTTGCTGAGTAGGGGCGCAACTCAAAGCTTTCATTGTTTTCAAAAGCCCTGCCCTGACAATAATGAAAACGGGGGTGATATAGGCAAAAAACTGTTGTTCCCATCAAGGATAAAATTATCCAGGTCTTAAATCTACCCAGCAAGGGCGTAACTACTGAAGCGACAGCGTGACGATTAGCGTCGCAATATTCAGCTCTTCAATTTTTTAAGAGACAATTGCCCAGCGGTAGGGCTGACATGCTAAGGTTTTTCAAGATTGTAAAAAAGTGCTTGTTGCCAATACAAAAAGCACTAATAAGGACTGCTGTTTTTTCGGGCCAACTAAAGGCGGAATTTATCGAATTGATGCGTGACCGCTACAGTGGCATCTAGCCATGTGGCTTGGCCCTGCAGTTATATTCATCTGTTCAGGTGATTAAGATTACGCAAATGTGGTATTCCCGCTTATCTTCCAATGAGTGGGTTATGCTTGTTGTCGAGAGTCCCAGGCTCCTCTTGATAAGCAGGACCACGAACCATTGCTCTTTATAGTCATAATCTACCTGAATACTTTACCCTGCTGGTTTACCTTAAATATCCGAACTTTATTACCGTTAGCAGCACAGTAAATGACTTTTGACTTTGCTCCATTGATGCAATTTGAGGTCCACTATCGTTTGGTTCTGAAACAGGCAAATAACAGAACGAATGGTGCACCACAGATTAACTCACCAAATGATAATACTCCTTTGAGAATAAAGCACTTTTGATAGCTTGCAGATTGAATTAAGACTGAGCCCTATGTCATCAAATTTGCCGCAAAATTTAGTGTATAGCGCTTAAGCAAAATTAAGCAAAAACACTGTGCATAATTGAGTTTAAAATCGAGGGGAGATCTATGGTGAAAATCGTCTTTTGATTACAGCTTGTTGCCCTTTTTTAAACCTTTTGACAAGACTTATCATGCCTACTTTGTGAGGTGTATCAGGCATCGTTAAATGAACCGTGGTTGATCCAGAAAAAATATAAAACTGTAAATGAATACATGAATAATCGTCAAAATTAATAAAACACCATCCTTATAGGCTGTCATTGCATGAAATGCTCGGTAATCGCTTATTGTTTTGTGTACAGCCAAACAAATGAAGATATTGAAGTAGATATATAAGGACCTGTTTAAATATCCCGGTCGCTTACAAACCAGCTATGTTGACAATTGGCCTTAAAGATATTCTAAGGCAATTGTTTATCAAGCTTAATGGTGATTGTGCTCATTGGAGTCAGGTCGAAAAAAGCATTAGCGATTTAATAAATGAGCCCAATGTTTACAGCCAAAGACCAACCGCAACTTTGGCTTATTTGAATGACTTTTTGGCAAGTGAAAAACAGTCCATAATGTTGCTTTTCTTCATCAAGCGTTGCAGAACGGCTGAATAAGATTAGATTTTTTGCTAGTTGCTAGCGACACTACAAACTTCCAGCCGACTTTATGCTGTTGCACTTTTCATTGGCAAGTTCAAGCATCAAATTAAAGGAATGGTCTTTAGCCATCCCTTCGGAAGTAAGGTCCAACAACCCTCTTCATATAACTTTATCTCGGAAGACTTATCTTTACGACGAATCGACAGTAAACAAGCCAGCGAACTATGCGTAAAATACAATAAGTCTTGTCATGTTATGTCGGTTTTGGAAAGGTTTAAAATCTGCCAGTCTTGATATCACCCGCGATGGTTCAGGACTAATACCCTAACGCCATTTTGTAATGTTTGGGTGTAACCAACCAGTAAGGCACAATGTGACAGAAATATAAGCACCGTGTTTGTGGTTTGTTATATTCAATCATGTAAACCTAATTCATGCAGCATTGTGGGGCAATTAAGCTGCTTCATCACAATCGATTTTTTTTCATAAATTGAGCTGGTGTTGTACTTGTTTAAATAAAATCAGTGCGAGGTTTTTGGACACGGTTGTGGCATGTTCCTGCATCAATATGGAATTGCTTGATCATTTGCTCAAGGGTTTGGGTGGCGTCCGGCCATTTTTTGGCTGCATATTGTCTAACATGCCGTAAATGAGACCTTCGCGCAGTGCCCCTGTGGAAATTTGCAATATGTTGAATATTTAGTTCTCAAAACAGAGGCAATTTAAAAATAGCCAGTCCACTGGGGAAATGGCCTCGTCGTGATTCTGTTAGGCCGACAATATCCAAATTGGTTCCAATGGTATACAATCGATGCAACGTGTTTTAGGTTTGTATAGTAATCTAATCGAATAGAGTTCACTGATACCTTGAGTAATCAAAATCTCAGTAATGGCTTGGGCGTGCCGCGGATGCCCCTAAACATTGTTGCCAATCAAAACTGATAAAGTCATTTTGATTGGATCTAGTAGGGTCCCTTGGCATTAGAAATGGCTTCGGCAAAGGCTCCTTCCTGTGATCAAATCACATCCACTAAAATAAACGCTCTTTGAAAGTAACACAGCCCATATTCAAACTGACTAAATGAATGTGGATTCATGTCGTTGCCGACAAATCCTTCTGTGCTTGCGCCACCAATATCAATTACCAGCGAATTTGCTTGGTTAGCTGAAAAGTGTAGGCCACACCTAAGTAATATTTGCGTGCTTCTTCCACACCTGAAATAACATCAATCTTAATGATGCAGAATGTCTTCGCTTTGTCTAAAAAACTGCTGAGGGCATTACTTGCCAGCCTAGCGTTGCCGGTACCAACCATTTGATATTCGCTAGAGGAATTATCCTGTAGTCTTCAGCAAACGTTGCTATAACATTGCCAACCCCGCTCTAGCTTGCCCTCATCTAAAATGCAATGTTTTCATCTAGCCCGCAGCTAAAATCTGACTTTTTGCTTCACTTTAACCAAAAAAATAATAGACCACTGCCCGCTGAAACTCTCACAATGACCGCATGTGAAAGCTGTGGAGCCCAAATCACGCGGCAATTAAGCTGCTCTGGTTGATTAAATGAAATGGCTATATCAAGTTTTGACTATTCAATTATGTCGCTGAGGTCTAGGTCCCTGATGGTCGTTTTAGGGTGTTTCACGCTCTGCATGCGCTTTTTAAAACGCGGAGGCCAGGTGGTGTGAACATCCCTGATCAGGTACTGGGATCATATTCAGTTACTACTGCTATTGAATGGTCAATGTAAGTTTCAAATGCCGGTAAATTTGAGGGCATATCTTTTCACAGGCCGAAACTAATCGACTTATCACTCTCACCAGTCACGTGCCGTGCGGCCAATTCGGTGTACATAATCTTCAGCAATCATCGGGTAAATCATAGTTAATCCACATGACTAACCATTGGAATATGTAATCCTCGGCTGCAACATCATGGGCAACCAGAATATCCAGTAACACAAGTAAGTGAAATTTTCTAGGATTTTTTAAGCGCTTATTTTGTGGGTAACATCGCCACTTAACAAACCAACTCCGATGACCATCGCCTGTAACCAATCAAGCCACTTTTCCACAGCTAATGTTTGGGTGTTGGCCAAAAACAATAGCTTTTAATCGGGCCATTTCTTCTTCCATTAAGCTAAGTAGTAAAGGCATTTTAATCTTCATCAAGAAGGATAAAATAACTCCCTTCAACTCGCTTCAGCTGTTTTTGCGTTCTGGCTCAATTTGCAAATTGAGTAGGATTATTCATATGTTCAGTAGGCCAAGTTCTTTGCACGCGATAAAGAGAGCGTGGCCGAATAACATACTTAAATCTTGTCAGTCCGCTTTGGGCAATGCGGTTGAATATAAAAACGGATATCTTTTTAAAAACCCTAATCAAACAATAAACGGTCAGCTTCGTCGAGTACAGCTACTTGTATACCTTCAAGCGAAAATATATTTGTTTGTATGTAGTCAATAATTCGACCCGTTGTGCCGATAATAATGTCGAACTTTTTGCAAACGTTAAATCGCGTTGACTTTTTCATGAACCCTCGCCCCCCATAAAAATGAGACCAAGGGATATTCCCGTGTCTTGGCTGAGAATTCTGCGTCATTAAATATTTGTACGCGCTAGCTTGCACGGTTGGTGCCATTATAATGGCCCGCGGGTTGTTTTTTTTTATTGGCGCGATTAGCCAGTAATGTAGTGAATGTTGCTACCAAAAAGGCGATAGTTTTAACCTGTTTCCTGTTTTGTAGCTTGCCCAGCGATGTTCGTGCCAGCTATAAAGGTGGTAAACTTAACGCCTGATGGGTTGTGCAAATGATTAAAATTCGCTGCACTTAGTCGCTTTGATGACTTGCTCATTTATGGGCAAATCTGAAAAATTGGTGTTTCAGTTAAATGTGTTGTTTGCATAGCTTAAGCTTATCTGGTTGCTTGCATTAAAAACCAGTTTTCTATATAAACAATCATGACGCTGAATAAAGGTCACCCGAGAGAAAAAATTTACGGAGAAAAGAATGAGCGACAAATTATTCCAATTAAAATGACGATAGTTTTCGAGGCCGATGTTTAAATCAAATGCTGCTGGTCCTGTGTTTGGTTGACTTCCTGGGCGGAATGGTGTGGTCCGTGTAAAATGATTGCGCCAATATTGCATGAGGTTGCTGAACGAAATTCGAAAGGCAAAGTAACAGTTGGCAAGCTTAATGTCGAGAAAATAACGAAACGCCTCCCAAAGTTTGGTATAGAGGCCAATTCCAACTCTTCAGCTGTTAAATAGGTGGAAAACGTTGCAGCACTAAAAGTAAGGTGCCCTTATCTGAAGTCACAATTAGTCGAGTTATAAATATAAATATTTAATCTCAACTAAAGCTGAAATCAAATGATAAGAGCCTAGTTATACTAGGGCTTTTTTTATTTAAAAGCCCTTTATTACAAAAACCTAAAGAGTTGGTAATTTTAATCAAGAACAACGCAAAATGTTCTAAATTGCACAGTTTATTTGACACAAGACCGACATGGCGCATATTTTTAGCTAGACGCTACTGTTTTTGGTGTTAGACTTTTAAGTTTTTCTCACCTGAAACAGTCAGTTTTTTGCTCAATCAGAAAATATGAAATAGTAAAAACAACCCTTGAATTATTCAACCTTAGTTTGCCATCAGAATCTCAAGCAATAAAGACCCAACCAAATATGACCTAAACGGAACTCAAGAATAAACCGATCCACCGAACCTTGTTTGCCCCTAGCCGACGAAATGAAGTTGAGAACATGGCTTCGCGCTCGTAAGCAGATTATCATTTTTTCAATTTTAAAATCTCATGCTAAAAGTGTGTTAAGTGGCGAAGATAATTTTTGGCGATGGCGTGTTAGAATTCTGCAGATGGCTTTGGATTTCTTCGTTCTAACGATGCGTCATATTTTGGGCTGGTCCAGATGACATATATGTTTCTCCAAGTCAGATCAGACGTTTTAATTGCCGTACTGGGGAACGATTTCGGAAAGATCCGTCACCTAAGACAGCGAGCGTTACTTTGCCCTGGCTGAAAATTAGTGAAGTTAATTATTGACCGTCCAGAAAATTCTAGAAACAAAATCTTTTAATTCGAAAATTTAACGCCTCTGCAAATGCCAAACGAACGCCTTAACATGGAACGTGGTAATGGCAGTAAGCGAAGATATCCGCCAGGTATTAGATCTTGCGGCACCTATTGGTCGGGGGTCAACGTGGTTTAATTGTTGCGCACCCAAAGGCGTAAAACATTATTATTACAGAATATCGCTCAATCGATTGCCGCCATCATCCAGAAATGTGTATTGAATTGGTGCTGCTTAATCGATGAACGCCCAGAAGAAGTAACTGAAAATTGCAAGCGCCTAGTGCGTGGTGAAGTAATGCTTCAACGTTTGGAGAAGCCAAGCCAGTAGGCACGTTCAAGTTGCTGAAAATGGTTATCGAAAAAGCCCAAACGTTTGTTGAGCACAAAAAAAGAATGTGGTTATCTTGCTTGACTCAATTACCCGTTTAGGTCCCGCGCTTATAACACCGTCATTTCCCTCATCAGTAAAGTATTGACCGGTGTGTGATGCAAATGCACTGCCATAAACCTAAGCGTTTTTTTGGTGGCGGCACGGAAATATTGAAGAAGGGGTAGTTTACTATTATCGCCACAGCCGCTTATCGGACACTGTTCTAAATGGATTTTGAAGTTAATCTACGAAGATTTAAAGGTACCGGTATATAATAACACCTCAACCGTAAATTGGCCGAAAGGACGTGTCTTCCCAGCTATTGATTACAATCGCTCTGGTACTACGAACGTGGAGGAACTACTTACTACTAAAGAACGAACTTTCAGAAAAGTGGATCTTACGTTAAGATAGTGGCAATGAAATGTCTGAAATCGATTGCGATGGGAGTTTTTGATTGATAAGTTTTATCATGACTAAGACCAATGAAGAATTCTTTACTGGCGAATGCGTCGTCAGAAAGCTAATTATTAGTTAAATTGCAAAGATGAGGAAAATCCGCGTGAGAACCAGAGTCTCCAGCGGATTTTTTTATTTACGTTAAAAACAAGATTTAGCTTTGCTAAAAAATTGCCTTTGCCTGAGTTTAGACTTTAAAAAGCTCCTAGGTAAGAGTTAGGCTACAATTCTGCGTCCCTAAATTTTAACGCTGTCAAATAAGCCAATCATTTGGTTGACTGCGCTAAACAATGTAAGTGAGAATATTATGCCAAAAGTGGCAATAGTGGAGGGCTCTAATTCCGATTGGCCAACCATGCAACAAGCGGCATTATGGTTAAGATAAGTTAGGTTTAGTTACGCGGCAAAAAGTCGTGTACTGCCCACGTAACACCTCATCTTCTCACTGAGTTCGCCGAACAGGCGGCGAGCAAGGTTATCAAGTTATAATTGGCGGTGCGGGTGGTGCAAAAAGCTCACTACCAGGTATGATAGCCGGCCCATACCCACTTACCGGTGTTTGGCGTGGCCTGTGCGCTCAAGCCAGGCTCAATGGTAATTGATTCTTTTACTCTCAATCGGCAAAATGCCCAAAGGTGTCGCAGTGGGTACTTTAGCCAATTGGTGAGGCCCGGTGCAGCCCAATGCCGGTTTGCTAGCCGCTCAAGTTATCGGCTTTGCAGGATAAAGATGTACAAAGCAAGCGGTTATTAAATTTTTCGAAGCCGAAAACAAACGCTAAAAGTGTTAGCAGATAGAAGAACTCACCTCTACCTCAACAAATAACGTGGTTTGCCGTGCTTATGAGTAATTGATTTTAGGTTTCTGGCAACTTGCCAGAATGATGGCTTTGGCGGCCTATCCACTTGGGGCTTAGAGTTGCAGCTGTCCCGACGTTAATACGCTTTAAAGTGGTTTAATCCCATTACAAAAGCAGTTAGCAGTGGTTCATATCCCTAGACCAAGCATCGCATCTGCCCAAGCAATTGCGGTTAGAGTTTTGAGCACATACCTCAAAGATTTAACTGATAAGGTCAATGCCAGGTTGGCAAGTTAAAGCTAGTTTGATCTATTAATGGCAGGCGCTGATCGAGTTAAGAGAAGCGCTTATTGTCGGATCTT
>Ga0163217_1065530_pt1 | contig 10188 bp, 4 predicted proteins | sample SynspAceP_FD_185933 | JGI IMG/M metagenome (GOLD analysis project Ga0163217, IMG submission 185933) | Saline lake microbial communities from Ace Lake in Antarctica - Synechococcus sp. Ace-P (PacBio error correction) | ecosystem: Environmental > Aquatic > Non-marine Saline and Alkaline > Saline ...
TGAATACTGATGCTGCTATTTGAAGCAAAGCGATGATTTCAATAATGTAAAATTTGAAATTAGTGTTTAACCATTCAAATATGAACTCTTGATGGTTTAACTTCATCGTTATTCACTTGTTATCAAATCCAAATATTACGACCATCCAATAAGGCAGGAGCCAAAGACTGGTTATTTCTGAGATGGGTACCAGTACCGCACATATGGATTTTGATCCACGGGTTAGTTTCTTATATTGCACTTGGAAAGGGCGCATACTGTTTTGAACGCTCAGTTTTCTCTAGTTAGGTTTGTTCTAATAAATTGAGGTCTTCACGCTTTTTTCCATTATCAATATACAATCTACCAGTCAAGGGGCATTCTTTTAAAGAAAATCTATTGAATTTAGGCCCAACTCATCAGAACCTCCAGTTAAAAAAATTAATACGTAAAATTAAACCAATGGACTTAATTTGCCCTTTTATGTTTTTAAACCATTGATCTAAATGGTCCTTGATACGCCTATTTAAAGTTTGGGTGTCATCTATCAAAAGTTGATTAGGGTTGGGATACATAAACATAAGACAAAAAGATATCAAAGTACGTTTTCCCATGAAGGGTTGGTATTGTGGCAACATTTGCGTTTTTCCAAGTAAACCGTCTTCCCTTATCAATTTCAATAATTCTTTTTTGAAATACTTTTCGTTTTTTCGTTACGTTGGAAAGTGAATTTTTAAGAAAAAGCTAGCCAATTCAAAGAATTCAATGCCGCGTTCCGGGGACCAAATCCGGATTTATGGTTAAGAATAATTCCGGGGACCAAAACGCCCCACTTTTGTATGGTACGTCCACATCCACAGATTAAAATCGTTCCCGAATTTAGGGTGGTCCATAATTTTACTGAAATGATCCGCTAGCCCGTTTGCTTTTCAATCATCATCGGCCACTAGGTATAGTAACATAATATCCGAATAAAGTTCCGGATATTTCATCACTGCTGGTAATCCGCCTTCCATTTCCATTTTCCATCCTTGGAAACATGCCCAACGTTTTTCCAAACCGGCTTTTTTTTGTCTGGGATTTTTCAATTATTCCTCCGCCAATTCCCGTCGGTGTAAGTTCTGTTTCAATCATGTAAAGGATTCCAAAAGAAAACAGGGATTATACCTTCTTGCAAAAAAACCCATCGTCACCCGTCACTTCCTCTCAAAAGTTGTAAAAAAATTAAAAGCCTTTTTTGGCCCGTTCCTTTGGCCTCTGGATCTTTTGGTGGCAGCGACTAAAGGATTCCATCGCTAAATAGTTCGAGTAAATTCGGCCGTCGTTATCATCATCTCGGTGTTCAAGGATGTAGTATGCACCGGGTATGGCACAACCTTGACGTTGCTATGATCCCAAGGGTCGCCTTAACATGGCGGCCGTATTAAATTTGTCCATAAAAATGGAATCCGCTTTTTCAAGCAAGTGTCATCCTGTCTCTTTTTTATGGCACTTAAACCCCATTGGCAGTAGCTTTATCCATGCATTTCCATAATATCAAAGGCTAATAATCCCTTACCTCGTCCGATACAGCCAACGTCTACCCTACCCTTTACCGGAATATTCATCCTTTCCCAGATCAAATCCTTGTAATCCCATATTCGGTACCTACCCACAATTCTGCCATCTAGGGTTTTGCCAACAGTAAATTTACGTTTGGAATTGGAAATGCCGTCTTGGGTGTTTTTTCTCCAATTTTGGAAGCCTGGTTCCTAATGGACACCCCTCCCAGACCACCAAATCCACAAGTTTCCTTCCTGAATCAAAATCATTCCTTTGATATAGGGCGCTTAATCAAATCGTCGTTTTTCCTTGATATACTTGGGTTCCTTCATCATTGCAATGATAGAGCCCAAACATCTGTACCAATCCCAGTCCATCTGCATTATCAAGAAAGCACTGTTCTTATACTACTGGCTGTCTTATATTTTTTCTTTTGCATTTTTTATATCTTATAGCAACATTTCGTATGGTCCAACGCATGAAACACCCTCTTTCTGCCGAAACTATTTTGGCTAAGGGCGCCCTAGGGCTCCCTTTTTTTCAAATCTGGCCCTCGTCTATACCTATAGACCCGTTCCAAGTCGCATCCAAAACGTTTTTGGTCCTTTGTCTATTTCAACGTCAATAGCTGGACCTTGAATCTTCTCCCATCACCACCAAATGCCATTCTCTGGAATTGACTTTTTTTCTGATAAATCCCCACCTTTCGTTTTGCAATGTCCATATAGTAAACCATCCAAGGCTGGTTGAATTGCCCGTACAATTATTGGCCATTTGCGTTATTTTCCAATCTACAATAAACCCCTCATGAGATATTCCTGATTAAAAGGGCTTGTCTATAAAGATGCTTTAAGGTTTTTGTAATTGATCTCGCTCTAGATTGTTATTTTGACCAAAGATAAGAATAGGAATAAGAATGAAGAAAATGTATTTTTTTTTTCAATTGATGTAGCTAATTAATGGCCTATAAAAGTTAACACAAGCTAGGGCTGATATTGTACATCAATATAAATTGGGATTTCTGATCCTTAACTTTTATCAGATTTATAATCGAAAATAACAACAACCCCGATATGGCTAAAAGTGTATTGAGCCAATTCTAAATTGGTTAGTATTTGAGATTCTGAACTCCCATTTCGAAGAATAATTTTTGGCCTTCAGAAATTATTTTATCTCTTTGGAATAGCAGCCCTGCATTTACGAAAAGCAACATTTCCAATAATCCCCATAACCGTCAAAGGCCTGAATTCCCAGGTGATTCAACAGCCTTTTCCACAAACCCGACGATGGTTAATCTGCTTCCCGGGTTTTTCTGAATAATATGGTTTAATACTCACTGCGGATTCTTTGGGCGATAAACTCAATGTTTTTTAAGGTGAAATGGGCAAACTGGTCCTGTTTGGATGAGCAGAAATAGCCGCTCACCGACCCCTCATCAATGGAATCTTCGGAAAACACAATGAAAATTTTAAATCAAGTTTGCTTTTTTCCAGTCCGGATGTCCATACAAAATATAAAGCGAGGAGGATCATTATGGTTGGCCATTTTCAAAATCATAGGGAGAAATCCACAGGGTGAATGTGGTTTCATTAGACCAAATCCCTCTCCGAATGGCCAGAATAAATAGGGTTCGAAATCAACCGATTTAATAAGTCCCAAGTTAATCCACTATGTTCCTCACATTATCCGGATGGTTTTTTATGATACTCAAACAAAAGAAGATTAATTTTCCTTGCCAGTATTCCTGGCAACTGGATAATTTCTGCGCTAACCGTAGAGGGTAAAGGAAGGGGAACAAAGGTATCCGAATAAAAACATTGCTCTTACTAAACATCGGCCATATGCGATCAACTGTCTTTTCAGCGAGCCAGCTTCCGTATGCGTCTGCTTTGGACAATATCCCTTAAACATAATGGATATAGGTTCCCAAAAACATAACGATACGGCCGATCCACCCCTTAGCAGCTGAAACGCGGAAAAATCTGTAAAACTGTCCTTCTGAAATAGCAAATGGTTGAGGGTCGCCGAAACTTATGGGACTTTTTCTTTTTTCCGTTTTTGAAGAAATACCTGCATCGCCGAACCTTTAACTGGGAAAAAATAACAACCTAAATATAACGGCAAGGATTTCTTTTAATCCTGATTGTAATTCACTATTCCATAAGAATAAAATAAAATCATAAGAATGGCCATTTGGGTCATAAGCAAGCATTCATAAAAACATCAGCGCAAAACAACTAATGGCGCCAAAACAAGACAACTACCACGTGATTTAAATTTTGCACGGTAAGAAGGGTCGGCTGGCAAAATGGTTCAAAAAAGAAATAAGGCATAGCGACCGGCATAGGCACCATAAAAAACATTGAAATAAACTGGGCTACGCTATCTAGGGCAACCATAAGAATAAATACCACCTGCCAATTATTATAGTTAGACGAGGCATTAATAGAGGTTCATCTTTTTCACCCTTTCCCTTGGAATAACCAGTGGTTGAATTTTGGTTGTTGGAAAAAATACGTCGCGAGGATCTCAATGGCCTGCACGTACGGGGAGCACCATAATACCTCCCAGGGCCAAGAAATTAAGTAGCTGCTGCAAGTCCCCAATGGGAAAATTATCCACCAGCCTGCCAGGCCGATATCGCCATAATCATCGGGATGTATGGCCAATTCCTGAGGTGGCGCCGAAACAGCTAATTTTCCCAGGCAATTAAAAATACATGAGCATCCCACAAAGGGTAGCGCTGCAAGTACCCAGCGGAATGATCTCTGGATTCTTTAAGGTCACCGGACAATCCACGCCAGCGGTCATCCCCGTAAAAAGCAGGAAAGATGATTGGAAAAAACAATGAAAAACTAATGGCCTCAGGCAGGCCATTATCCTTATTATTTTCTGAATTCGCAACTAATTTCAAGCCTTCTTATCATTCTTAAAATGGTCCCTCCCTCTGTAAAAGACCTATCAGATTTTATTCTTTTTTGGTTTTCCGAAGCAGGTTGGATTTATAACAAAAAGCCTTCCGGCTTTTCACCACATCGGCTATGGACTCAAAAAGGATCAAAAATCATGGGACTTGCTGTATTCTGTTGTACCTATCAAAGAAATGCCATTAACGAAATGGTTCAAGATTGCCACAACCGTGTAGAGAGCCTTTACCCCAAATCCGCACCTTTGGTCAGCAAAATAACATACGTAAGCAGTAACAAACCCGGAGATACCACGGTCTGTTTTTTTGCCATAAGAGCCCAACTAGCCAATCCGGCATAGAATGGCAGCGATCAACCAAATCAAAAAAGAGTAAATGCCTCCGAAAAAGCCATCACGTAAAAAGCTTACACTTATGGCTTTGGGAAAAATAAAGGGCAATGCCAATGGTGGTGCCAATAACCATTCCAAAAAGAACGGGAATAAATGTAGTACTCCCCTCCTCCTTCCACTTTCGTGGTTGTCGCATTCTGCAAATGGCCATGGCTGTGGGAATTCGTTACCGATGCCGATTTTTAAATTATGGCAATAGCTCCAAAAATCTACTTGCCCACGCAAAACCAAATCGGAAGAAAACATAATGGCACCCAAAATTGTGGCTATGGCCCGTAAAAAAAAACGGGTGCGGTACCAATGTCTGAACTTTAATTTACGAAGTTCTGTTGCAATATGTTGTTAATATTGGATACTGGTTCACACAAATTTATAAGCCTAATTATAATTGCATTATTGATGGATAAAACCTTCCCTAGGAAAAGTTTTAGCGAAAGCTAATAAAACAAATGGTAGATTTGTCTTGAGGATCCCAACCGGACGCCTATTTCCCATACTGCTTACTAACAAGATACAAAAGATATCCCTTTATTTTCGATAATGAAGGTAATTAAAGGCCAATTAGTCCAGCTTCCAAAATAATTTTAGTAAAAAATTTAGAACAATTAGGGTATACTGTCGCGCCTTGTTGAAACTAGTAATCTGGGGCAACTACTTTTGGAAGTCAGGCATTGTATAAAATCCTCAGATAAACAAGGGTGGATTTTTTAAAATAATAGTCGATTAAGCCGAAAGGAAGCAATCAAACAACCCGAAATTACATTTCCTCCAACAACAAGGTAGAACAGCCTGATAGAAATTTTCTATTTCAGAAAATCAATCAACTTACAAGATACGCTACACCTCTGATGTTAATTGGCATTGAGTATCAGCACTATTTCTCCATTATTTTTCTTTCTATTTTGTTTTGAGCAGGTCTATGATCAAAAGGTTTAAAAATAAACGCCATCCATACCATTTCGATGCATTTTGTCTTTCACTCTCTTGAAATACAGAAGCGATAGCGCAAAGATAGGAAACAGTGGTTATTAAATTTTTCTGATTTTCTCTGATGCGGTAAATATCGCATCATTACGGCAATTTGAATATCCATAGTAGCGCATCGTAAATTACTTTCACGTATTTTTTTTTCTTTGTTACTGCAATAAGACCGTCCATAGGCTACATCTACCACTAGGTTTTGCCTTCCTTTCGCAATATCTGCCTACCTCATACATTGATTACTGATTATCTTCGACCAACAAATACTTTTTTGCTTTTTAAGGATCGTGCACTTTTTTTTTTTTGTGTTGATTTGATCCCAAACTCTTTACCATAGAGGCCAACTTCAATTCTAAATCGAAATAAAAACCCGACTTCCGACTTCCATCTCAACTTTCACTTTTACCCATGGAGCCCTGGCCTCAACTATACTTTAAAACAATTGCAAGCCAAGTCCGGTACCTCCATATAAACGATTTGGTACTACTGATGCCTGAAGTAAATGCCTGCCATATTTTCTCTTTGTTTGCCTCTTCGGGAATACATTCCAGTAATCTACTGATTTCTGTACGCATGAGTACATGGCATCAAGTTTCTTCTGTTTTTACAATTTCAAATGTTACGCTACTTGTTCGTAAAACTTTAAGGCATTAGTAACGAGATTATTGATTACTTGATTAAAAGAACAATATCCAACCATACAACAGGTAGTTCTTTTATCAAATTTCGCAATCAAAGGCAATACCCTTTTCGCAACAACTTGGGACTCGTGAACTTTTTTATCTGCTTCACAGCGCCATAAGTGTCTGTGGGAATTGGATCAAGTTCAATTTTTTGTTATGATTCCTTTTACTGAAATCCAAACATTGTTCATAAATTCAGTAGAATTTTGGCCAGAGTAGTTCAAGGCTTCAATATTCTGCTTTTGGGTCCTCCGCGTGGATTAGAGTCGCCAATATATGTGAAAGAGACCAGTGATGGCCATTAAAGGGGAGTCCTTTAATTTCATGGCTCATATAACTTAAAAAACTAGACTTGGCATTTGATGCCTCTATGATAATCCCCGTGAATTAATGTATTTTTTAGAAAGAATCCCGCGTTTATTAAGAAGAAATTAGATAATTGATAGGTTACCAAAAAAAATAGTAGTTAGCAATGGGAAATCGATAAATATACTTTCCCTGCCTGTACGGCATCCATATGTTGTTTGGGTAAAGAGGTTTGAAATCCGTAAATACAAGAGAACCAAAATATCATTGCAGCCCCGAAAAGAATACGATGAAGATTTTTTTCCCGTCCTAAAAGAAAACAACACAAACGGTAACGCCCCATGGCAAACCATCAATTAAATTCCACACTACCGAGCTTTTTCCAACAAATGACGCAGTTAAGCGGTTACGCTCAAATTAAAAGGCAATCATAAAAATAAAACGGGCTAGGGTAAAGGTTTGCCCTTTGGAAATAATTAGCCGAAAGGATAAAAATGGTGCTGTTTGGCCCAATGTAATTGCTCAATTCTTTGAATATCCAGACTTCTGGCTATAAAAAAACCAGAATTACTAGTGATAATGGTGGTTACCATGAAAAGGTAAAAGACCAGTTTTACTCTTCTTTTAGAAAATTCGGACATACTGGGGGTGGATTAATTTACTGTAAATATAGGGCATTCGGCATCGGCTATCTACTCCTAAAACGAAAAAAGCCCTCAACCTTGCGTTGAAGGCCCCCTTTTTTTTTTTTAAAAAGCTTAGGCTATAAAGATAACCCTATAAATGGAGTCAAATATTCTGAAATCTCCAAAAACTAATAAAATAACAGATCCCCTATAAAGTTAATTTAATGGGATCTGTTTATTACAGGGACATACCTGCCACCATTAGTGTCTTATACACTTAATAATTCCTTTTAATTCTTTTAAAGCCGCTAAGAGGATTCTTCCGCTCCGTATATGCGGCACCGGCAACTGCAACTATAACACGCAAGACGCTCTTTACTGCCGTAATACTACCTCTGTTAACACCACCAGCAAATAATACGGGAACTCAGCATTGCCAGGCTTCGTCATTAACACCTGAAATGGAGTATCCTTCTTCGCTTGTTCGTCTAGACCTGCATGTAACTCCAACAAAACTCGGCCCCTAAATGCGCTTGGCTTCTTGTGCACGTTTTACTCTGTCTTTTACCCCAAATAGTATCTACAACAACACCTTTACTGTTCTTTTGGCGCTTTTAAACCGCTCCTGCTTATGGTTGAAATCGCCAGAAGTTCCCAAATATGGTAACAATAATCACGCCAGCACCAAAAGCCATACTGGCTTCCTCCCTGCATCGGCAGTTTTTAAAATCTGCCAAACCAATTTATCGGGAAAAGCATCTTTCATCTTTCTAAATTCCAGATAAATCCCTCACTTTTAAATAAGTGGGGTAACCCAATTCTATAATATCTATGTAAAGGAGCCACTTTTGTTGCCAATTAGCTTGCATCCCCTATTTTTAATAATCGATTGCTACTTTTGTAATTTTGCCATAATTGAAAATTTAAATTGTATTCTAATATTATTTAATTATTGTCCATTCGTTTGTTACTCCTATATTGGCATGTCGCTTCATAATTCAGAAGCTGTAACTGGCCATCCAATTCCCAAAGGGCTGTATGAGAGCATCAAAAGCTCATTAAGAGTTGATTGCTCAAAGGCTACCGGCATATTGGTTTAGAAACATCTCGTTCCCGCCCTTGCTTTTGTGCTGCGGGTATTGTAAACGGTAAATAGTCCTGCAATTGCAGCCAATGCTGAAGCGGGACTTGTTCGTAAAACAAATTAAAACACATGCTCCCACCGTTTTTGCTGTTTCGCAGCTCTTACGATTTCCTATAGTTGTACCAAGAGCCAAGATCCGGCGATTAGCACGTCTCCTTTCTTGACCGATGGAGTTGTGGGTTTCCACTACCACAATATACTCTATAAACCACCAAATGCATTAAACGCAATGCCGAAGCTTTCCATCATGGAGCCCGTTCTCCCGCACCCATTAAAAAATATTTTTGGCCCTGGTTTAAAACTGGCAATTAAGCTGCATTTCATCAGACCTAATATTAGCAGTTTAACCTACGAGCTCATCCATAATGGTTTGCATTGCCCTTGCTACTAAATTGTGTCCTTTTGTGTTGCTCTATTGTAGATGTGTTTTCCCCATAACTTTTCATTTGAAATCTTATGACTCTCAAACTGCAATACAAAAGATATAAGCCAACATCTCTTTGACTAGTTACACAATTTTGATAGTTGTTCTAAGTACAATTGGCCCATATAATCAAAAAGTGATGGTATTATTCTCTATTTTTGTGGTACAATTTTGGAATCACACCAATTTTTTGGTCGATTAAAATCTAAAACAACCTCTATTTTTTTAGTCAAAAAACAATTTTTATTATGCTCAGTGATAAGGTTTTATATATTAAAAATTTAGGCAATTGTCTCCGCTTATTTAAATGATCCAAGCTAGAAGGGATTTTTATGAAATTGTTTGGTTGCGCACGAGGATGCTCTTCAATGTGCCCACAATACGAAATTTTCAAACTTTAAAAAAGGGAGATTGGACTACTTGATACTCCCTATCGGGTTCATCAAAATTAAATAAAGCCGCGGTAAAAACGGAGTTCTTATTTCCTTTAAACAAGACTTATTGGAAAGGGGACTTAAAGGGAGTTTTTAATTAAGATGTCTTTGAATGTTTAATATCCAAGGAGAGTTCTCGTGTATGCCAAGTAAATGAAGAGACCTCTAAAGGACTGGTAGATGTCTTATCAATTATTAGAAGAGGAAATACAAAAAAGGAAACCATCAATTAAATTAATGCTTAAAGCCCTATTAAAAGTATTTTTATTGAAATTGATACAGCTAAAAGAAACAACATTTTACCTACCAAGGAATATCAATGAAAAGCGAGTATACGAGTTTATGCTGTTGCTTGAAGACATTATCAGGAAAACGAATGCCGAACTTTTATGCCGGTAAATTGAGCATTAGTGCAAAACGATTAAAAATCAAATATTACAAGAAAAGCTGAATAAACAGGAGTACAAATAATTCATGATCGTTAATACAAGAAGCCAAGCGACAAATTATACATAGCGAGAATACGCATTAGGGAAATTGGCCTATAAGTACTAGATTTAAAGATCAACTCCTATTTTAGTCGTTTTTTTTAAAATAACACGCGGGCAAACCGCCACAAGGAATTTCAACAAGGTAAAGGAGCATGTAATTTCACATGACAAATACTCTATATCGTTAGGCTACTTTTTTATGATTCAATTTTTAGCCGTAGTTATATTGGATCAAGACCAAAAGTTGTGGTGCGAATTGA
>Ga0163217_1073547_pt1 | contig 10188 bp, 10 predicted proteins | sample SynspAceP_FD_185933 | JGI IMG/M metagenome (GOLD analysis project Ga0163217, IMG submission 185933) | Saline lake microbial communities from Ace Lake in Antarctica - Synechococcus sp. Ace-P (PacBio error correction) | ecosystem: Environmental > Aquatic > Non-marine Saline and Alkaline > Saline ...
AAAAGGCAGGAAAAGAAAAGAATTTCCCCCCGTAAATTGCCCTCGCCCCCCATGCCTGGAGCGCGCCCAGCAAAAAAATCCTTGCAACTGCCCCTGCCTTTCGGTGTTCAGTCGTTCTGATATTCTGATTTCCAAAATGGAAAACGGCGGCTTTCGGGCCTGGGGCCAGAGTCGCAAAAAACAAACGGGGCTGGAAACGGACAGTTTTGTGACTGGAAACCCTTTCGCCCGCTGGCAATTAAATCCGCCCGATAGCTTGTTAGCGCATTTACCCCTGTTCTTCGGTTTGCCCCCAAGCGAAATCGGGTCTACGCGTGCCATATTGGGCAAAAGCCCGGCTGAATTGGAGAAGAGCGTCCCCATGCGCGGCACATGATGCAAAAAAACAAGTTGCGCGTCATCTCGTGTCCATTCCTTTTTGGTACACCCCTTTGAATGACTAGCACCGCGCAGGGGCCGATGATCGGCGGAGGGTGTCCACATTCTGCTTACCGCCAGAGGATTTGGCCGCTTGTGTACCTGACTCCAAGGTTCTGGCGGGTTTGCGTTTTGAATGAACCTCTCTCTTAACCTGAACCCTCATAACGTCTTAGTAGCAATACTTATTTGGCCATTTTTCTGGCCATGACCGCGGCTATTTAAGATGCCGGTTGTTGAATCTGGTAACAAAGCTTGCTCTGGCTTAGACCTCAGACTGGTTTTTTTTTCCGAGGGAATCAGCCTTTTTTGCCGTTGTTTTAATCATAGCTGGATACCCCGCTGGGCGAAACCCCCATCATGGCGAACACGGAGCCAGATAGTGACCAATTTGAAAACCCTTTCGGGCCTTCCCCGCTCTGCCCTTGCTGTTGCTCTGTAAATGGACCCTATTGTCCCTCTCACTTCTGGTTTTTGCCCTAGGACCTTGCGCCGCCAGGCCCTGGCGGTGAGCGCACGCCGCTTGGGCTAATGCGTCTCTGGCAGATATCTGGAGAAGATGAGGCGCGGGATCGACTGCAATTCCGAGTTGCGCGGATGTCTTCCGCAGGAGCCAGTAACGATAAGAAGAGGAACCCTTGTTGCCGGGGTGTCGAGCCGCCGGAGCAGGTTTCCCTGGCCGCGTCAGATCGCGCATACCATGCAGGATATTGCGCTGAACTTTGTTGGGTGATTCGTCCGCCGCATGCAGGCGCTACAAACCGTCGCGCAGGGCGAGATCGCTGGTATGCTGTCTGAACGCGCCGCAGCGATGCAATCCTGGGCTGGTCATACTGGCAACACTGGGTATTGTTTTTTTCATACGCGGTGGCTCTGGTGCGGCCGCTGTTTGCCCCAAGGCTAATACTGGGCCTCTGCGCGATAACGGCCAACAGCCCTTTGCTCCGGCGCTCCTTTGGGCGGTTGTGGGATCAGCACTGGTGATTTTTGCGGTTATTCTTGCTGCGGTATCTGGGTGGTTTAACCTGCCCTGGCGATTTTTGTCAATCGGTGCGCCTGCGAACTTTGATCGCGCGCGAATCCCTGTTCCTGGATGGCCTCGGAAGCGGAACCAGGGTGGTCCGGCCGCGATGGTCTCGGTGGCTATTATGTGACCCTGGCGATGATTTTCTGATTGGCGCGGCCAGTTGGATTGAGCAGCGTCTCAAACCCGAAACGGGAAGGTGGTGCCCAGCGCCCGGTAAAAAAACCTTGCTGACCATTTTCCGCAATGCGCTGGCGATTCACGGCTGATCGTCATGACCCTTATGATTGTGCTGGCAGAGATCGGCATCCAACATCGGGCCACTGATTGCCGGCCGCCGGGTGTGCTGGGGCTGGCCTATCGGTTTTTGGCGCGCAAAAGCTGTACAGGAACATTATTACGGTCGTCTTAGTCCAGCTTGAAGAACATGCGATCAACACCCGGTGAACCGTGGTCACCGCCGGCGGTATTACCGGGACAGGCGAGACACTGAATATCCGTCGCTGGTCATCCGTGATCTGTCGGGCACTTACCCACCCTGAATTCCGTTTCGCTCTTCGTGGGATACGGTGGTCCAAACTACTATGCGTGGCTTTGGTTACCATGTAGCGTGAGACGCGCGTGGCTTATCGTGAAGATATTGACGAGGTTCAATCGTGCGCTGCGTGAGGCCCTTTGCGGAGCTGATTTCGGATCCCGAAGCCAGAAAGCCAAAGTGATCTGACCGATCTTGGGAATGCACGCGTGTGACGCACTTCGGCGGATAGCTCGGTGAATATCCGCGTGCGCACTCAGACCCTGCCAGGGCGCAGTGGCCAATCGGCCCGAGCTTATAACCGCTGGTGAAATACCAACCTTGATGGCCGGTTATCGAGATTCCTTACCGCACATCTTACGATTGTTATTTCGGGCAGACACGGAAGCGGTGGCGCCACCCTGCGCGGTGCTTATTCAGGGCCGTGAGGGCAGGAAAACTGGCAATGAGGAACTGAGAAGGAAGAGGCGCCGGTGGGCAGATTGTTCTGACGAACGAGCGACTATATAAGGTCGAGATGGCAAGATCACGACAATAGGCCAAGTGACCGGCCTGTCGCGCCGTGTCACTGGCGTCTTGTCAAGTGAGCCGTAGCTGAAAAAAAAGGGGCAAGTGTTAGCTGCCGCCTTTTTTCGTGCAAATGCAGCGCTAGAACAAGCCATGCCCAACCGCACATAAAACAGATCACGAAAAGCCCCACATACCACCACAGCGAGTAGCGAATGTGCCGGCCCGCGTCGAGGCTCGCCAGACCAGCGCCAAACCCACGAGGCTGGCGGAGAAATGGGCTGATAAAGGTGGCCGATGAATGCCTGATGGCATGCATAAACCACTTCAGAGGGGGGCGTACGCATGGTCGCGACACTTCCAGTGTCACGGGCCAGCAGGCCGAAGTAGTAGGCGTCAGTGGCTCAACACCAGCTCCATCGGCAGCCAAAAAACGCCGCAGCACGATGTGCAGCATATGCCCTATGGATTTCGGGCAATACTTGCACCAGGTCCCTGAGCGATGGAAGGAAAAGCATGCCGGGTGCCGGTAAATATGCCCGAGCATCGAGCCTGCCGCCAAATGATCAATGCCCATTGCTCAGAGCCGCAGGCGCCAGGCCGGCCATACGATCCTCTTGCAGTTTTGCCACCGGGTAGTTGATCAAACAACGCTGCACAAGGCCCGATTCAGATATGTAGCCGGCTGGGAGGATGCGCAGTGACATGCGACCTATGACGGCAGCAGCAACAGAATCGCGTTGATCCAGATGCGGCCCTGGCGTTGCCAAAGCCAGCTCTTCAGTGGAAGGATCATGCAGCCCACCCTGAAGGTTCTGACCTCTTCCTGCTATCGGCTTCGCTTGCCGCCTGGCCCGATCGGCGTTTCCCTCGCGCCAGCCGAGCAGGGCGCCCATGGCCACCACAAGACCGCGCCGAATATCTGTACTGAATCAGCCCTTGCCAGAGTTCGGTCACGTCGATGCCGGTTACCGCAGAGCGCGCGCCCCAGCCGCCTGCCCAGGGCCCATGTTCAGAACTAACCGGCCGCCCAGCGCCAGTAACAGCAGCATCAGGTAAGCGGCTTCAGCCAGCTCTTTTGTAACGCGGCGCAGCGCGGCACGGTAAGCAGACAGGTGGTGGCCCGCCCAACTCCGAGTGGGCAAGCATGCCGATCACGGCGTGCTACACCGTCACGGCGATGACGTTTGCCACGCGTTTTACCTTTGACCATCGCGCTGATGATCGGGCGATAACACCCGGCTATCCCTGCAGCACGCCGAAAAAGTGATGGCAAATACGAACATGGTAGCGCATGGGATATTACCCGCCCAGGCCCCGTATAAAAGCTCGGAAATGGCCTCCGCCCGAAGGCCTGCTGCCCAGCGCCGAGTAGCGGTACCCAGAATCAACGCAGGATGGTGCCTAACTCCCCGATAAGTAGCAGCAAATACAAGACTGCCGATGTCAACGGCCGATCTGCCTCTGCCGATCCTGGCCCTGTGCCGTTCGTCGCGTCGTTCCCGCCTGCCGAAAGCCCGGCCGGCTTCGACAACGGCCCGGCTTGGGTCCCTGCAGCAACTGCTCGAGCGTTTTTCTGGCCACGAAGCTTTTCTCGCGGTGATGGGCCAGCAACTGCGCTGGCGCTTCCCTTTCTTTACCACCTGGCACTGGCCGCTTGAATGGGACTGAGGCAGAGGCGGCAGGTGTCGTGTATCTCCGCTCCGACCCGGCCAGACCTGGAGCAGTTGGGATTCAATCCACGCCAGCTGGGCTCACCAGCTGGCGCGCACCTACCAGCGTTCCTTACGCCGATGCCGGCGGTGCGGGCTCTCACCATTGTATCCGCCGGCTCACGGCTCCCCTGTAAGCTTGGAGCCGGTGCTGCCTGGCGGTGAACGCTTCCCCATCTCGTTAATCGGTCCCTGCCATCGGCGCGGTCGCTTGCGGTGGAGCGTTAACCGCATGAGCCGAACCTACCCCTCAGGCCTGCCCAGCCTCGCCGCGATCGAGCTGTTGGCCGCGCACGGTCGTCTGCGTTCTCTTTCGCTCTTCTCAGGTTGCCGCGCCTGGTGTGTCTTGGGTTTCTCCTTGTCTGGGTCGTGGTGGCCGCTGCCTGGCAGGGGGAGTAGCGTCGTGAGTTATTCTTCGGTTTGAGGTTCTTCAAGTTGGCTTTGCTCCTTTCTGTCCCGCTCCCCTCTGGCCTACATTCTCCGTACTATCCTGTCGTGGTGCGTCTCCTGACTGACCGGATCGTCGGGCGTTGCTGATTCTGTGGCCGCTCACCTTTTGGCCTGTGCCTGAGCTTTAATACGCCCTGCGCCTTGAAGCTCTCAGCTTGCTTTGGCGATTTCGGGATGTACAGTCGTACATTACATCAGCGCCCTGGTGCGCTCTCTTCCTGGCGTTTTTGGAATCCTGCTCGGCCGGCCGTGGTCAGTGCCTCTCGACTTTGTCTGCGGTGTGTTCTTGTGGTCCCGGGGCAGTCTGCTGATTGTGTCGCATGATGCCATGAAGGCTTGGCGGCGAGCCGTGCAATTTCCTTGACCTCCTGCTCCAGATATCCATTCCTTCAATCTGTCTATTAGCGGGTTAGCTTCTGCCCCACCTCTTTTTTGGCCGATTGGATCTGGCGAAATCCAGATTGCGATGTCGCCTGATGTCATCCTGTTGCCTGTTTTGACTTGCCTGGCTGGCTTCTGATCATCGCTCGCTGTTCTATTGAACCCCTGGTCGGCGTGCACTGACGATACCCTACTCCTATTCCCTGGAGCCTCCTTGCGTTGTCTGGGCCTGCGCTTGAGTGGTTTCAGGGTTCTTGCCGGGTCGATCTGGCCTCTATTCTCCCTGGGCAAATCCTATCGCTGTTTCTGGGCGCGATCGTTCCTCGGCTGTCTTCATTCTGGCTTCGCCACCGAGTTCTGGCTGCCCGTAAATCCTGCCCGCTCTTCCTTCCTTCTCCAGATCCCCCCGGGCGCTGGTACAACGCACATTATTCGAGCGGTATATCAACTGCCAATGAACGCGGCAAGAAATACGGATGAGCTCCTCTACAAGTGCCTCCCGTTCCTGCTGCCGTCACTGTCTCTACGCGGCTGCAATTCGGCTTGTTGTTTCCGTCGGTCTTCTCTTGCGGCCTGTGCTGCTGTCTTCAATTGCCGACGAGCTGGGCTGGCTGGTTTGGTTGCCTGTTCACTGATCGCTCTGTGTCATCAACGGTTGGCTATTCTGTTTCGGCGGCGTGCAAGGCCTGGTTCCAATACTTCTGTCTTCATGCCCCTATAGTGCATAGCGGTTTACTCTTCACACTCTCAGCGATTTGCTGGGTTCAGCAAAAGCTTCTTTACATTCCAGCTGAGTCCAGTTTGATTCACCCAGTTCCGTTATTGGCGTCATCGGTGTCTTTGCTTCTGGATGGTCGATCATTTAGCGTCCTTTCTCGTGTGTCCTTGCTCAGCTATACCTTGCAATCTTTGACTATCGATGCCTGAGCGGATTTGTAATGGGTCAGTCTACTTGGCTCAATCCCAATACACCACAGCCTGCTTTGCACTCGTTATGTTGCTACGTGTGGGCCTGGGTGATATGTATTTTCCTCTATTACTTACCTTTCTATGCGCGTGTCATTACTGGGCCTATTATTTTCAGGGCCGGTATCTCGCTGAAGTGATCAAATCTTTCCGCCACCTCTTGCTCAGTTCCTGTGCTCTTTTTTTCTTGTTTGGTCAGCGATCAACTTCTGCAACGTCCTTCGTTGGCGGTGTCCCTTCTTGCAAGTCACAACTCATCTGCCATCCGGCTGGGGATCCGATTCTGTAACTGGGTGAATTTAACTTTGCGTCCGTAAAAATACTCATCAACCTGCATTAGCCTATTCTTTTCTCATTTCTCCCTGCATATTCCTGCTTCAAGCTCTGGATTCTGATCACATTAGCCTGCAGGTGCGGCATCTGCTGTTCTGTCCTCTGCAATTGCGGTTGTATCTTCTATGTCTTTTTTATCTTCCGTCGGCCGCTGATTCTGCTGCTTGACCCTGCCTTCTGCATATGCGCTGCTTGACTCTGTCTGCGTGATCTGAGCCGCTGTTGGTATACCTGGGCTCTCGGAATCGCTGATTCAACTGATCTTTATTGACCCGCGAGAATCTGCAGTCCGCTTTTCGCAGCATGCTTCGAGCGCTTGCAGCTCAACGTTGGGCATGTTCCTTTATGGAATTCTGTCTATCCTGCGTGGATTCTGGTTAACACTTCATGAGGTTCTATTGTCGGCTTCGCCACGGTGCTTGCCTGATTCACTCCTTAGATATGCGGCAGTAGGCCCTATCAACTCGTTGGTGCCGATGACGGCCCGCGCTGAGGTCTACGCTGAACGTCTCCAGCAGCCTGGATTGTGTCTCATGTTGCAAATGCGCTCGAGCCTCGGCATTGGCCGATTGTCCTTGAACATTGAGCAACCTTGAGGAACTCGCGTTGTGGAGGTATTTCTCGCTCCGCATCGTCCGATCACGCCGCGCAAGCCTTTGAGATATGTCAGGTACGTTCTTGAGTGCTATTCATGCAATGTCCTTTGGATGCGGCTGGTCTCTCGCAGCCCGTCCCAAGGCCCAGGCGGGCCCGATTCCTGCTGCCTACTACGCAGAATTCCCTGAAGCGCTAGTTTTCGCATCACGGCACTAAGGGTAGCATATTGGAAAGCATCCTGCATTGCCCATGCCCCCGTAGTGTTGTGGCCAATCAGCCTGATCTTGCTTTGCTTGCAGCGTCTTGGCCCGCCTTGATTTAGATGGCTTCCGCGCCTTTTCTACCAGCTCCTCTGCTGTCATACAGCAGCCTTTTTCGTGCGTCCACCTGCTTTGCCGATTCAACATCCGCCAACCTGGCAGGACCTGCGCTTGTGCAAACTGTATTCTTTAGTGCCTTCTATTTTTCAAGCTCTGCCGGGGATCCCGCAACTGCCGGTTCTGTCGATTGCTCTGCAATACGGATTGCGCCCTGCTGGTGCTTGCTTGGAGTTGGCCTGGAGCAGATAAACTCTGGCGCCAGGTCCTGGCACCTCGATGTTGCTGCAGTCTCTTGACAGTCCCCGGCGTCCGAGGCCATCCGCCTTGCTCTCCTTGAGTATTCCTGCGTCTGGAAGGCCAGCTCTCGATCAAACATCGACATGCCTGCTGTTCAGTATTCGCCCGCATGTATCCTGCGCGCTGCGTGTGCCCTTGCTCCTGATTCGCTTGCCGCTTCTTCGATTGGCCATGTCGGGGCCCACCGCGCCTCTGCCATTTCTTGTCTTCCCGTCTTCTCCCCCACTTGCTGAGTCCTAGCCGGCCGCGTCTGTGTGCTCATCCCCTGGCTCAAGGAGGGTTCAGCATGTAGGGGGCCCTGCGAATGCCTGAGCTGGCCGCTCCTCTTGATCTTGTAAAAATCGTGTGTTCTCTGGCCGCCAGTGATTTCTCTCGGCGCTACCAGAAGTGACCACGTCTCGATCCCGTTGGACGGAATGGTTCCTTCCGTATTCTTGCGTTTTTCATGCTATGTGCCGCTGGCGATCTGATTCTACAGAATGGGTTCTATCGCGTCCCGCGAGCTCTGTTGCTGGATTTCGATAGGCTATTCTGTGTGTCGTTTTTCTATTCCGGTTAGGGTGTAGATGGCTTCTTCGCTGCGGCGACGACCATCTTCTAACCTCTTGCTCCATGTTGTCTCGATTATCTGGATGTTCCTTCTACCTTTCATATGCTCAACGGATTAAATTCATTCGATTCTTCTATTGTTCGTGCTCTTTGTGGTATTTTGCACTTTTTTCGCCTTGCTGTGTTTTTTCTCTCTTTGTCGTTAGCGTCGTATCTCGTTGCTTCGCTTATCTTTTTGAACCAGTGTACTTCATCGCGCGCATGGACTGGAGAGTCGCCATCTCCAGCGCTCATGCGATCGTTCCAGGCCTGAAAGGCCCCCTGTGGGCGTGGCGATGTGGGCGGATCAGGTCGAGGCCAGTTGCAGACATAGCCCCACTCGTTGTCACTACCAGGCACCACTTGAACGAAGGTGTCGGTTGAGGGATGCCTCCATTGGCATCAAAAATTGAGGGCAGGATTCGCCCAGAAAATCGCTGGAGACCACAGCGTCCTCGGTGTAACCAGGATGCCCGCCATCGGCCCTCTGAGGCCGCCTTCATCGCCGCCTTGATCGCTGCGCTAGCTGGCCGGGCCGCTCCAAATTCAAGTGAGATCCACCCACCGAACATCGGGGTTGGAACCCGAAGGCCCATGCCGGTGGAGTGCCGTTGAGGGCAAGGGATCACCCATTGCCAACGCGCCTTGGCAGCGCCTGTGAAGAGGGAAATGAGTTCTCCCTGCCCCGCCAAACCCCGCCCAATCCTTCGCCGAAGGGCCCAATCCACCGTTTTTGGGTGGCGGTGGTGCATGCACGTGGTCATCAGCCCGTCCTTGAAATGCCGAAGTGTCAATGCAGCACCTTGGCGACGCGCCAGCATTGGTGTGCAGGAGCGTTGAGACGATATCTTCGCCGGCATAGCTGCTGTGTTCACCCCCATCACGAACCATCGCCGTGCCGTCTTTTGATGGGGTCCGAAGACAAACCACTTTTTTTGGAGCCTGCCTCGATGTGCGCCCGGGCGGTGGCATCCGGTGAGGAAACAGGCCGGTGGCCTCTAGACGATCTCAGCGCCACATCCCCCCAGTTCAGTTGCGGGGATCGGCGCTCGGCTGTCACGACCGCATCCTCGCGCCAAATAACGACAGCTGGCCATCTGCTGATCGACACCTGCCCCTTTGAAAGCGGCCGGGGTTGATCATAGCGAGCATTATTCAATGTAATAATATCGATCAGAATCATTGATGCCGACCACCTCGATTCCTTCGATTTCGAACGCCCGCGGAACACCAGTCTCCCGATAACGCGCGACCATTGATGCCGATCTTGATGGTCATTGTTGTTTTTCTGCCAACTTGCCGATTCAATCCCAGCACAACCTAGCAGTTGCCTGAAATTCAACCCCAGCCAGTTGTAGGAAGCGCTGAATCCCAAAGGCATTGCTGTAATATCCACGAAGAATCCAGAAAACCAGTGGCACATGATGAAGCCGATGGGCCGGCCGTAGGTCTGGCTACAGCGGCCATGTGGGCCATACGCGTGGAGTCGGCCACCGACTGCGAGATGCCGCCGAAGCCTGAGCAAGATCAACAGCCAGCTTCGTAGTCGCGGCCCCATCACACGGAAGATCCACAACAATGGCAAGAGGAGCCACTAACGGAACTTGTGCGCCAGAATGGTAGAATCGGCCCCGGCAAGTTCAGCGATCCGTCAAGCTGCAGACTCATCAGCGACATCGTCAGAAAATCAAGGGAAATCTCTGAGATATCGCACGATCGGCTGGTTGGCTGGCCACTGGGAAATCGTCCAGCGGGAACGGTGTTGGTGAGCAGAATGGGCCAAACAAGGTCAACACGACAACGGCAATTGCGCCGCTGCTTGTAAGCTTCATGACCCCTCGCCCAGGCCAGGCTCACGTCACACCAGACAGCGTCGCACAGGCTGAAATAGCTGAATCGACTTCGCGCCCTCGCCTCCGATCAACTCCCGCCGGATTCCCTGCGGCAACGCGGTTGAAGCTTGTTTCCACGATACACAAGCGAGCGATCGGGCCGCCCATCAAGAGCCAGCACCAAACGAAGGTGGCACAGGCGATGCCATTCCAGGCATTGCTGTACGCC
>Ga0163217_1081473_pt1 | contig 10188 bp, 11 predicted proteins | sample SynspAceP_FD_185933 | JGI IMG/M metagenome (GOLD analysis project Ga0163217, IMG submission 185933) | Saline lake microbial communities from Ace Lake in Antarctica - Synechococcus sp. Ace-P (PacBio error correction) | ecosystem: Environmental > Aquatic > Non-marine Saline and Alkaline > Saline ...
CACCATCACGAAGAGAGATTCTCGCGGTAGAGGTAAAAGGTGGCCGAGGGGCGGCGGATTTGCCCCGAAGTGGGCCGCCGCAAATCAAAAGCCCCTTTCAAGGCCCCCCCCCGGCCCCTTTTTTTTTCAAAGGGTTGAAAACAAGCAGAAAACCTGAGGGAGCCCTGGCCAATATTGGATGGCGGGCGAAACGAATCAAGTTGTTTGGGGAAGGTACACCTGGAAATATTTTGGGTTTCCGGTCCGGGGGGCAATAACGCTCCGCCAGCGAAGACCACGTTTTTTTGTCGTCACCCCGCTGGGCGCAAAAACGCAACGCTGGATCCGGTGTACAATCCCGTGGCCGAGATCAGTGATCGCCGGAATGCGGCAGGGGAAATAGCCGTTGGCATCGAGATAGCGGCTTGCACGGATGCCCGCTTGAAATCGAAGGTCTTCCCCAGCCAGCGGCTCCAACCTCTGGCCGGACCTGTTCCCCAGAACTTGGCCCGAAGCAGGGGGCGCCGGTCGTTGATTTTGCTGCTTCATAAGAGTGTGTGAGGCTTGGAGCGCCTGCCATCGCCAAATCGTGCCGCCACCAGGAACGAAGCGCTCCCTGCTCGACGCGCGGGCAGCAAACAGGGCCCTGGGCGAGCGGCTCGCCATCGGAGTGGGCCCATGGGGAAAGCCGAGGCCAACAAGGCCGAGGCCTGCCGAGACGGAGCGTGATGTGGGCCAATCGCATCGAGGCGCAGAGCAGCCAAAGGGAGGCCCGATCGTAGAAGTGCGCTCAGGAGCCCGCCAGGGGGCCTGGACCGATTAATTAAGACGAATTGCGAACCAGCAGGCTGATCACCGTGGCCAGCAGGAGCCGCACCAAGGATCAGCCGGGTTTTTGTGGTGATCGCCCAGTGTCAGGATCGCCCCGTAAGACGAGCTCGAACACAGACCCGGTGGCCGCGAATCCCGAGCAGGCAGGTCCAGGCCAGAAAAACTCCGGCAAGGGGTTTCAATCGACATCGCAGGCAGTCTCAGCGGAAGGAATGGACAGGCGTCGCGAAGAAGCCATGCTTCTGAAGTTACTCGTTCAAGCTTGAGGCTCATCGGTTGACCCGGTCCACGAAGAGAACACCGGTGAGCATGGTCCATCTCGTGCTTGAATGCAACGGCAAGCAAGCCATCGGCCTTGAATCCGGCAGCGGGACGGGCCCTGTTCGTCACGGAAACTGACCTCAACGGCGCTGGGGCGCACCACGAGAGATAACAACCCCGGGAATGGCTTCAAACAACCTCCTCAATAGGTTTCAAGCGAGGCGACTCGACGAGCCGATCTCCGGATTGAATCAACACCGAACGCGGGCGTGGCTTGGTTTTCCCGATCGAAGATCGATCACCAGCAACTGCTTTATGAACGTCCCACCTGGGGAGCGGCCAGGCGATGCCATGGGCGCTGTAAATGCTGCGCAGCATGTTGCGAGCCAGTTCCGCACCCGAGTCGTCGACTTTGCTGATCCTTCTTGGCCGGCCTGCCGCAGGGTCTGGTCACCCGAGGGTGCGGATGGTCCAGAGGGGGAAGAGTCGAGCACTCTGCTTGGGTAACCTGGACGCCACGGCTGGTCTGCTCCGCCTGGCCGGGCCAATTTTGGCGAAGCCTTACTGGCCAAAGGCATCACCTGAAAACGATGGGTTGTATTCTAGGAGCCCATGGCAAGCGGTAGAACATTGGGCACCGCTGATCCGTGGGCCGCTGGCGGCAACAGCGGTGGTGGGGCGCAGGCCCCGCGGTGATCGCCCCAGCCTGCCCAGGGCGAGCTGTCTGGTGGAGCAAAGGCCCCAGGAGCGGGGGGCGGTGCACTTGCTGTGGCGCCGCAGTCCCAGCGGAGCCGGCCCATCCGAGGCTCACCCCGGGACTGGAACCTGCGCAGCCGCCGTCATGGCTTCGCGGGGTTGCTTACGCGTGGGATCCAGCCTGGTGGTGTTCAGCAGAGGCGAACGGCTGCCTCTGGTGGCCCTGGAGCGGGCCCGGGGAAGCGTTCTGAAGCGCCACAGCCACGAAGGCTTAACTGCCGCGCGGAGCGGAGCTTCGGCGAATGGCCTGATCCGACGAGCGCCGCGGCCGCTGATCGGCGGGATGGAAAGCCCGCCCGGTCGCGACCGGCTGTGGCGGTGGCCGCTGGGCTGGCGGCGAAGCCGCTGGTGTTGCATCCAGCCCGCCGACTTCTGCTCTTCCGCCGTGCCTCAGCCCACGGGCAGCCATTGGCCTGGCTGGAGTGGCAGCAGCCGTTCATGCCCTGGGAATCCAACCAGCTCTGTGGCAACCTTGGCAAGCGAGGAAGCCTGGAGCACAGGTCATCCATCGCCGGTACCGCTTTCCAGATCCGGGGTCTCGCTGCTGTTCAGCCGCTGTGGCTGCCCAATTGAGACTTGCGTGGTGGCCAACGACCGCAGCGGCTGGTGGAATTACCTCGACGCCTTCGCCGGCGCCCGACAACGAAGCGGCCCGGGAGCACCGCAGCGCCCCTGCCCCTGGCAGCCGCTGCTAGCCGATGGAGGCGGAATTCGCCATGCCCAGTGGGCTGCCGGATGCGCAACCACCGCCTGGGATGCCACAAAGCCTCGTCCGCGGCCGCTGCTTCGCAGGACAGTGGCGGCTGGGGGAGAATCAAGCTGCCTGACGCTGGAATCGCGCCGGCGGGCGGAACCTGGCAGCCGATCGAGCTCCCTTCGTGACGCTGGGCCGGATCTGGGCGCCGAGAAACGCCGCTGGTGCGTCGCAGTGGCCCCAGCAGCGGCGCGGGCCTGCTGGGCTCGGAGCCCTGGCCAGCCGGCGCTGGAGCCAACCGGCCGGCCGCGCATCACCACGCGGGCGACAAGCGCCCCCCCGTTCTGACGCAGCGCAGATCAGCCCAGCCGCAGGCCGCCTGGTTTTTCGCCCGGCCCAGGCGGCGCAGCCCACCCACGACTGGTACTTACCCACCGATTGCTGGCCCCAATCAATTCACCCCTGTTGGTGAAGGCCACAGTGACCGACAGCCATGGCCCGCACCGGGTTTGAATCTGCTGACACAGTTCTGGACCAGCCGTGGCTGGGGTGTGTTGGACGTCAACTACGGCGGCTCCACCGGCCTTCGGGCGGGCCTTACCGCCTGGCGGCTCGACGGTCAGTGTGCGTGGTCGATGTCGGCCGAACTGCGCCGCCGCCGCCGGCAGCGAGTGGTGGCCGCCGGTCAAGGCCAGCGCCGCGCGGGGTGGCGATTGAGGGGGGCAGTGCCGGGGCTTCCACCGTGCCCGCTGGCGGCGCTTTGTTTCCCGAAAACTTCAGCGCCGCGCCTGCCGCTATGGCGTGGCCGATCTGGCCGCCCCTGGCCTCAAGACAACCCACGCGCTTCGAGGCCACTATCGGATGGGCTGTCGGTCCGTGGCCCGGAGGCGAAGGCGCTCTATGAGCAGCGCTCCACCCTGCTGCATGCCGATCGCGATTCAAACTGCCCCGTGATCTTTTTCAGGGTCCTTCAGGAACAGCCGTGGTGCCACCGCTCAGACCGAGAAGATGGCCTGGCACTGAGCAATCAACGGCGTGCCGCGTGGAAGGATGCATCGCTTCCAGCGAGGAAGGCGATGGCTTCCGCCAGCGGGCCGGTGCAGGTGGAGGTTCCTGGAGGCCACGGAGGCGTTTCTTCTCGCCGCACTCCACTTCGCCCTGTGAGCGTTTCCTGCAGCCTGGCGGGGCCAGCCAGCGGCATTCGGCTGGTTGCCCTGTCAGCACAGTCGACCTGTGATCCTGTACTGATTCATCGGGCGGCCTGAATCGCAGCCAGCTTGGCATGAAGCGCTGGGTCTGCCGGAGGCCCTGCCTCGCCGGTGCGCTGGGCTTGATCGTGGCGCCCAATCGGCCCGCTGCCCCTGCTTCCCCTGAGGTGATCGAGCTCTGGGGGCCAGTTTGCCCCTGCCCTTGCTCACCCCTGGTGTTTCGCCACCCTGCTGCTGAGCGAAACCCGTGCCCAGGCTCGGGGGGCTTGTGGCGGAACCGCTCTCCGGCCAGGTGCTGCTGTCGCTGACCATCGGCCTTCGGCCAGTACTGGTTGGCGGCTGCTCGTGCTGCTGGTTGCTGCAGCCCCTGCTGGGGATGAGCCCGATGCTAGGCTTTGTTGATCGAGGTGGCCTACGAAGGCGCCATGGCTCGGCTGCCGCCCATGAGGCCCCACCTACGAGCGTTTGGGGCGATGAAGGGGCGCAGGCCCCTCGCCTGGCGATGGCCACGCTGGGGCTGCTGTCCTCACCGTGGTGGGAGGCCTGATCGTGGTGCTGGGCCCGGGAGCGTCGCTGGCCTCACCTTTGCGCGACGCCCTGCCCTGCGAAGCTGCGGATGGAAGTTGGCTGGTTTGAAGAAAACCGCTCCGCCCTTGAGGCGATCCCATCGATGCCCCACCGGAGGCGAAGGAACGGTGGAGTGCCGGCCTTCTGGCAACAGGGGGCCGATGGGCGGTGATCTGCCCCTAGGCCGTGCGGCCGCGTGGTGCTGGACTGTTGCTGCTGCAATGGCCTGCAATGGGGAGCCGACAAGAGCGGAGGGCGTCTTGCCCCTGTGATCGATGCCCTGCCGGTGTTCCCGCTGGCGCTGGTGGGTTCGCTGCTGGTGCGGGCTGGTCCTGGAGACCAGCGGCCAGACGCCGCTGGGGTTTCCACCCGTTCCAGAGCCAGACCGCCAACGGTCTCGGCGGATCTGCTGAATCACCTGGCGCCGGTTCCACGGCCCTGCCTGGAGGCTGGCTAGCTGCTGGCGGACTGCTACCGCTGGAGCCTGCTGGCCCCTGGCCGACGAACTGCCTCTGGAACCTGGCCGGCCTGCTGCTGCTGGCTGCCGCGGATCCTGCCGCCCGATTGGTTCGAGCGGGGCATCCTCGAATTCGGCCAGGGCCACGGGCGTGGCGGCGAGTGGCTGCTGCTGCTTGCGCATGGCGCGATCCCCGACGAACGCGCAGCGAGCTGTGAAACGGCCTTCTCGATCAAACAGTTTGCTGCTGCAGCCCCTGCTCGCCGGCGCGGTGATCACGGTGGTGCGCCGCTGGTGGTGGGACGGCTGGGGCCTTCAGGCCCTGGAACGGCCTCTGGCCTGGCCCTGGTGTCGCTCCTGCGATCGGCCTCGGCCCCTTTGGGCTGCCGGCGTGTTTTGGCCTTGAGCCGGGCCTTTAAGCCAGACTTTTTCAGCGCACATCGCCGCCACGTTGCCCCCATCCACCGTCAGCAACGGCACCGGTGTGCGCGCCAAGGCGGCCAGGGCAACGAGCCTGCGGCACGTCGAGCTGGCGGCCACCTCTGGCGCCAGCCAGGTTGCCCCGGCCATGTAGGTCCGGTGCTCCACCCCCCGGGCCCGTGGCGCGGGCCTGGATCATGGCGTCGTCGAGGAGGCCGGAGCGAATCCGATCGGCGTTGATCCGCGTTGGCACGATGCCCTCGCCGCCGCCCTCCAGGCGTACTGCGCATCAGGGCCAGCAGGGCCGCTTTGGGCGATGCCGTAGGCAGCCCGAAATTTGGCGCCAGGGGTTGAAAGCGCATGGCTTTGCTCACGTTGAGCAGCAGCTGGCGCCGAAGTCCTCTGGGCGCGAGAAGATGGCCACGCGTCCGGCTTGGGCGACACGGTTTGATGGCGGACAGGAAACTGGGCAGCTCCGGAAACTGGGCCGCACCGTCGCGCGCCCGCGGCCAGCTGCGCGCATTGGGGCCGGCTCGCGACAGGCGGCGCCGCGCATTGAGGAGACCACAGAGCGCGAAGTGCCGCACCGAAGCGGATGCGCAGGATGGATGGAGGCAGAGCGCGCGGCGTTCACCTGCACGCTCGCATCGGCGACGCCAGTCATGACAGGCCAGGCCGAGGGCGCGCGGGGCCGCAGCTGCCGCCACCGCCAAGCGCCGCAGGGCCATCGCGATCGAGCACGGCCAGCTCACGCTGGCCGCGAAAGCCCGGGCGCGTGGCCGCACCGGATCGCGCACCGCCGCCCGTCACCACTAACCACCTTGCCGGCCAGGCGGGTTCTGATCCCTTGCCGAGCCTTGGCCTGCTCAAGGCTCCAGTACCCATCTGCAAAGGTTGTCGTCCTTCGCCCACCGGCGCGAAAGCGGCCCAGGGCTTCGGCGGCTAGCAGGGTTTCGGCCCCAGACCTACCGATGTCGGCCGCCAACCGCCGCCTCACGCTGGCTGCGGCCCGATCCCAACCAGGCCCAGGACGGACTGGCGATCAGCCGGGAAGGAATCCAGCCGGGTGCGACCCTCCCGAGCCGCTGGTCCTGCGCTCGAAGTAGGCCGCGGTAGGCCTGGATGTTCAGACCTCCAGCGCCTCAGCGGCCGCCAGCTCCAGGCCGACCAAGGCTTGAGAATCTGACACCGGTTATCTGGCCATCGCTATCGAGGCTGGCGGACTGGGTTTGGGCAGCGGCGCGGCCCGGCAGCAACCAGGGGGCGGCCTGGTGCGATCACATGGTCGGGGGTGGCCACACCGCCAGCTGGCCAGCGGCTGAGGCGCTGTCGTTGACGCAGCTCCAGGGCAGGGGCGGAGCTGCGGCAATCCTCAGCAGCCAGCGGCCGGGTGCCGCTCGGGGCCCGGCGGCCCGGTGCAGCAAACCAACGCAATCACCGGAAGCAACGCCGACGCAGGCGTGGGCGCACGGCACGGCGCCGGCAGGATGCGCCGCCCGACCTGGCTGAGGAGCCTTCGGCGGCCTGCACCACCTGATCATGCGGTCGTAGCTCTGCTCCGCGGTGGCGCCAACGAAAACAGGCCGTGCCGGAGCAAACACCAGACTCGATCTCGCACCACCGGCCGCGGCCGCTTGCATAGGCCTCGGCGGCGGCCTTGCCAGGGCGAAACCGCGGGCATCACATAGGGAACCAAGGCGCACTCGATCGCCATAGACCTCCTTGGCAGAGTTCCGCCGCATTCGTGACGGCCAGGGCAGCCAGGGCGATCGCCGTGGTGTGGTCGATGAAGGTGTGCGCAAAAGGGCATCACAGGGCCTCCAACTGAAATGGTTTGGGAAGCCTTCGGATCGATCAGGTTCTGGCGCTGGCGCAACCATCGCCTCGTCGGAGAGGGCATCGAGGCCCCGAAGCTGCTGAGGGCAAGCCGCACCGCGGGATGGCCAGGAGGTTCATATATCTCGTTGAGCTCGCAGCAGGTCTGCCACGGCATCGCTGAGCCGTTGACGCTCCAGCAGCACCGGATGGGTGATTTCGCACAGCGACGACCCGCAAACACTCACGAGTTTTCACCGACGTGTTGCAGAGCCTATTGAGAGGCAGCGAGGTCGGGATCGGGCACCAGCAAGCGCGGGCACGGGAATTAGGATGCGCAGCAGGGGGCGAGCTATTATTCTGTTCTGACTCTGGGCTATCAGTTCTGCACGCACGAGTCGAGAGCACGCCTTCGTCGTCGCCGGCAGCGGCAGCCGACCAGCGGTGTTCAGATTGGGGGGCCCCCCCCCGGGTGGATCGGCGATCGGGTACGGGAAGCTGTGCGGGAGTGAGGGCGACGGCACTACGGGGCCGCCAGCCGCTCTCTGGCTGATTTGCGATTGCACTGTGATAAGGCGCGCAAGACCCGCCTCGACCTCCAGGCCTCAGCCAGCGCTATCGCGCTCGTCGATACAATCCAGTGACCAGCGCCGGGCCGGGTGACATCCAACAGGCAGGTTTGAAGCCAATGGTGCCGGCGGGAGGGTGAGTTGCACGCAGCTGGAGAACATGCCGCAGTAGGACAGCTGGACGTTCGGTGTGAGACAGGCCTGAAATGCAGGTCAGCCTCGTCAGGGAAGCGGGCCATCAAATCGGAAATTTCCGCGACAACCATCAGGCAGAGGGTCCAGTCGATCGTGGAAGCCGGCTAGGGCCACGTAGAAGGGGACGCCGTTGTCGAAGGCGGCGAGGGCTTTGAGATAGGTACCGATCTTGTTGCAGACGTCGCCCCGTGCGGGTGGTTGACAGATCGGTGCCGACGATCACCCGCATCCACCAGTCCCGTGGCTGCATCAGGTGGCCAACCGCGTGTCGACGATCAACGGTGTGGGGAACGCCCTCCGCGGCGAGCTCGAAGGCGTGAGGCTGGGCACCCTGGTTGCGGGGCGGGTTTCATCACAGACATGGATGGACAGCCAGCGCGGTGGGCCTTAGTAGATGGGGGCGAGGCGTGCCCCATCAACGGTGGCAAGCCAACGCGTTGGCAGTGGGTGAGAACGTTTGAGCGTTTCGTGAATGCCGCTCACCGGGCGGGCAGCTGCGATCGAGCGGAACAACGCAAGCCGTGGTCGGGCCGATCGCCTCGCACATCAGCACATCTTCCTTCGCAATGGCAGCGGCCTCTGCCGGCCGCGCGGCAGCCCGCTCGGCGGTGGCAGCGGTGCCAACACCCGATCGCCCGCACGCTGCTCAACGCCCAGCGCAGGTTGAATGGCCGTGGGGCGGGTGCGTTGAGCTGCTCAACGCGGCAGCCGGGCAGGCATGCAAGGGATCCGCCTACAGGGGCCAGCATCAGGCCATTAAAGGCGCCGTGACGCCGATCAAGGGCGCACCGCGCACCACCAATCGTGGCGATCGCTCGGCGGCCTGGATCAAAGGGTGGTGAGTGAGCGCTTGCTGAGCGGTGGGGCAAACTGGGTCTGATCGATCACGCCCACCGAGCGACCGCCCTGCTCCAACCAGATTGTGCGCCCGGACTGCCGTCGATTTCATCGGATCCTGCCTGCGCCCAAAAGCTGGCTCATGCTGCACACCGGCTGCATCGCGACAGGCGGAAGATCACGGCGACAGCGTTTGGTCTCAACATGGTTACGGGGCTTCTGCGTGGAAAAACTCACAAGAAGCGCACTTGCCCCTTTGGCTTTCAATTCACTGCAGCATGCAGGCTCTAACAAACTCCGCGCGTGCCTGGGGAAGAGCATCACCTCCTCAACCTTCGGGCTCAGCATCCGATAGAGCAACTCCCCCTCAAGAACGCACGCACATTTTCGCCCAAACCGCCTTCTTTGGGTTTGTGCCGCACGCAACAACCCTGTGGCACCGTGTTTCAGAAAATTCTGGAAATGTTGGGCTATAAAGACAAGATTTCTGGGCATTTCTTCATGGTTAAGCTCCAGTTTCAAGCTGGCGCAGGTATTTCTCGGCGGCGGCGTCAACAATAAGCTCACGGATGAAGGCGCAATTGCGCGGCAACTGGATTTAGGCGCAATCTATTCGCACACTTCTGCTGCCTCATCCAATAGTTGTCTCAAGCCGAGCAACATCAATTTTCGCTAAGCGTACCAGCTCATGCAACCTAGATCACTTCTGCATAGCTCGGAGGCGAGGCTTTTTATCTATAAGGATTTTTTCTGCTTTCTTAGCCAAATGCTCAAATTAGCGGCGGGGAGAAGTCGCAATGCCATCATAAGGCACCTTTTGGACCAAGGCCGCTTGGATCTTGAATGTTGGACAGTCCGTTGAGTTCGTCATAAGAAGGTCCTTGCAATCCATTCGTGAGAGCTTGATATCACGAGGATGCTTGCCTAGAGACCAGGCCGCCAGAGTTTCCATTGAATGTACCGGAACAACTGTTGTTCTTCCGTCCGGGTGCTTAAGGAAACGGTGGCTACCTCTGACCCTGATTTTCTTCAAAACCATCTCATCAAAGGCGTGCGATGTGGATTTTTGCCTGAAAACCGCAGAAATTCGTCACACTTCTACTGTCCACTCTCTGTACTCCTACAAAATAAGTAACTCAGGAATCCCGTGCCAGCAGACCTCATGCAAAAGCCCAGGCTTCCTTATCGCTCAATTAAATTGATCTAGCATTTAAGATGCGGTATGGCAATCCTGGGTAGGGCAGGGAACGGTCGCTACGAAAAACCCCTTCTGAATCTTTTTCGACTACTACGTCAAACTGTCTAGACATTGAAGACACCTGCCTCAAATTACTCTAGCTGCTTCGCGCGGAGTGGTAAAGGGGCTCCACTTACGGTCTGTCAACTTGTCATTGGACGGTTCTGAGAACCAGCCTGCTTGTACCGCTGCTTCGTGACCTGCTGATTGCGCGGTTACTTCTTCGTCAGAAACCCAGTCGAATTCGAGATCCTGCAGGATCCGCAAGCATGCCCGCCCGTCGTTCCTTGGTCAGAGAAGCACAATGTTTGTTTTTGCCTAACAGCAAAGTCTGCGGGCTGTTCGCCCCAGGGTCACGTTAA